>Ga0206903_10040_pt1 | contig 39955 bp, 27 predicted proteins | sample Alteio_BWOrgHeat_45_FD_152959 | JGI IMG/M metagenome (GOLD analysis project Ga0206903, IMG submission 152959) | Enriched cells from forest soil in Barre Woods Harvard Forest LTER site, Petersham, Massachusetts, United States -... | ecosystem: Environmental > Terrestrial > Soil > Temperate forest >... | reverse complement strand
GTTATTTTCTTATAGACCTGACAGCAAACTATACAAAAAAGCATTACGAGATTGGCTTATCAATTGAAAACCTGTTTAATACTGTTTGGTATGAATCGCAGGTGGAATATGTGTCAAAATTAAAGTATGAAACAGCACCTATAGATGAAGTAAGTTATACAGCCGGTGTTCCATTTTTTGCAAAGCTTAAATTGTCCGTTTTCTTTTAGATAGAAAAAGTTGTCTCAAAACACGAAGCCTTTTCATAGTTCAAAATAAATACTATAACAAAAACAATTTTATTCTATCCATGCGTTAATTTTAATATACATATATTTTTTATGAAATCGAGACATCAGGTGTCCATCTTTTTGATTGGGTGCCTATTTTTTTGCATATCATGCAATACAACCAAAAACGAACTAACTGTAACTTACACAAACTTCAATGGCGAAATAGAACAACAGCAAAACCTCGTGTTCTCTTTCAATAAAGACATTTATCCAGACAGCCTTTTACAAGCGTGGGATAGTACAGGCTACATTGAATTTACTCCTTCAGTAAAGGGAATGTTTAAATGGAACAGTTCAAGCGAGCTGATGTTTTCTCCATCACAAGGCTTTCAGCCGGGTACGGAATATACTGCGACACTTACTTCTCTTGTTCTCAACCGAAGTGAAAAGAAATATTCAATCGGTAATGATAAAGTATTTCATTTTCATACTGCACCCTTGCGTATTACCGGTACGCATCTTTCCTATACAAGAGGTAAAAATGCATCGAATGTAATGGTGCAACTGGATGTGAACTTTAACTACGAAGTAAAATTGGACGAGGCTGCAAAGCATTTGCAATTAAATTCAAATAGCAATGCCATCAGCATTATGACGGCTAATGAAGGTGCAGGGAAAACCTTATCACTACAGTTTACGCCGGTTAATAGTCTTGACGAGGAAATGCCGCTGAATATAAAAATGGATAAAGGCATTCCGATTACACATAGCAAATACATTTCTGCTAATGATACAACAGTTGTTGCTTCCATTCCTTCAAGATTTAATCTTGCGGTAACGGGCATTGTTTCAAATCATAATGGGACTGAAGGAACGGTTACAATAAACACTTCCGAACCTGTTATGGAAGACAGCCTGAAAAGCATGATAACCATCGAACCTTCGGTGCCATTTGATGTTGCTTTGAATGATGCCGGCTTTACTATTACAAGTAGTAAGCTTTTGCCTGACCAAACTTACCAGCTAACTGTTTCCAAAAACCTGGAAGGTGCATTTGGTGGCAAAATGAAAGCTGATTATTCAGGCTCTGTGTTTTTTGGTAAGCTAAGCCCATCTGTTTCTTTTATCAATCAGAAAGGCATTTATCTCTCTTCGCAGGGATATAAAAATCTTGCACTGAATATTGTAAACATTCCGGAAGTAAAAGTAACCGTTATAAAAGTGTACGAGAATAACCTGGAGTACTTTATGCGGAAGGATAAATCTGAAGATTATGGTTATGATGAAACCAGCGACAATAATGATGACGATAATGGTGATGATAACAGCGGAGATTATCAATATTATGAAACAGAAAATTTAGGCGATACGATTTTTCAAAAAGATTATATCACATCAAAACTGCCAAAACAAAATGCAGCAGCTATTCTGCACCTGGATTTTTCAGACCGCATAAAAGATTATAACGGCATCTATGTTATTACAGTTGCATCAAAACAACATTACTGGATACAGGAATCAAAAGTGCTTTCCATTTCAGACATTGGCCTGATTGTAAAACAGGAAAAAGACAATATTTATGTTTTCACGAATTCTATCAAAGACGCCACGAATCTTAAAGATGTAAATGTTTCGTTTTACAGTACCAATAATCAAAAATTATATTCAGCCACTACAGATGGCAGTGGTGTTGCAGTATTTAATAAGATCAGCGATCATTCACCCGGATTTAATGTAGGAATGATAACAGCTAAGAAAAATGATGAATTCAGTTTTGTTTGGCTTGACAACAGTTTAATTGAAACATCACGCTTTAATGTGGGTGGAAGAACGCAGAATAATTCAGGTCTTAATGCAATGATTTATGCGGAAAGAAATTTATATCGTCCCGGCGAAACCATGCATGTATCAACAGTAATTCGCGATGAAAAATGGAATGAACCCGGTGAAATACCGGTGAAGTTTAAACTAATAATGCCGAATGGAAAAGAGTTTGCCACCATGCGCAAAATTTTAAATGAAGGAGGTTCAACAGAAACTTCATTCACAACACCAGCTACGGCCTTAACCGGGGATTACACTTTACAGGTTTTATCAGGCAATGATGTTTTACTAAACACGTACGATATAAGCGTTGAAGAATTTATGCCTGACAGGATAAAAGTGAATTTTAATATTGATAAACAGGAGTATCACCAGGCAGACAGCATACATGCAACTATTCAGGCTGATAATTTATTCGGAACGCCTGCAGCAAATATGAATTACCAGTGCGAACTAAATTTAAGTAAGGATGTTTTTTCTTCAAAGAAATTTTCTGATTATGATTTTTCAGTAGTGAACAATTTTTCGTTTAACCCGGATTTGCATAGCAATAAAGTGAATGAGAAAGGTTCAGCAACTGAAGATTTTCTATTACCAAAAGATATTGCAAACATCGGTATTCTAAAAGGCGATTTAATGACCACTGTTTTTGATGAAACAGGAAGGCCGGTACACCGTTACCAAAACTTCAAGGTTTATACACAGCCGGTTTTTATCGGTATAAAAAATACAGACTATTATGTGAGTACACGCACGCCGGTTCGCATAGGTTTAATAGCAATTGATAAAAATGAGAACATACAATCTGCACCTGTACAGGTTTCGGTTGTAAAAAAGGAATGGCATACAGTGATACAGCAAAGCGGTACTTCATTCAGATATGTATCGCAGGAAGATGAAAAGATAATTTCGCAGCAGAATCTAACGGTCTCAGGAGCCACAACAATTTTTTATTTCACGCCGCAATTAAGCGGTGATTATGAAGTGCGTGTTTTTTATGGTGGCTCGAACAGCTATGTAACAACCGAATTGTATGCTTGGGGTTATGGAGATACGCAATACACTTCATTTGAAGTAAATAACGAAGGCAATGTTGATATAAAGACGGATAAAGAAAAATATCAGAATGGTGAAGCCATCAATGCATTATTTACAACGCCGTTTGATGGTAAAATGCTTGTAACTGTCGAGCGTGATCATTTAATAAAATATTATTATCTCGATGCAAAGAATAAAGCTGCTTCGCTTTCTTTAAAAGCCGATGATGATTACCTGCCTAACGTATATATTTCCGCAACACTGTTCAGGCCAATGGATGGCAGTGATATGCCTTTAACAGTTGCGCATGGAATAAAATCAGTACTAATTGAAAACACGGCAAATCATTTACCGGTTAGTGTTGACATTGCAGCAAAATCAAGATCAAAAACAAGTCAAACCATTAGTGTAAAAACACAGCCTGGTGCTTATGTAACAATTGCTGCAGTGGACGAAGGAATATTACAAGTGAAGGATTATACTACGCCTGATCCTTATAATTATTTTTATCAGAAAGAAGCGCTTGCAATAAACAGTTATGATATTTATCCATTGCTGCTTCCGGAAATAAAAACTACAAAATCAAGTACCGGCGGTGATGAAAGTGATGAATCAAAAATGCGTGTTAATCCGGTGTTTGTGAACCGTGTAAAACTTGTTTCTTTCTGGAGTGGAATTGTGCAAGCAGATGCAAATGGCATAGTTCATTACAATATTGATGTTCCGCAATTCTCAGGCGATTTACGTGTAATGGCTGCTGCCTATAAAGGGAAGGCTTTTGGTAGTGCCGAGCAACACATGAAAGTTGCAGATCCTGTTGTTATCAGTACAGCGCTTCCAAGATTTTTAAGTCCGAAAGATCAGGTTATAATGCCGGTATCACTTAGTAATACAACAAATAAAAATGCAAGTGCAATTGTTTCTGTGCAGTTATCAGGACCATTGAATATGATTAGTGAAAAATCACAAACAATTAAATTGACTGCGAACCAGCAGCAACGTGTTGTATTTAACATTGATGCACAACAGGCAATCGGTGCAGGTAAAGTAACGGTGTCCGTTAAAGCGATGAACGAGGTATTTACTGATGAAACTGATATTAGTATAAGGCCTCCTGCATCATTACAAAAAATAACAGGCAGTGGTTCTGTCAATGAAAATACTCCGGCTTCAATTAACCTGCAGAGTAATTTTATTCCATCAACAGTTTCATCGTCCTTAATTGTTGGCAAATCGCCGCTGCTTCCATTCACCAAAAATCTATCCAGCCTTGTCAATTATCCATATGGCTGTGTGGAGCAAACAACCTCAACTGCATTTCCGCAATTATATTATTATGATTTGGTGAAAAGCATTTCAGGCAAAGAAGATAAGGATATGAATCCTGCATACAATGTTCAGCAGGCAATCAATAAACTTCAGTCAATGCAATTGCCTGATGGCGCTTTGAGCTATTGGCCCGGCGGCAGTTATGAAAGCTGGTGGGGCAGCGTGTATGCAACAAATTTTTTAATTGAAGCACGCAAAGCTGGTTATGAGGTAAACAACAGCGTTATTGACCGTTTGTTACAATACATGCAATACAAGCTTACCAGTAAAGAAACCGAAACATTTTATTACAATGGAAATTCATCAAAGCTTATTGCACCAGAAGAAGTGGCGTATTCTTTATATGTGCTTGCGTTGGCGGGACAATCGCAGCCATCTTTTATGAATTATTATAAAGCACACCAGGAATTGCTTACGCTTGACAGCAAATATTTATTGAGTGCAGCGTATGCACTTTCAGGACAAACAAAGCAGGCGAAAGATGTTTTGCCGCCTGCATTTGAAGGTGAAAAACCAAACAATTCTTTTGGCGGAAGTTTTTATTCTTATATAAGAGATGAAGCATTATCATTAAATGTTTTAATGGATATTGATCCGAATAATTCGCAAGTGGGAATTATGGCAAAACAACTTTCTGAGCAGTTAAAAAATGCATATTATCTCAATACACAAGAAAATGCATTCAGCTTACTGGCGCTTGGAAAAATTGCACGCATGAGCAATAACACCAACGCCACAGCAAATATTTTTTCTAATGGAAAAGCAATTGCAAATACAACGGGAGCTAATATAAATATTGATACAAAGCAATACGTAAATACGTCTCTACAATTAAGTGTAAAAGGAACTGGCAATTATTATTATTTCTGGGAAACAAACGGCATAACAAGCGATGGCAGTTATATACAGGAAGATAAATATTTAAAAGTGCGTCGAACATTTTTGGACAGAAATGGTAATGAAATAAACAGTAACAACTTTCATCAGAATGACCTGATCATTGTGCGCCTCACATTGGAAAGTCAGTATAACAGCGACGTTGATAATGTAGTTATAACTGATATGCTGCCCGCAGGTTTTGAAATTGAAAATACAAGGCTTACTGAAATGCCGGATATAAAATGGATAACAGACCCGGCACAACCGGACTACACAGATATTCGTGATGACCGAATTTTACTTTTCACTGCTGCAACCGGTGCTCAAAAGAATTTTTATTACATGGTTCGTGCAGTGTCGCCGGGTGCATATCAACTCGGGCCAGTACAGGCAGACGCAATGTACAATGGCGCTTATCATTCTTATAACGGTGCGAGAACGGTAACGGTTTCTGATAAATAATATTACATTGTAATTATAGCGTGAAGAAAAAGATTCTGAAAACAATAAAGATTGCAGGCGTTATATTTTTATCGCTTGTGGTTTTATTTTTTTTATTTGATTTGATCTTTCCATTGCGTGTTGATGTTGCTTATTCGCCTGTTGTTGAATCACGCAATGGAAAAGTATTACATGCCTGGCTCGCAAAAGACCAGCAATGGCGTATTAAAGCATCGCTGAATGAAATTTCACCCGAGTTTAAAAAAGCCATTCTCTACAAAGAAGATAAATATTTTTATAGCCATCCCGGTGTAAATCTAATTGCCGTTAGCAGAGCATTTTTTAACAACCTATTTCATTTAAAAAGAACATCAGGTGCATCAACTATTTCCATGCAGGTGGTGCGCATGTTGCATCCTGAAAGCAGAACTTATTTTAATAAATGTTTTGAAATGGTTCGCGCAGAACAACTCGAATTGCATTACAGTAAAAATGAAATTTTTGAATTGTATTGTAACCTGCTTCCTTATGGCGGAAATATTCAGGGTATAAAAACAGCTTCCTTGCTGTACTTTAATAAAACGCCTGATAAACTTTCTTTGGCTGAAGTAACAGCATTAAGCGTGATACCCAATCGTCCAAACTCATTGGTGCCAGGAAAAAATAATGCAGCTATTATCAGAGAAAGAAATAAATGGCTTAACAATTTTAAAGATGCAAAACTGTTTCCTGGTAACATTATTAATGATGCGATAAATGAACCTTTAACAGCAAAGAGGCAGCATGCGCCGAACGAAGTGCCACAGTTTGCGTGGCGACTCAGAAAAAATAATTTGTCTCAAACACAATTGCACAGCACGTTAGATGAAAACATTCAGCAAAAAACGGAAACGATAGTAAGCAATTATGCACAACAACTGAAAGAGCATAGTATAAATAATGCTGCAGTAATTGTGATTAACAACAAAACACATGAAGTGTTGGCTTATGTTGGTTCTCCTGATTTTAATGACCGGTTTAATTATGGCGAAGTGGATGGCGTACAGGCATTACGTTCTCCGGGCAGTACGCTGAAACCTTTATTATATGGACTTTGTTTTGATGCAGGTCTTATTACACCAAAAACAGTTTTGGAAGATGTTCCTTTAAATATTGCAGGATATGCCCCGGAAAATTATGACCTGAATTTCAGAGGAAATGTTACAGCAGAAGACGCTTTGAAAAACTCGCTTAACATTCCCGCAGTAGAATTATTAAATCAGTTAGGCGTTAAAAATTTCGTCAGCAAGCTTGCCGTTGCCGGCTTTAACAATGCATGGCAGAACAGGCAAAAAGAAGGCCTCTCTATAATTCTTGGCGGTTGCAGTGTAAGGCTTGATGAGTTAGCCGCTTTATACAGTTCATTTGCAAATGATGGAAAATATTATCCGCTGCAATGGATAATAAAGGATTCATCGCAGGTTAATAATTCTGCGTTACATGGTACTGAAATTTTATCGCCTGCAGCAGATTTTATGCTTACGCAAATACTTTCAACATTGCATCGTCCTGATTTACCAAATGCTTATGATGAAGCAGAAAATATTCCAAAGATCGCATGGAAAACAGGCACTTCATACGGGCGCAAAGATGCGTGGAGCATCGGTTACAATAAAACATATACGATCGCTGTTTGGGTTGGTAATTTTTCAGGGAATGGTGTGGCAGATTTAAGCGGCGCATCTATTGCAACACCGCTTTTATTCCAGTTGTTTAATTCAATTGATCATAATGCAAATAATGAATGGGAACAGGCGCCAAAAGATCTAGCATTCAGGTTGGTTTGTTCAAAAACAGGAGAAATACCAAACGATTTTTGCAACGAACAGGTGATGGATTATTATATACCTGGTGTTTCTAGTAACGAACGATGTGATCATTTAAAAGAAGTATATGTGTCTTCTGATGAAAAGTATTCTTATTGCACATCCTGTTTGCCATCGGGCGATTATAAAACAAAATATTTTGAAAACATATCTTCACGGCTCGCAGCTTATTATAATGCTAATCATATTGCTTATGAAAAAATTCCGCAGCATAATCCTGTGTGTACAAGAGCTTTCAATGGCCATGCACCTGTAATTAATTCATTGTTTAATGGAGGGGTTTATATTATTATGGATAAACAAGAACAGCAACTTGCCTTGTCCTGTTCGACTGCAGGCGATGTTTCAAAAGTGTATTGGTATATCAATGACCGGTTTTTTTCTGAAGCAAATCCGGAACAAAAAATGTTTTTTAATCCAAATACAACAAACATAAAAATTTCATGTGCAGATGATAAAGGAAGAAATACAAATATTGAAATAAAAGTTAAATTGATGAATTAGCGAAGGGTTCGATGTTTCAAAATAACATTGTAAAACAAGCTTAAGCAATTTTTGTATAAATCATTTTGAATCCATAAATAGTTATCTTCAAAATGATTTATACAAGTGCCCTTTCAGGACGATGAAAAGTAAATACAGGTCTTGAACGCGGTTTCTTATCCCGGTAATCTGTAAACCTCGTTACATCACCGGTGCTTTCATAAACGAACGGAAGCATTTCATTGTCTAAATATTTGAGTTTTGCAGCCGCGTAACCTTCGCTCTGGTCTTCATGCATGGTAAGACGTGCGCCCTCTTCTGAGCGCTTTGCTTCAATGATGCCAACCGGTTTTTATCAGCAAACAAAACATAATCTGCAGGCCCAATATCCGTTTGGTATTCTCTCACTGCAACGCCTAAACCCGCATTAAGATTGATTTGATTTTTAGATTGAATGATCCAGCCGCAAGCTTTTAACTGCTTATCAATTTCATCACGTGCAAGTTGTTCTGGATTCTGGTTAGGCAACGCAGTTGGTTTAGATACAGTGATAAAACTAAGGATTCGAATTGAAAATTACAAGTAATGCTTATAAAGCTATAAGCTTATATCCTTTGCGTTAACATCTTCTTTTTCTTAAACCGTCTTTGCTCAAAGGGTTCATTTGCATTTTGATTCATTTCGGGTTTCATTAATTCATCAACTGTTTTTAAGATATCTCGCCGCAGGTTTTTCGAATGTTCAAATCTATCTCCAATTTCCTGGCTTAACGACGGCCTTTGCATTAACGGCTTTTCACTTTGTTTGTTACATCTTTCCAGTAATCCTTTAGCACTATATTCTTTGCCCAGATCACTTCCGTTAAAAACACATCTTGTTTTAAAATCAACATAGGTTATCCCATATAAATAACCTTCTTTGCTGCATCTTAAAACAACACGAATTTGTTCTTTGCTTAACGCATCTGTTAGCTCCTTCATAGAAAGATTTGCTCTTCGAACAAACGCCCAATCAATTGCAACTTGCACATGACGCTTATATTGTTGTTTGATCGATTCGTTTTGTTGGAATTTTTGTTCCAGGAATTTTAATCCTGGCTTATTATAGATCAGGCTGGATTTAATCGGCACACCGATCTTGTTTCCACTAGCATCCAGGATCCGGTATACTAATCCATTGTTTTTATAAATCCGGGAGTTTTCACTGCCACGATCTGCAACCACATTATAAAATCGCAGTGCGGCATTTAGTTCGGCCAGTGAGTTGTATTTATAATTGTTCAATACATGGGCCAACACATTTGAAATGGTTCGTTTTGTTTCAGATTTGCCATATTGAATTCTTTGTGATATCGGCTTTATTTCTTCGCCTGAAATTTTTCTTCCTTCAGCCTGAACCAGCCTGAACTTTTGTTCGATTTCCTTTCTTGCTTTTTCCGATTGATTGCGCCCAATATTAAAGGTGTCAATCCGTTTTCCATCTGCTTTAATATTCGTTGTTACTATATGCAAATGCGGATGCCCTGCATCATGATGCTGGTATACCAAAAACGGCTGTTTGCAAAAGCCAATTTTATCCATGTATTCGACAGCTATCTCTGTTATTTTTTCTTTGGACAGCATGTCCGAATTATGAAAATTTAAGGAGATATGCAACGTGTTTGTTTTAGCTCTTTCATTCAGATGTATAAGGTTTGTAAACCGCTTGAGTTTATCATAAAAATTTAGCTGTTCAGCATCCTTTAAATAGTTCGCTGCATGTAATAATTCAGCTTGTTTTTTTTTAATTTTTTGCTCGTTATAATTCAGCACTCTTTGAATGCTATGGGGTGTTGTTATTCTCGCAACCATTGTTCATAGATTTGAATGAGTTTTGTTTTTATTTCTTCTATTTTTTGCATCGCAATTTTGATGTCCGGCTCATGCGTTATCAGCCAGAATCTGAACTCAAAAATTTGGTCGAGCGTATGTAATTTTTTTACTGCCTAGTTGAAATTTTTACCGATAGAATTGAGTTCATTTTTAAGAAAAATCATAGCTGACAAAACTTCATCGGCTGTTTGATTTCTATACTTCACTGTAACTGGTTTATTTAATAAAACCTTGCGCGCATATTCGCTGAGTTTTCTATGCGTTGTACTGTTTAAGTGCTGGTGTATCTTATCGTATTCTTCAGGCTTTACACGAAAGCTGATCCAGCCTTTTTTCTTGTTTATGTTTTCTGCACTCATCACATTTTCTTTACATCATTAACAATAAAAACCTTATAAAATCACCTCCGCCGAGTTCCGAGGCATGGGAGGCCGGATGCAATTGTGCAACAATTGAACATCTGGCCGATTGCAACAAAGACAGCAATCTGTCGAACATTCTTATTCATAACTGGTTTCATTTTTAAGTGTCTCTATTTGCTACAATCAATGAATCTTAGTCATTACAGCTTTTCAAAGGAAAGAATTGGCAGCTTTAAAGAATTTCATCTTAATAAAGTCAATCACTTGAAATTTGTACTTCTTAATTTGCCTTAAGCATCATTAAAAATCATCCTTCTTTATAGAGTTTTTCATTCAATTATTTTTTCATCAAATTGCACATGTCGTTTTGTCTTTTTGTAACACAATTTGAAAGCCCATAGCAAGAATTTTATCTGATGATGTTGAAAGAAAAATTTTAAAAATTCATTACGATTTTTCGCTGATTTTCGCCTTCATTTTTGAATCCTTATTCGATGAAATTGAGTGCATCTTTTTCACGGGCACAAGGGCTTTGCTAATTGCCCGTAGTGCTGGTGAAAAGAAAAATTTTGTATGTCTTTAATGCTTGCGGAAATTGAGGCATCGGCAAGGGTGAATTCAATGCACAAAAAATGATGTTTTTCACCTTTGCCGGATGCCGGATTTGATGTTATTGAACATCAGATTTTGGAGAAACAGCAGCGGTTTCCTGCCGTATCATAACTTCAATATCAGACCTTAAAAAGTACCGTCGCGATTTGATCTTAAAGCTTCTTAGTTTTTCTTGCTTCAACCAATCATACAGCGTTGGTTTTGATACCTGGAATATTGCGCAAATATCACTGGCTTTCAGCAATGCTTTTTCAGGTAAGTGACTTGTTGTTGGTGGTGGTTGAAATGATTGATTAATTTTTTCATTGACAACTTCTTCGATTGTTGTTTTAATCTGTTTCCAGAACTCCGCCGGAGCCATTGGAAATAACATTGGAACGTCTTGCATAACTACACATTTTCATTTTCACGATTAAGAAATAACTATTATTAAAACAATTGAGCTTAATATGGTTTGTACTATAAGCTCAAATTTTCAATCTTAAATAACCGCATGTAACTTGCTTTGATTCTATTACAATAGCTTTTTTAAAGCTTCAGCATTGGGCAATACCTTTTTAAACTGTGATGGTAAGTGCCTGCTTGTTTTATATGTTGCAACGCCCATTGATTTATCAATGGACTTGAATGCATATTCAACTATTTTATTACTTTTTTCTTTGCAAAGTATAATACCAATGCTGTTGTTTTCATTTGGCAACTTTTCCTGTTCATCCAGTGCATTTAAAAGTTGAGCTTACCTGCATATTCTGGTTTAAACTTTCCTTTTTTCAATTCGATAGCAACAAGACATTGCAGGTTGCGATTAAAGAAAAGCAAGTCAGTAAAAAATTCTTCTTCATCCACAACAAGCCTGTGTTGATTACCTATAAAAGAAAAACCTGTGCCTAATGAAAGAATAAAATGTTTTATGTTATTGACAATTTCCTGTTCCAGTACGCGCTCATCTTCTTCCGGATTTATATTGATGAAATCCAGCAGGTATTCATCTTTAAATGCATCCAAAGCATGAGCCGCTAATTTTTGTGGCAATGTCGTTGTGAAATTATTAGGCAGTTTTCCTTTTTGATGATAGAGATCGCTCTCGATGTGATATTGCAAGAGGTTGACGGTCCAGTGATATGCTGCGGCTTGCTGCATGTAAAAAAAGCGCTCAGTTGTGTTTTTAATTGCAATCAACAATACATGGTGTGTAAAACTGATTGAGAAAAAAGTTTTAATAACTTCCGGTTCTATTTGGGCCGTTGTCAACGGCTCTTTTTCCTTCTTTTGTATTTGCTGTGTTACAACTGCATCGACAGATACTGTCTGCCTTTTTGAAGTGGTTTCCAATTGGGCCGTTGTCAACGGCCCAATTGGAAGTTGTCGATATTCTTCATAAAACTGCCGCATCTTTTTTAGATTTCGCTGAGAAAATCCTTTAAGTCCCGGCAACTCTTTTTGCAAATCAGCAGAAATGTTTTGCAGCACTTTATCTCCCCATTTCGCTTGTTTTATTTTTTGATACAACATTTTACCAATGTTGTAATATAACAGCAATAGTTCTCTATTTACAAGCTTTGCAGCCTGGTAACGACTTTCAAGAATCTGTTGCTTTACTTGCTGTACAAATTGGCTGTATGTGTTATTAGTTGGCATTGATTTCTTAAACTATTATTCCTTTAATTATGCTTATAAAAAGAATCATCCTATATCAAAATTAGTAAGGCTGGTGTAACATGCAGCCACATGATTCAATTTTGATCATGATCAACTACAGTGTCTTTAACAAATGAATTAAAACAGTTACTAAAATTGATTAAGTTTAGTAAAATTGAATAAAGTGTAAATTTTTTTTGATGCTTTTTGATACGATTTGATACACTGTATTAAAAATGAATTTTAACATTAAAAAGCCTAAGTGTGACACATTAGGAACGACACTTGTTTTACCGGAGTACAATGAAAAGACTACAATGAAGCAGTTCTTAAATGACTGCTATATATGCTTATTGCAACTTATACTTTTTGGTCAGTGATGCTTTGGTTAACCGGAAAGTAAAGCAATCAGTATTGGGAAGAAAAGTTTTAGAAGAGGCTGTGCCCGGATTGGGACAGCCTCACTTATTTTTTAATTATATAAGAATAGTTTAATTCAGCAACGTTTAAGTGAAAGGTTTTACTATTGTACAGTTGCACAAGAATTTTAAGCATTAAACATGTTCTAAAAGAAAATTAGCATCAATTTTTAACACCTTATGTACGCCCTTCAAAAAAGGTAGATTAGGTTTACGTTTTCCCGATAAAATTTCTGAAACTTTCGATTGTCTTAATCCAATTTCCGCAGCCAGTTTTGTTTGGGTTAGCTTGCTTTCAAACATTTTCAATTCTATTACCTCAATAAAGTTTTCTGGATTCTTTTTAGGTTTTAAACCCAATACTTCATCTTCATATTTTTCAGCGCCCGCCGACATAGCTGCAAGCTTTTTAAGCTCTGCAGCAGATAAGTTGGCTTCACCTTTATCCATCAGCTTATATATTGCCAGCATTGTTTCATGATAGACTTTCTTAGAATTAATTTTGTATTTCATGCTCACTATTTTTTAAAAGTGATTTTATCCGCTTTTATCTTATCGTATTCTTTATGTGTTCCTATAAAAAGAATAAATACAGTTCTCACTTTAAAAATAATCAAGGCAACCAAACGATACTGATTCCCTTTAATATCAAAAACGTATCTGTCGTTGCCAACACTATCGACCGTATTAAACGTTCTCTTTACCTCACTAAAGTTTTTCCAGTTTGCCGCTTTTGTATCACTATACCATTTCTCCATTGCATTTTCAGCATCCGGGTGGTTCTGAATGAATGCCTGAATGATCGTTTTAGATATTACTACCATCTTAAAGCTATTTCAAAATTAAATAAAAATTCTAATTACCGATAAAATATCTAAATTTTGGATATTTATTTTGTTTGTCTTTTTATTGGCATTCAGCTTTAACACCTTCATGCGCCTTATAAAAATTTTAAGGAATAAAATTCTTACTGGTGTTAAACATAAATTTTTTGATTAAAAAGTTCATGCTCAATTTACTTTAAGCTTTCAGAACCTATAATCCTTCAACTTCTTCATGTCCTCACTGATCTTCTTATCTAAAATCTTTGCATAATGCTGAGTTGTTTTAAGATTACGATGTCCGAGCATTTTACTTACGGTTTCGATTGGTATTCCGTTGCTCAATGTAACAGTTGTGGCAAATGTGTGCCGCGCTATATGAAAAGTAAGATTGAAATGAACGCCGCAACTATCTGCTATTTCTTTTAAATAAGAATTTAGTTTCTGATTACTTAACACCGGTAACACTTTTCCTTTTATCCGGCATTGTACGTGATCTTTGTAACGCTCTATTATTTCCAAAACCGCCGGAAGCAACGGTATTCTTGAAGTAACATTTGTTTTCTGCCGTTTTGCAACGATCCACAAACCGCCATCGTTTCCCTTGATGATTTCTGTTTGTTTAAGCTTTTGAATATCAGCATAGGCAAGGCCGGTGTAGCAGCAAAACAAAAAGATATCACGAACCAACACCAGGCGCTCTGCTTTGAAATTCTCCTGTGCAATTGTTTTTAGCTGATCTTCTGTCAACACATCACGTTCCACTTCTTTTTTTGCCATGCTAAAGCCGAGAAAAGGATCACGTTGCAGCCTTCCACTTCGCACACAATGATTCACGATCTTCTTAAAGTTACTCAGGTATTTGATCGTGGTGTTGTGATCACATTTACGTACAGTTTTTAACCAAAACTCATAATTGGAGATAAAATCATAATCAAGTTTAGTGATGTCTATGTCTGAAACCTTATATTTTGACTCGATAAAATGAAGCGTATGCTTATATGAGGTTTCATATCTTTCTAATGTGCTTGCTGAGTAGTCTGTTCCGACTAACTCTTTCATTTGTTCATTGTGCTGTTTAAACTGTTCCATCAACATGTAACGTTGTTGGTTAATTTTCTTTCCCAACATTAAATCCTTAATTCGCGTGGGCGTTACTTCCTGATCCAGCTCAATTAATTGCCGTTTAGCTTCGAAAACTTTTTGCTGCAGCGTATCAAGATAGGTGTTGATACTTTTGGCATAATCGGTTTTGCCTTCGGCCCGTCCCGCCTTTGCATTCCAATACTTGGTGAAACATTTTCTTTTAGTACTTATCTCAGCACTTATTGAATCGACAGTGATTCTCAAGAAGATACATATTTCTTGTTCATCTTCTTTTCTTCTTTTTTTAAGATAAAAAAAGCATCCAAAATTTTTTTCCATGAGTCGCACTTTTTAATGTTACAAAATTGATTTTAAAATGAACTCAAATGAGGAGTTCATTTTGCATAAGTTATTAACTTTAAGTGCTTTGTGTTAAGTTTTATGCGCGTTTTGGCAAACCAGGTATAGGTACACGATTTGCGCATAAAAATTGGTGGTTAAATGAGGTAAAACCGCGTAAAGTAAAAAAGTGCTAAAAATGCAAAAAGCCCGTCCACTGCGTTTCACGGGCTTTTTAATTAATTGAAGTAAGAAAAAATATGCTTCCCGGCGGAGAGTTAGGGATTCGAACCCCAGGACCTGTTACAGTCAACAGTTTTCAAGACTGCCGCAATCGACCGCTCTGCCAACTCTCCGGCGCAAAAATAAGGTTTGAAATTAACCGGCAAAAAAAATAATGTGACGGTAGCGGATCTTTCACAAATGATTACTGTTTTTGAAAATTTATTTGTTGGTACTGTTTGTTATAAGTGTTCCTTATTCAACACATTTTTCAATTGCTGTGAAATTGTTTTTTCCTGTGGTGTTTGTTTGCCAGGCGGTATAGGAGATTGTTCAAGCGGATCTGTTGCAAAATTAAAGAACCGGTTGTGATTTGTTGTATCGTATTGTTTGTACGTAGCGTTTTGCGCCCAGCGATAATAAGCAAGAAAAGATGTATCCTGCCAGTGAAAGAATACAGAAGACCTTATTGAATCTGTAGCTCCTGTTATGGATTTATAAAAGCTTACACCATCAATGGTACCATAAGCTGCAGGAACTTTTGTTCTGGCAATGCTTGCCAGCGTAGGTAAAAAATCAGAAAAATCTATTAATGGATCAGCAATAGTTCCACGCCGGCTGCCTTGTGCATATTGGGTAATAAGTAAAGGAACATGAATACCGTAAATGTTGGTGCTCCCTTTTCCTCCCTGTATTGAAATTCCGTCCCATAAAGATGATATTTCGTGAGGCGAGCCATTGTCACCAGAGAAAATTATTATGGTATTGGATGCTATCCTGTCACTAAAAACCTTATTAATGATCTGTCCTATTTTTTCGTCCATGTACTCTACCATATCCGGGAAATATTTTTTTTCACTCCCGTCTGCCAGAGGATCCCAACTGGCATAATCAGGGTTTGCAGGCGGAGGGGAGAAAGGTTGATGGCACAGGCTAAGGGGGTAATAAACAAAGAAAGGATGCTGCCTGTTGCTATCTATAAAATTGCAAATGAAATTCGTAAAAATATCGTCAGCATATTTGCCATTTGTAACGCTGTCAGGTAAATAAGCGCCGTTTTGATAAATATGCGGATTCTTATAGCGATACCGGTTCTCTGTAGTTTCATCTACTGTAAAAAAGGGGAGGAAAAGGCAATGTGTATCAAAACCAAATTTTGATGCAGATGATGCGCCGCCATCTAACTGCCATTTGCCGGCAACGCAGGTTGCATAACCCGCCTTTTTCATGATATTACCAATAGTTCTTTGAGTGGTATCTAAAATGCCCCAAATATGATAATTCCTGAAATTATATTTTCCGGTCATAAGTTCAATGCGCGATGGCGAACACATAGGCATTGCATAACAATGGGTATACAAAGTTCCGTTTCGTGCAAGGGAATTAATATTAGGTGTATTGTACGATTGCCCACCATCACAACCTGGTATTTCATACCCGATATCGTCTGCAAGAATAAAGATGACATTGGGCAGTGTTGTTGCTTTTGCATCAGACCGGGATGCTGTGTTTAATGCGGTAATATCTGCATCGCTGATCTTTGTACAGCTACCAAAAAAAAGAATTGCCAGCAGGGTAGCTAAAAGTTTCATAGAGTTAGATTTGAAAAATTATGAAGTAACAGTGTTGACAATAAGATATGAAAAAGCATTTGTTTGTTGCCTCTTATTAGAAATATTTCAGAAAAATTAAAATCTGTTCGTTCTTACCTTTGCAGCTTTAATGAAACATCTTTCAGCTTTAAATAAATATTTCTGGAAATACAGGGTTCGTTTACTGGCAGGAATTTTCTTCGTGGTGGCGTCAAACTACTTTACGGTACTGGCTCCTGAAGTTACAGGTTATGTGGTGAGCCAGCTGCAGCAATTCATTTCTCATAAAAAGCCTGCGGTTACAGAAAATTATTCGCATTCTGTTCAGTGGCTTATCAACTGGCTGCAGCATTTCGATTTCAGCAGGATCGTGCTCATCAGCAGCATTATTATTTTATTGCTGGCTTTATTAAGAGGTTTGTTCATGTTCCTGATGCGGCAAACCCTTATTGTTATGAGCAGGCACATTGAGTATGATGTGAAGAACGAAGTGTATAACCATTACCAGCGTTTGGATATGGGCTTTTTTAAAACGCATAGCACGGGTGATATGATGAACCGCATTACAGAAGACGTGAGCCGCGTAAGAATGTACACCGGCCCTGCCGTTATGTATACAGTAAACCTTGTTGCATTGATAACGCTTTGCCTTGTAAATATGCTGCGCAAAGATTTCGGGCTTACGCTTGTTGTTGTTGCACCGCTCCCGTTGCTGGCTATTACGATCTATATCGTTAACACGATCATTCATAAAAAAAGCGAAAAAGTACAGGCGTTGCTTTCTGATCTTACCACCAATGCGCAGGAATCTTATTCGGGCATACGTGTAATAAAATCTTTTGTACAGGAAAAAGCGATGCTTAATTTTTTCAGGAAAAATAGCGAAGCCTACAGAAAAAATGCAGTAAGCCTTGCCAAAGTAGAAGCAATTTATTTTCCAAGCATGACCTTGCTGGTTGGCTTAAGTACGCTGCTTACGATTTTCATTGGCAGCAAAATGGCGTTGGATAATCCTGATAAAGTAGGAATCATTGTTGAATTTGTGATATACATTAATATGCTGATGTTTCCTGTAAGCGCTATCGGAAGCGTTGCCAGTATGGTACAGCGTGCATCTGCATCGCAGAAAAGAATAAATGAATTTCTGGATACAAAACCACTTGTTACAGATCCTGCGAAAGATAAATCTTCAGAAACATTGCATGGCGCCATTAAATTCGACCATGTAAGTTTTACTTATCCGCATACCGGTATCAAAGCGCTGAACAATCTTTCGTTTGAAGTTAAGCCCGGCGAAAAAGTGATGATATTAGGTAAAACGGGAAGCGGTAAATCAACCATTGCACAATTGCTTTTGCGGTTTTATGATCCTGATAAGGGCGCCGTTTTTATCGGCGATAAAAATATCCGTCATGCATCGTTACGTGTATTGCGCAACTACATAAGTTATGTTCCGCAGGATGTTTTTCTTTTCAGCGATACGGTTTCAAACAACATCAGTTTCGGGTTACCGGATACTAATGCAAATGTTGATGTACGCAAATACGCGGCGTATGCCGCGATAGATAATGAGATAACAGTGCTTGACAAGGGTTATGAAACCATGGTGGGTGAAAGAGGTGTTACACTGAGCGGAGGGCAGAAGCAGCGTGTATCTATTGCGAGGGCTTTGCTTAAAGAAAGCCCGGTTATGTTGTTTGATGATTGCCTCAGCGCGGTTGATGCAAAAACAGAACATGCAATCGTAGACAACCTGAACACTTTTCTCGAAAACAAAACAACCATCATTATAACACACCGCATTTTTTTATCGCTGAAGTTTGATAAGATCATCATTCTTTTAAATGGCGAAATCGCAGAATCCGGAACACATGCGGAGCTCATCAACCGCAATGGTTTGTATGCTGAACTGTATAATCTTCAGCTCGCTGAAGAAACTACTGCAGTTTGATGAATAATAATTTATCAAAATTTTGGTAATTGCAAAACAATATTATATTTGCTGCCACAAGCAACATTATCTCATCAAACCAAACAAACGTGGCGTACGAAAATAACGACAAAAAAATGGAAAGCGTTTATAGTAAACGCATTAAAGCCGGAAAGAGAAGAACATATTTTTTTGATGTGCGGGCAACGAGGGGAAATGACTATTATCTTACTATCACTGAAAGCCGTAAGCGTTTTAATGACAACGGGTATGACAGGCACAAACTTTTTTTGTACAAAGAGGATTTCAACAAATTTGTGAAAGCATTGAGCGAAGCGGTTGACTATGTAAAAACAGACTTAATGCCCGATTTTGATTTTGATGCCTATAATCACGAATATAACGAATCTGCAGTAGCCGCTACAGAAGAAATTCCTAATGAAATAGCAATTGAAATAGAGATTGATGAGATTTCAGGTTCAAACAATAACGAAGAAGTTGACAAATGGTGATCACTCAATATTTTAATACAAAGGCTGTTCTTTAAAGGCAGCCTTTTTTATTTTGTTACTGTTTAGTCATATTTAATAAAACTTTTCCCTACCTGCAAAACAAATAATTGTTTCAATCGTATTTTTATTATCACCTACTTAATATTGTTGAATGAAATTGATCAGAAACTTTACCTGCTGTTTGATATTGATGCTGGCTGGTAAGAAAGATTTGCAGGCACAACTGTATAAAATTGATCTTACACACAAAATAAATAAAGCCGCTCTTGTTGTTGAAGGAAAAATTATTGAACAACATTCTTTCTGGAATGATGCGCACACGATTATTTATACATCAAATAAACTGCATGTCTGTAAACTATTTAAAGGAAAGATCATTTCCAAAGAAATTGAGATCATTACAGAAGGTGGTACAGTAGGCACTGAATGCCTCCGGGTAAGTGATGTGCTGCAATTGCACGCCGGCCAGGCAGGTATGTTTTTTCTGAATGAAAATGAACTGAACCTGCGCTCACCTTTTACACGCAATATTTTATACGATGTTTACAGCAGCGACCAGGGATTTTTGCGATACGACAGGCTGGCAAAAATTGCTTCGGCTCCCTTTGCAAAATACCAGAACATTGAACGTGATCTTTATGGTGCATTAAAACAATATTCAGGTGTAAGTGAACAAATTGTTGACAGCAGTTTTAAAATAAATGCAGGAACGGTAAGTAACGGCACGAGCGGCAGTGCTATTGTTTCCTTCTCTCCTGCTACTGTTCATGCAGGTGCACTCAATGACCCGGCAAATAATATCCTTACCATAAACGGTTCAGGTTTTGGCAGCAGCCCATCAGATTCTGCGGGCGTAGCTTTTAAAGATGCCGACAACGATAACCAGGATCCTGATTTTAAAATAAGTTACAATTCTCCTTACATCATTTCATGGACAGATAATAAAATAACATTGAACGTGCCCGACCGTGCAGCCACCGGCAAATTCGCCGTGATATTAAACGATAATACTACAGTTACTGCTGCAACAGACCTGCAGGTTTTTTTTGCAGTAGCTGATGCGGAATTTAATTTTCAAAACAAAACATTTGAAAAGGAACCCAGGCTGATGAACGCCAATGGCAGCGGTGGCTATACAGTGCAATACTGCACCAATACAGCAGGAAAAGGAAAAGATTTCAACGCTTCAACCGCAAAGCCAACCTTTGAAAGAGCTTTGGCTACATGGAAAGAAATAATAGGCGCTAATATTATTGTAGGGCCTGCCACATCGGTGCAAAAGATCGCAGATGATAACGTGAATATTGTAACTTTTGATAACAACAATACAGGTGTGCCCAAAATGGCCGATGGCGTTCTGGAAAAAACATATAGCTGGTATTCTGTATGTACGCAGGGATCAACGCTGTTAACCGCACAAAAAACCGGGTTTGATGTACTGGTTCGGAATGATGGTGTTTCCACAGGCAGCATTATCGCTTTTGAAGATGGCCCATGCTTTCCTGTCCAGGGCACTTATGATCTTGAAACGATCTTTTTACATGAAATAGGTCATGCGCTTAATCTCACTCATATTAATGATGATTATGAAAATAACAGTAATAGTTATACTACAGTTAACCCGGAAAAACTGATGCATTATTCAGTGCTGGATTATATTGACAGAAGATCGCCGGACGCTGCGTCATACCAGGGTGCTTTATATACAACAAAACAACAGCAAAACACTTATGGCAGTTGCGGACTATCTGCAAGTGAAATGACTTTACTTTCATCAACACCTGCCGCAAGTGATGAATGCCCTTCTGCCTTTCCTGCAACAGAAATACAGGATAATACAATTATAACCTTTGATCTTGTGCATGCAACAAGCAATAAATTTGGCGATCCTTCTTTTGAACAGGTTACCTGTGATGGCAGCGGGACATCAGTTACCAATAATGCCTACTATGCGTTTTTGACCGGCATCCAAACTGATCTTACCATTGACATTAAAGATTATACAACCGTTCCTGCTGAATTAAATTCATGCAGCGGGCAATCATTAAGATTGGCTTTATATGATGTGCAAAGCTGCCCTGTCGGACAATCTTTTCCTTCCCCTGTTACCTGTTCCACCTTTAACGGTGATGGAAGTATTAAGCTTAGCAATCTTCAGCAACATCATAAATACCTTTTATACTTTGATGGTGTGCGCAACACGAAAGCATCATTCACTGCTGTTTTTAATAGTGACAGCAGCAGCCAGCCTGCCGGCACAACGGTTAATATATATCCAAATCCTGTTGTACATACAGATCTTGCTATCCAGATCATTAATCCTTCAGGAACATCTTATGAGTATGCTTTGTTTGACGCGGTGGGTAAACTTTTATCAACCGGTAAAATATCAACTCCGCAAACTGTGCAGACTTATCTTATAGCAATGAATAATGTTGCTGCAGGTGTTTATTTTTTACGACTGGTGGATGATAGTGGCAAAACAGTACTGAGGAAGAAAATACTTAAACAACACTAATTGATATAAGCAAAAGTTTTTAACGCCTACTTATATGTAAGCTTAAAGTATTTAACGATCTTAAGTGCCAGATAAATAACAACTATTAATACAGCGCAATAAACATAAGGCTTTTATAAGTGAAAGAGGTAAAGTCATCCGATTTAATTAACAGTATTGTAAAAACAATTACTGCAATAGATTTGTACATCCTGAATTTTAGAGTATTAGATTCCATAAAAAGGTATAAATGTATTTTAGAGCTATAACGATAGCTCTTTTAAAACAAAAAGAGGCTGTCTTAAAAGGGGCGCCCTTTTTTATATCAACCTTATAGGTTATGGTATGGGCTATTTGCTTTGCCCGATTTTTTCATATTTTCTTTCGTACTATAATGTTTAATAGGGTTTTCTATTCGGCGTAAATGCTTTTTTCTGTTTTCTGTTTTTTATGCAGCTTTTCCCCTCAGGTTCTGCGCCAATGCCAGTAAACCAAACTCAATGTTACTTTCTTGCTGCCACGCAGCATAAAGCGGTTGAAATAACCCTCCCTGAATGCAAAATCTATACTCCTTAGTTATACAGCGGCTTTGTGCTTAAACCCCGCCTGTTTGTAAATTCAATAATAAAAAAAGGCTGCCTTGCTTTTAAAACAGCCTCTTTTTATATTGCTTCGGTCAATTATAATAGATGCTGATAAATTTGACTTGTATATTTAAAAATTTTCATTTGCTTTGTACATACCATAAACAATCTCATACAATGTCTCTAAGATTTCAGGCTATCAATAATTTGAATGCATCTTCAATGCTTACTTCAAAGTCTGCATCGCCTAAAATAACAGCAATATTTGGCGAAAATGTTTTTACGTTAAAAACAGCCCGTGAATTTTTAAGTGCAGAAGCTTATAAAAGCTTAACAGCAAGTATTAAAGAATCAAAAAAGATAGACCGTACAGTTGCAAGCCAGATTGCTTCGGGAATGCGTTCCTGGGCTGAAAGCAAAGGTGTAACTCACTTCACGCATTGGTTTCAGCCTTTAACGGGTTCTACTGCAGAAAAGCACGATTCTTTCTTCACTATAAAAAGTGATGGCACACCATTAGAAGAATTCGACAGTGCTGCTTTAATTCAACAGGAACCGGATGCTTCATCTTTTCCCAGCGGCGGATTAAGAGCTACTTTTGAAGCACGCGGTTATACTGCATGGGATCCATCTTCACCTGCATTTATTATGGAAATCGGTGAAGGAAAAACCTTATGCATTCCAACCATATTTGTTTCCTATACCGGCGAATCTCTGGATTATAAAGCCCCGTTGCTGAAAGCATTGGAAGCAATGAACAGAGCAGCCGTTGATGTATGTAATTATTTTGATAAAAACATTTCCCGTGTTACAGCAACATTAGGTTGGGAACAGGAATATTTTGTTATAGATGAAGGGCTCGCCAATGCAAGACCTGATCTGATATTAACCGGAAGAACTGTTTTCGGGGCTTCACCTGCAAAAGGCCAGCAATTAGAAGATCATTATTTTGGTTCTATCCCTGAACGCGTTTATACTTTCATGCGTGATTTTGAACAGGAAGCATATAAACTTGGTATTCCTTTACGCACAAGACACAATGAAGTAGCACCTTCACAGTTTGAGTGTGCGCCTATTTTTGAAGATGTAAATCTTGCGGTAGATCATAACATTTTAATGATGGATGTTATGGATCGTGTTGCAAAAAGGCATGGATTAAAAGTATTGCTTCACGAAAAACCTTTTGCCGGAATAAATGGCAACGGCAAACATAACAACTGGAGCATGGCAACCGATACCGGGGTTAATTTACTGGCTCCGGGCAAGACGCCTAAAACCAATCTCATGTTCCTCACCTTTTTTGTAAATACAATTAAGGCAGTTCACGATTATGCTGATATTTTACGCGCTGCTATTGCTTCTGCATCAAACGACTACAGGCTCGGTGCTAATGAAGCTCCTCCTGCGATAATATCTGTTTTCATCGGTGAATATCTTACCAATGTTTTAAACGATATTGAAACAAGAGTGGGTGATAAATTTGATGAACAGGATGAAGCTATTCTAAAGTTAGATCTTCATCGCAGCATACCTGAATTATTGCTAGATAATACTGACCGTAACCGCACCTCACCTTTCGCATTCACAGGAAATAAATTTGAGTTCCGTGCTGTTGGTTCTTCTGCTAATTGTGCCAATGCAATGATAGCTTTAAATACCATTATTGCAGAAACGCTAAAAAACTTTAAAAAGGATGTGGATGCTTTAATGGATAAAGGCGATAAAAAAGAAATTGCCATCATGCACATTATTCAGAAATATATTACTGAAAGCAAAAAGATATTGTTTGAAGGTGATAACTATAGTGAAGAATGGCACCATGAAGCAGAGCGCCGCGGACTGCCAAACATACCTGTAACACCTTTAGCTTTGGATGCCCTGGTTTCTAAAAAAGGAAAAGATCTTTTTGAAAAAAATAAAGTTTACACACACACAGAAATAGAAGCGCGGCATGAAATAGAGCTTGAAAAATATATAAAGAAAGTTCAGATAGAAGCGAGAGTAATGGGTGATATTGCCATCAACCATATCATTCCTTCAGCGGTTGAATATCAGAATTTATTGTCTAAAAACGTTAGGGGTTTAAAAGATGCTGGTTTGCCAGAATCATCTTATGTAGGCCAGTTAGAAATTCTTAAACAAATTGCGCGTCATATACAGGAAGTATACAGTAAGGTAAATGAAATGGTAGAACACAGAAAGATCGCCAATAATATGACCGATACAAGAACCAAGGCCATTGCTTATTGCAATGATGTTAAGCAACGTTTTTTTGATGATATTCGCTATCATGCTGATAAGCTTGAAACGCTTGTTAACGATAACAACTGGACATTACCGAAGTACAGAGAAATTTTATTTTTGAGGTAGCATTTAAATATGTTTAAATAAAAGCCGCTTCAAAAAACTGAAGCGGCTTTTATTTATGAAAAAGCTTGATGATTTACTGCTTTAAAATTATATAAGCACTTATACAATTTATATGAAAGATAAAATTGCAATAATAGGCGGCGGCAATCTTGGATCTGCTATTGCTGAAGGACTTATCAGCAGCAGGTTTGCAAAGCCCCAGCATATCATTCTTACCAAAAGAAATATTTCAACGCTTCGCTCATTAGAAGAGCGCGGCGTAATGGTAAGCACTGATAATGCTGAAGCAATTCAATATGCCAAATGGATAATTCTTGCGGTAAAGCCTTTCCAGGTAAAAGATATTTTGCAGCAGTTAAAGGATCAGCTTAACCCATTGCAACACCAGATCATAAGTGTAATGACAGGTGTATGGATAAAAGATATACAGGAAATTATCGGCCCTGATTTTACTTTATTTCGTGCGATGCCCAATACTGCAATTGCTATTCGCGAAAGCATAACCTGCATTTGCAGTCATGGCGCGAACGACGAGCAGTCGCGCTTTGTAGCTGATCTCTTTAGCCAGTTGGGCAAAGTTGTTTTTATTGAAGAAAAATTAATGGATGCCGCTACTGTGCTTGGCGCCTGCGGAACAGCTTATGCCATGCGTTACATTCGCGCCAACATACAAGGTGGTATTGAAATTGGTTTTGATGCGGCTACAGCTTCATTGATTGCTGCACAAACTGTAAAGGGCGCCGCTCAGTTATTACTTACAAAACATACACATCCTGAACAGGAAATTGATAAGGTAACAACGCCGAAAGGCTGTACCATTGCGGGTTTGAACGAAATGGAACACCAGGGCTTCAGTTCATCTCTGATCAAAGGAGTAGTTACGAGTTATAATAAAATCGTGAATGATATGTGAGTGAAAAAGTATGATAAATAAGAGTTCTGGTCATGGCTTTCAACTTTTAAAAATTTACATTTATTAATTTTAATTACACATGAAAGGTTGGTTATTTACCATCGGATTTATCTGGTTAATTGCAATAGAAATATTGCGCGTGTATTTTATCATGCCGTTTCCCGGCAGCCAGCAGGCAAATACAATTGATATTGCATATTTCATTGACAGGAATATCTGGTGGTTTCGTCTCGTTGGCTTCGCAATAGTTATTTTACCATTGATAAGCATTTTAAAGAATAGCAAAACATGGAAGAAGAGCGTTGTTGTTTTAGTACTGATCTTTTATGGCTTTATATCTTATCAATTCAACTTTAAATTCTTGGCAGATAAAATGTTTTATCAGCCAAAAAATAAATTGTTGTTAAGCGCCTCATCAGATACAACAAACAGAAATCATCTCATAATTGGTGTTACTATAAACAATGAATCGAAAGCTTATCCTATTGAGATCATCGGCTATCATCACCAGGTGAGAGATACGATTGGTGGTGAACCTGTAATGATAACTTACTGCACTGTTTGCAGAACCGGCAGAGCGTACAGTCCGTATATAGGTGTGAAATTGCAAGACTTCAGGTTAGTTGGAATGGATCATTTTAATGCAATGTTTGAAGATGCAGCAACTAAAAGCTGGTGGCGGCAAGAAAGCGGAACCGCCATTGCGGGACCGTTAAAAGGAACATCATTACCGGAAATCCCATCACAGCAAATGGCGCTCGGAGACTGGCTGGCATTGCATCCTGACAGTTACGTGCTGCAACCTGACTCAAACTTTAAAAAAGAATATGCAGATCTGAAGGGTTATGATGAAGACACTTTGAAAAGCAGCTTGGAAAAACGTGACAGCGCTTCATGGAAATTAAAATCATGGGTAATTGGTGTGAATGTAAATAATCATTTTAAAGCGTACGACTGGAATACGCTTGCAGAGAAAAAGATGATGGAAGATTCAGTTGCAAGAGTTCCTTTGTTGCTAATAATGAAAAAAGATGAAAGAACATTCTATGTATTAAACAGAAACACTTTAAACGGAATACTGCACTTTAGTTATGACAGTACAAATGAAATATTGCACGATAACAAAACCAATTCAACCTGGAATATAAATGGTGTTTGTGTTGATGGCGCGATGAAAGGAATACAATTAAAACCTGTACAGGCTTACCAGGAATTCTGGCATTCGTGGAAGGAGTTTCATCCGCAAACCGAAGTATTGGATCATTAACATACAAATTAATATAAATAACGTGAATTTAGTTTAGGCCCGGAGGTTTTACTATGAATAGCCTTCGAGCAATCAGAGGATGAAACCCTGATCAATCAATTGAACCCCTGCAGGGTTCCGATTTTGTTTATCCGTTCTTTACCCCCAATTCTTACCGGGGTTATTCAAATTAAATCCTTTCAGGATTACTCTATATTTAACCCGGACTTACGTTAAATATGAAAGGCTGCAGGTTTTACAGCCTTTCATATTGTTAAAATAAAGGTTATTGTTTCACCATTGTTTGCGAATACTTTTTATCTCCAACTTTTATATGAACAATATAAGAACCTTTCGCAAGGCCATTGGTATTGATATAGATCTGCTGAAGACCTGCACTCAAAATTCCTTTATCTATTGCCTGAACTATTTTTCCGTCGTGGGCAACAATTTGTAACTGCACTTTTGAAGCAGCATTTAAGCCCATTTCAATAGTTGCGCCATCCTTAACCGGGTTAGGATATAACTTCAATTTGGAGGCAATGGTTTCAAGGCTTAATGGCAATATTTCAGAATAAGTGGCCTTTCCATCAAGATCTACCTGCTTTAAACGATAATAGGTTGTGTTCACATTTATATCTTTCAGATTAGCATCTGTGAAAAAATAATGTTTTATCTGGCTGGAATTACCGGCACCTGCAACAAAACCAATGCTTGTAAAGTTTCTTGCATCTTTACTTCTTTCAATATAAAAGCCTTTGTCATTGTTTTCCATTGCTGTGCTCCAGTTTAAATAAGCCTGATAATTTTTTATAGTTCCGCCAAAATTAAAAATGCTTACAGGCAAAATGGAGCAGGCATCAGGTGTTGCAGTTACGTATGGAAAAGCAAACAGTGTTACATCAAGCGACGATTTTTTACTGCTGAAAAATGAATCAACAGCCACCCATTTGGGTGCAAAAGTTTTGCTTTTCATGTATTGATAAGCCATGTTCGGAGTTACATCGTCCGCTGTAGCAACAATTGCAATTGTATCTTTTGAAAGTGGCCGCCATGCAAAATTGTGTGTGTCGATAGAGATATAAAACTTTTTGGAGGCAGGCAATGCAACAGGGGCTGCAAATTTAAATTCAGTGAGTTTGCCAGCCAGAACATCTGCATGAATCTGGCCAAGCGTTAAGGTAGCAGAATCAATAATATTTCCGGGCAAACCTCCTGTTCCTGCATCATCGTATAATTTAAAAACTACATTCCATGCAAGATGAGATGCATTTGATGAGTTTGCGAAAACAAAATAAACAAGCCCACCAGTTACATAATTATAACCAGCAGCAGAAACATCATAAAAATTAGCTGTTTCTAAGATACTGGTCCTGTCAGGTGTTTTAAGATTACATACACCTAATGCAGAGCCTCCGCCACCATATTGATAATAAAATGCCTCCCAGTTGTTGGCATTAAAAATATCCAGGGTATCGCAGCTTCTGTTAGGAGCGTTATGGCCTGATGTACCTTTTACCGACACCGGAATAACATCTTTTAAACCGGTTTGTGCGTTAAGTTTTAGAAATAAAAAAACAAGAAGCAGTACAGAGTAAATCTTTTTCATTTTTTATAGTTTGGTGTGTCACGAAGATATTCGTCAAAATGAACTTTTTTTCTTTTTTATGCTGACAATTTTTCGCTCTATTTGTCGCTGGCAGTAAATTTGACCTTTACCTGAGTACAAACTAATTATGGAAGAAAAAAATTTTCAAGACGAAACTTCAACAAAAAATACAGATTTTGGTATAAATGCTGACGAAAATGCAGCAGGAACAACGCATTTGAACAATGTTCTGGAAGAAGAAACTGAAGTTGACAAACTTACTAATGAATTGCAGGAGCAAAAAGATAAATATATTCGCCTTTTTGCGGAGTTTGACAATTATCGCAGACGTACAGCAAAAGAAAGCATAGAATTGCGCCAGACTGCCGGTAAAGAAATTATTGTATCCTTATTGGATATATTGGATGATTCTGAACGTGCAGAAAAGCAGCTTGAAAAATCAGGCGATGTGCAACAGTTTGCTGAAGGTGCTTTGCTGGTCTTCAATAAATTCAAAAAAACGCTGGAAAGCAAAGGCCTTAAACCAATGGATAGCATTAATACAGATTTCGATGTTGAAAAGCATGAAGCTATAACCGAAGTGCCTGTTCAGGATAAAAGCAAGAAAGGAAAAGTGATTGATGAAATTCAAAAAGGTTATTATTTAAACAACAAGATTATTCGCTTTGCTAAAGCAGTAGTGGGAAAATAGGTTATGACAAAAAGAGATTATTACGAAATATTAGGTGTTACAAAAACTGCTTCCGGAGAAGAAATAAAAAAAGCTTACCGCAAAGTTGCCATGCAATACCATCCCGATCGCAACCCCGGTAATAAAGAAGCGGAAGAAAATTTTAAAGAGGCAGCAGAAGCATATGAAGTGCTGAGTGATCCTGATAAAAAAGCGAAGTATGATCGTTATGGACATGCAGCTTTTGCACCGGGAAGTGGGGGTTTCAGTGGCAGCACCAATGTAAATATGGAAGATATCTTCAGCCAGTTTGGAGACATTTTCGGAGATGATATTTTCGGAAGTTTCTTTGGCGGAGGGGGAAGAAGAGGCGGCACTTCAAGATCACATGGTACACGCGGAAGCAATCTTCGTATAAAGCTTAAGATGAATTACGAGGAAATGTCCAAGGGTGCGACCAAGAATATCAAAGTAAAAAAATATGTTTCTTGTGCTACCTGCAGCGGAAGTGGTGCAAAAGACAAGGGAAGTATACAGACCTGCTCTACCTGCGGCGGAAGCGGCCAGGTAAGAAAAGTTACCAATACTTTTCTTGGCCAGATGCAAACAGTATCAACCTGTCCAACCTGTAACGGAGAAGGCTCTATAGTAACAAGCAAGTGCAATGTATGTAAAGGTGAAGGACGTGTTTATGGTGAAGAAACAGTAAACATAAATATACCGGCCGGCGTACAGGAAGGCATGCAGCTAAGTTTAGGTGGAAAAGGAAATGCAGGTGAACGCGGCGGTATGGCTGGTGATCTTATCGTTTTAATTGAAGAAGAAGCGCATAAAGAATTACAACGCGATGGATTGAATGTTGCGTTTGAGCTGCATATATCTTTTCCTGATGCTGTTTTTGGAACACAGGTTGAAGTTCCTACTATTGATGGCAGAGCTAAAATAAAGATTCCGCCAGGGACACAAAGCGGCAAAATATTCAGATTGAAAGGCAAGGGATTTCCCGAAGTAAATGGCTATGGCCGAGGAGATCAATTGATACACGTGAATGTATGGACTCCTCAAATTGTTACGCATGACGAAAAGGAAATGCTGAATCAAATGAATGAAAGCCCGAATTTTAAACCTCAACCGGGCAAAAGTGAAAAAAGCTTTTTTGATAAAGTAAAAGAAGTATTTTCCTGATCAATCTATTATTAATAAAAAATCACCACATAGCAGCAAGCTATGTGGTGAAACAATATTCAAAGCTTAAATTATTTTGTTTGTTTGATCGCAGTTTCTAACGTTCTTCTGCCATATCAACTATTTCTTCAACCTTATATGCACCAACATCTAATTTGGCTTTTGTTTCGCTAAAGGCTTTCAAAGTAGCATCAATATCTTCCAGTGTATGTGCTGCTGTGGGTATCAACCTGTAAATAATATGCCCTTTTGGTATAACCGGGTAAACAACAATTGAACAGAAAATTTTATAGTTTTCGCGAAGGTCTGCAACCATTGCTGTTGCTTCCGGTACGCCACCTTTCATATAAACCGGTGTAACAACAGAATCTGTTTTACCAATATCAAATCCATTCTTTTTTAGTCCTTCCTGCAAAGCTGTTGCATTCTGCCAAAGTTTTGCTTTAAGTTCAGGCATTGAACGCAGCATGTGTAGTCTTTTTAAATTACCTACTACATACGGCATTGGTAAGCTTTTGGCGAATATTTGCGAGCGGATATTATATCTTATGAAATCAATTATTTCTTTTGGTCCTGCAATGAACGCACCAATTGATGCCATTGATTTTGCAAACGTTGAAAAATAAAGATCGATCTCATCCTGGCAGCCCTGCTCCTCTCCTGCACCGGCGCCTGTTTTGCCTAATGTGCCAAAGCCATGCGCATCATCAACCAATAACCTGAATTGATATTTATCTTTTAATGCGCAAATTTCTTTAAGCTTGCCCTGGTCTCCTGCCATTCCGAATACACCTTCAGTTATTACCAGGATGCCACCTTGTTTTTGTTTCTCTATCAAAACTGCAGCTCTTTGCAATTGCTTTTCGCAATCCTCCATATCATTATGACGATACACATACCTGTGACCGGTATGCAGGCGCAACCCATCAATGATACATGCATGCGATTCAGCATCGTATACTATAACATCATGTCTTCCGCATAAAGTATCAATGGCGCTCATTATTCCCTGGTAACCATAGTTTAAAAGAATTGCATCTTCTTTATATTCAAACGCTGCCAGTTCTTTTTCCAATTGCTCATGATAATTGCTGTTGCCGCTCATCATGCGCGCACCCATTGGATATGCGAGACCAAATTCTGCTGTTGCATCAGCATCTGCTTTACGAATCTCGGGGTGATTCGCTAATCCCAGGTAATTATTCAAACTCCAAACAATTACTTTTTTACCGCGAAACTGCATGTGATTACCAATTTCACCCTCAAGCTTAGGGAATGTGTAATAACCATGTGACCTGTCACGGTGTTCACCAATAGGTCCATAGTGCTTTAGAAGCCTTTCAAAAATATCTGCCATTATTATATAGTTTTCAAAAAATGGTTAAATAAGCAAACGCCAGGAACAAACCGTGCAAAAATAGTGGTTTGCTTTTTAAGCACCAATCGAAGGTGTTTATAAAGCGTTAAGATGAAAGATATGTGTTAAACGTCTTGAGAATAAGTATTATTCATATCGCAAAGCAGTTATGGGATTCAGTTTTGATGCTTTTACTGCAGGCCATATTCCGGCAAGTAATCCTACACCGGAGCAGATCACTATGCCCGCCATTACCCAGGCCCATGGTACTGTAAAACCTGCATTAAGCAGTAAAGCGAATATATTTCCGATGATCACTCCCAATACAATTCCAAACAAAGCACCGAGCAGGCTGATGATAACAGACTCAAATAAAAACTGCTGCCGGATGTTCCTGCGCTTTCCGCCAATAGCTTTTATTAAACCAACTTCGCGCGTACGTTCGTTAACGGAAACAAGCATTATATTCATTAAGCCAATCGCTGCACCAATCAATGTGATTAAACCAATAGCACCCGCAGCCATTTGTATACTGCTCAATAATTCAATAAACGTTGCGGCAAGTTTGTCACTTTTTTCTATTACAAAATTATCATCATCAGTAGGCAATAGTTTGCGTACATTTCTGAAAACAGAAGTGGCTTCATTTACTGCACCGTCTACCTGTGTAATATCGTTCGCCAATACACCAATAACAAAAGAATTTCCGCCAAAGCCTGTTCTGCGTACATTGTTATAAGATGTTATTACAACATTGTCTGCACGCAACATTGCGCTTGAACCTTTTGATTTCAATACCGCGATCACAAGGTAAGGCGAGCCGCCTATGTTGATGAATTTATCAACCGCTTTGTCTTTGTACTGGCCAAAAAGCTTTGTTGCCACATCACTTCCTATCAGGCATACATCGCGCCCGCTTTGTACGTCGGCAGGTGTAAGATTTCTTCCCTCCTCAATGGAATAACCGTTAACAGCAAGATAATTTTCATCGCCGCCATTCATGCGCACATTAGGGTTTGTTTTTTCATCTTTGTAATGAATTTCATAATTGCCAAACCCGCTCAACGAGATGCTTACAAGCGCAGGAAAATTATATTTCTGTTTAAACCCTTCGGCTTCATACAGCTGAATATATTTATCAAGGTTTGATTTTTTTGCCTTCTTCGTTTTATCTACTTTCTGACTATTATCGCCATTGTCAAAACGAAAGCGTTCTTTATAAGAAATGGTAAATCCATTCGCACCCATGGTGGAAAAACTATTCCTCAGGCCTTCATTCATGGATTGAATAGCAGTGATAATTCCAATAAGCGCCATGATACCAAAAGCAATGATCGCCACCGTAATTCCTGTACGCAACTTATTGCTTCTTACAGTACGAAAGGCAAGATTAAAAGAATCTTTAAGTGTCATTTAAAAATAATAAAGATGAATTTGCAATGAAGGTAAAACCTATGTTTTAAACGGAATTGAAATTTATTTGAAAGGCATTTTTCTTCTACAGTCAGTTCTTAATTGTTATTAAAACACTTTTTGGTTATCAGCAGTTGAACAAGCAGCAGTTTCGTGGAGCTTGTCCCGAAAGCAAATCTATTCGGGATCGCAACACTGTAACTACATTGCAGGCATTGAGCTGTGGTTTCCTGCACAATGCTTTTCAATTAAATTCAAACAACTTTTAAAAATATAACCAGCTGAATATTGCCTGCGGATAAACACCAATAATGATAATGATAGCAGCAAGAACGACAAGGCCGATCTTAAAGCTTTTAGTTATGGTTTCAGTTTGTGGCTCGCCGGTTTTAAAATACATGGATTGTATAACACGGAAATAATAATACACACTTACTGCAGCAAACAAAACAGCTACTACTACAAGCCATATATAATGACCTGTTGAAATGATAGAAGCAAGCATATAATACTTCGCAAGAAAACCTGCCGTTAAAGGAATGCCCGCCAGCGATAAAAGAAAGATAGTATTAGAAGCGGCAAGTACAGGCTGTGTTTTGGCAAGACCGTTAAACCCCTCAAACGTAACATCTTTCATTTTTACCAATACAGCAAATACACCGATGGTTGCAAGAGAATATGCCGCTGCATATAAAAGCAACCCTTTGCTTGCATACTCATTAAGACTGAAAAGAGCAAACAGCATAAAGCCCGCCTGTGCTATACTTGAATAAGCCAGCATGCGTTTTACACTTTGTTGAAATATAGCTGTAATATTTCCAAACAATAATGTTGCAATTATAATAATAGCAAAAAGCAACTGCCAGTCAATAGCAGTTGAAGTTGCGGTCATGCGCACAGAACATAATTTAAGAAATGCAATAAAGCCCGCGGCTTTTACAATGGTTGCCATGAATGAAGTAAATACTGCAGGAGCGCCATCATATACGTCCGGTGTCCAGAAATGAAAAGGGGCAGCAGAAACTTTAAAACACATGGAAACCATCAATAACAAAAGCCCGATGATTTCAAGAAATGAAACACCTTTATATAATCCAACTTCTGTTCTCGCTACCTCTAACGAAAAAGTTCCTGTCCCTCCATACATTAAGGCAATCCCCATCAGCATAATTCCTGTTGAAAAAGAGCCCATCAAAAAATATTTTAATGCTGCTTCATTGCTTTTAAGATTGCGTTTATCACTGCCGGTAAGAATGTATAGTGGTATAGAAAGTATTTCAATTCCTATAAACAACATCAGGAGATTGTTATAAGCAGAAAGAATGCAAACACCGCAAAGCACAAAAAATATCAACACAAAATATTCTGCTACATAATTGCCAAGCCTTTCAATGTCTTTACCTGTGAGCAATACATAGATCAATGTTGAAGCAATGGCAATTGAATTGAACACATATCCAAAGCGTGTGTATACAAGCATATCGCCTGCATCTACGTGAAAAACAGATGTACCTCCTGACTCAAGAATATTAACTGCAAGCAACAGCAGTAAACCAATTACAGCAATATGCCTGTACATAGATTTATTGCTGATTAGAAAACTGCAAAACATCATTACCATACCCCAGCCCGCTGAAAATATAATTGCGTTCATAATTTATCTGTTAAGGAATTTTGGTGATGAACAAATTTGCGTTGCCCTGTGTTAAGTCGATCATTGGTTGAGGATAAACGCCAAGCACAATTACAACTATCACCAATATTACCAATGCCACATTAACATTAAAACTGCTGTCATGCGCATTTTCTGTTAATGCAACTGTATTGCCATAAAATATTTTCTGGATCATGTTAAGCGTATACACTGCCGCCAGTATAATGCTGATGCCGGCAATGCCCGCCATTACAGGGTTATAGCGGAACAGGCCGTTGAACATAAGAAACTCGCCAACAAATGCATTGGTCAATGGCAACGCTACATTTGCAAGACATAACACAACAAACAAAACAGCAAGTGTTGGCGCTTTCTGAGCAAGGCCGCCCAGCTCGCTGAACTTTCTTGTACCCAATTGTTTTTCTATTGCATCTGCAACTATCCACAATCCTATTATGTTTATGCCGTGATTGAACATTTGTATCAGCACGCCTTGTATGCCGACCTGCTGATTCGCAAACAATGCAGCACACATTAAGCCCATATGTGCCATTGAGGAATAAGCGATCAATCGTTTGATATCATCCTGCCTCATTGCAATCAATGAAGCATACAACATTCCTATAACTGATAAGGTAATGATGACAGAACTATTGCTTTGCGATGCCGCAGGAAATATGGGCAACAACCAGCGTATTACCGCGAACACGCCCATTTTTACCATAACACCGCTTAATAACATGGTTACAGCTGTAGGCGCCTGTTCGTATGTATCGGGCTGCCATGTATGAAAAGGAAATATGGGCATCTTAATGGCAAGCGCAATAAAAAATAACCAGAACATCCACTGCGCCTGTGATGCAGTAAGGTTTGCATGATAAAAAGATTGTAAAGCAAATGAATGATCCGGCGTTTTAAAATAGATAAATAAAATAGCAACCAGCATCAGTAACGAACCTACAAATGTGTATATAAAGAATTTAAACGTAACCTGGATGCGCTTTTCGCCGCCCCATATCGAACAAAGAAAATAAGCCGGAATTAATGCAAGCTCCCAGAAAAAGTAAAACAGCAATGCATCCATTGAAAGAAAAACACCTAACATTCCTGCCTGGCATAAAAACATTAACCCGTAGAACTTACCTGCATCGGCATAAGTGTTTTTGTAAGTAGCAGTAATAATTATTGGTAATGAAACTGCAGTGAGCAAAGCAAGCATCTTACTCATTCCATCCAAACCTAACGTAATACGGGTTCCGAGATCAGGTATCCATGATGCATCGAAATGCAACAGGCTTTGATCATTAGAGAAAAGGCCGGTCAATGCAAGTATCAATGTTATTACAGCAACAAGAATTGAAAATCCTTTAACGGAATTTTCATTCTTTATAGAAAAAGTAATTAAACCACCAATAACCGGAACAAGTATGAGTAATAAAGCAATCATGCTTATTAAAATATTTTTTGAAAGAAATTAGTTATTGTTGTTTGATTCCAGAAGATCAGCCACAACACTATCATTGAAAAAACCATGAATAAAATATAAGTACCTACTTTACCATTCTGCACCAATCTTAATCTTCTTGATGAATATTGAATGAATGTGCCTATGCCATTTACAAATCCATCTATGCCCGATTTCTCAATAACATTTTTAAAGAATGAACCAAGGGCAATAACCGGATTAACGATCATTGCATCGTACAACTCATCTATATACCATTTATTCGCCAGCACTTTACCCAGGCCTTTAGGTTCATCCAGTTCAGGCTTTTTACTATATTTTATCAAAGCGAAAGCGCCCGATAAAAAAGCTACTATAACAGAAACACCCATCAGCGTTAATTCTGTATTATGATCTAATTCATGTGCAGGTTCAGTTGTTAGAACAGGCGATAAGAAATGATGCAGCTCTTCGTGACCGCCCAATACTTCAGGCACATTTACAAAGCCGCCTGCAAATGCAAGCACAGCAAGAATGATCAATGGAATAGTAATAGCTGCAGGACTTTCATGCAGGTGATGTTTTTGTTCTTCCGTTCCGCGAAACTCTCCGAGAAAAGTTGTTGCATATAAACGGAACATATAGAAGGCTGTCATTCCTGCGCCGATAACACCAAGCACCCAATAAATTGGATTAGCCGCATAAGCAGCAGCAAGAATTTCATCTTTTGAAAAGAAACCGCTGAATGGAGGAATACCAGCAATGGCAATACATCCAATTAAAAAAGTGAGGTGTGTTACAGGCAAATATTTTTTTAATCCACCCATATAACGAATGTCTTGCTGGTTATGTATTGCGTGAATAACTGAACCTGCACCAAGGAATAATAATGCTTTAAAGAAAGCATGTGTCATAACATGAAACACAGAACCTGTGTATGCGCCAACACCTAATCCCAAAAACATATAACCTAACTGGCTTACCGTTGAATAAGCCAGTACTTTTTTAATATCATTTTGTTTGATGGCAATTGTTGCGGAGAACAATGCTGTTGCAATACCAACAACAGCAACTAAGTTTTCGGCAACAGCACTTAATGAATATAGAGCATTACTACGTGCCACCATATAAATACCTGCAGTAACCATTGTTGCCGCGTGTATCAATGCAGATACAGGTGTTGGACCTGCCATTGCATCGGGCAACCAGGTGTATAAAGGAATCTGTGCGCTTTTACCCATCGCACCGATAAATAATAAAACAGTTATGCCTGTTATATCTGTTGGAGAAAGGTGAGAAACATTTGCAAATACATCACTATAATTTGCTGTTCCTAATTTTGATAACAGCCAGAATATACCAAGCAGGAAACCAAGATCACCAATGCGGTTCATTACAAAAGCTTTCTTTGCCGCATAATTGTAACCGTCATTTTTAAACCAATAACCGATCAACAAATAAGAACACAAACCAACGCCTTCCCAACCAATGAACATAATAACATAGTTGGCGCCTAATACCAGCAACAACATGGAAAACACAAACAGGTTGAGGTAAGAAAAATACCTTGCAAAATGTTCTTCTGCCTCATCATGCATGTACGATGTTGAATACACGTGAATCAAAAATCCAACACCGGTGATGATCAATAAAAACAAAGATGAAAGCTGGTCTGCCTGGAAAGCAAAATCAATTTTAAAATCATGAACATTTATAAATTGGAACAAGGGCTGAACAGCCAATGCTCCGCCTGACATTACTTCTGAAAATAAAATTACGCTTACAATAAATGAAGCGAGTATTGATCCACAACCAATAATTCCAACGAGACTTTTTGATAACGATTTTCTAAAAATGCCGTTAAGCAAAAAACCAAGTAAAGGAAAAAGCGGAACTAAGTAAACCATAAGCCCCATCCCCCTGAAGGGGAGTATTTTTAATTTTAAAAATTTATTAATCGTTAAGCCTTTATTCCCTTTAGGGATAGGGCCTAATTTTTCAGCCTGTTCAAAAAATTTACATCTGTTGAATGCACATTACGATACATCATTACAATAATTGCCAAACCCACACTAACTTCTGCTGCTGCAACAACCATTATAAAAAATACAAAGATCTGCGCATCACTGCCAATATTAAGCGCCAGGCTTTTATTTCCGTTGGCAGGCGTGTACTGCATCTTTGAAAATGCCACCAGCAAAAGATTTACTGAGTTAAGCATTAGCTCGATGCACATAAAAATTATGATCGCATTGCGGCGTATCAACACACCCACAACGCCAATGCAAAAAAGCGCTGCTGCTAAAATTATATAATACTGAATCGGCATGCCCTAAATCCCTACAGGGACTTTTTTTGCCTCTAAATCTTTGAAGAGATTTTTCGGCGGTTAAAAATTTAATTTCTTTGCCTGCTCCTCTTTTAGGGGATGGAGGCTTTTATTCTTTCTTCGCGATCACCACTGCTCCCACCATTGCGCTTAAAAACAATACACTGCTTATTTCAAACGGCACTACGTAATCTGTAAATAAGATCTTACCCAGGTTTTGGATCAAACCAATATCACCTTCATTCATCACTGCCTGGCTTTTGCTTATTTCACCTGCTGAACGCACTGCAGAAACCATTACAGTAAGCAGCAAGCAGCCTGCAACAACACCTGCGAGTTTTATCAGTGAATTCCTTTGCGGCTCGTTGTTGCTGTTTAAGTTCATCAGCATTATCACAAATAAGAACAACACCATTATAGCGCCTGCGTACACAATTAAATTAACGATAGCAAGAAACTGTGCGTTCAACAAAATGTAATGGCCGCTTATTGAAAAGAAAACAACGATAAGCCAAAGCACACTATGCACAGGATTTTTGCTTATCAATACCATAATAGCGCTGAATAAAGCGAGAGCACTTAAGAACCAGAATAATATTTCTGTAGCAGTCATTAGTCTATTTGTTCTTTTATTGATTTCTTAAACCCTTTGCTTGTGCAAATTCATCAGGTTGTGTCTTAGGATCCGGAATCAATAAATCTTGTTTATTATAAATAAAGTTTTTTCTGTTATATGCAGAAGGTGCAAATGTTTCTGAAAGATAAACAGCATCTTTTGGACAAGCCTCTTCACAAAAACCGCAGAAGATACATCGCAACATATTTATCTCATATTTGGCTGCATATTTTTCTTCCCTGTAAAGATGTTCTTCGCCGGGTAAACGCTCAGCTGCTTCCATTGTTATGGCTTCTGCCGGGCAGGCCAGGGCGCATAGGCCGCATGCAGTGCAACGTTCTCTTCCTTCTTCATCGCGATTCAATATTTGTACACCGCGGAATACCGGGCTGAAAGGACGTGTTTGCTCTGGATATTGAATAGTTACTTTCTTTTTAAAAAAATGTTTGAGCGTTATCATCATTCCCTTAAAAATATTCCATAAGTAAATGCTTTCTATGAAAGTCATTGGCTTACGGTCTACCGGTTTTGCTCTGTTGTTAAAATAATTGTTGAACGCAGAAGAAAAAGATTGATAGCAGAAGATCAGTTGA
>Ga0206903_10038_pt1 | contig 41090 bp, 27 predicted proteins | sample Alteio_BWOrgHeat_45_FD_152959 | JGI IMG/M metagenome (GOLD analysis project Ga0206903, IMG submission 152959) | Enriched cells from forest soil in Barre Woods Harvard Forest LTER site, Petersham, Massachusetts, United States -... | ecosystem: Environmental > Terrestrial > Soil > Temperate forest >... | reverse complement strand
TCCGGTAATTTTATAGAGCTCGGTAAAATCCTCATCATAGTATTTGGCGCCAAGATGTCCGTCATAATCCCAAAGCGCAGGGGGAGCGATATCCGTTTGCGGGGTCCAACCGGGGGTGAGCTCTTTTAAGGCTTTTAGACAGGCCTCGCTAGGGGTGAGAGCAAAGCTTGCGACGGAAAATACCCCCAACAAGTTAAGGACTAGCAGGAAGTGAAGGTACATTTGTTCATTATATTCGGGTAACGAGGCAAAGTGCGGTAAAACTGCTTTGATCCTTTATCCGGCGTGTTTCTTGCGTGTTTGAATGGGCGGCGGGTTTTGATAGGTCGGCCCGATCAGACTAGTACGCAAGTGATGGCGAGGGACCTTCGATTCATTCCCCCAATTTCCCAAGCCGATGATTTTTAAAGTCGTGCTCCGACAACGAAACTTCATGACCACGAACTGGCAGACTTTTACATCGGGTTGCTGCCCGCTCACCGCACGAAGGCTTTTCTGACGGCTTCGAAGGATTTTTCCAAACTACAATTTTCTGGATAAATGTGGCCATTCCCTTCACCTCCGCTATGGGGGTAACAGTCAGAATCCGTTTTCGGATCACGCGTTCTCTGGATCTCCAGTAGCGCGTCCCCTGCGTACGGCAAGAACGACTTTACGAGCGCTTCGGTACTCTCGTGCAGACGATCGAAACAAAGGCCTTGCCACTCAGGGTGTTTGGCCCCAGGCGAAACTCGGCATTCCTTTGCCTTTGACAGCATCAAGTCCAAGAGCTTCAGTTTTTCGCCATAGGAAGTAACTTTCAGCGCCGTAGGGTCCTGAATGAGCGGATTAATTTTTGCTACAATCTGCGCCGAGATCGTCCGAACGCATTCCCAATCATATTGGCCTTTTGATTTTCCTGACCGCAGAATGCACTGGCTCATTCCGTGCAGGGGCGCCAACACATCGTTTGATTTGGTTAGCAATGCGGGAAAGAGCGTTTGCATCGCACCCGCAAGCGACGAAAGGCAGGTCTCTGAGGTGATTGAGCCCCACTCATTTTGAAATTTTACGTATTCCCCGGGGGGGTTGGTATCTGAATAGTTAGAACATCGTCCGAAACCCGAAGCCAAACTGAGTAGCGATTTCACGCGGGCCGCGTGCATTTTCCGCTCGAGGTCCCGGGCTTCGTCACAGGCGGGGTCGGCGTAGCCACCGGTTTTGGGATGCGCGAGCGGCGTGGGCTGACTGACATGGCTATCTTGCTGATCCGCCGAGCCAGGATGCACTCCCAGTGAAAATATGCCGAAAAGAAGTACCAAGCCCAATTTCATTCTTTCATCCATATGTCCCGTCCTCCATGAATCGACTTTGTTTTGCAATCTCTGCGCCGGAAACGCGGCTGTTTGGGAGGGTAAAATTCCTTTAAATTTCGCGAATTCTGATGGGATGCAGCGGGGAGGGGGTGTCCAGCGCTTTGGTTCAATGAAGACAAGTGGGCATTTTTTTCGGCGGAATTTTTTTCCCCATTGCTTCGGGCATGAGAAATGGTTGTGGAAGAGCATCGCTCTTTGCACTATCAACCAGTTCAGGAAACGAATAGAGGGTTGGGGTGCACATCGGTGTTTGATAAAAGAGGTTACTCGAGATAATCCCGTAACCCGGTTGCTATTTCTTTTGGAGAGTTTTGGCTCCGGCCTGCATCGTTTGGAAGTTTCTCAGAAACTCGGCACACCAACTGTCGGGTTCCTGTTTCATTTCTTCGTAAAGCCACGGTTTCCTGGCCTTCTCTTCCTCCAGAAACTTCGCTAGCTCTTGTTCCAAGAGGTCGTACTTCGCATAGACCGCTCTTTTGGATGGATTAAATGATCCGTGAACGAACTCTTTTGCTTTAAACAATTTTGTCCACAAACCATGAGCCGGAGGTTCAAAACCTCGGGTTTGGTTTTTGGCCCAGGCTAACAAATTGGTCCGATAGTCCTCGATGGTACCGTGTCCCTTCACGAAATTCTGAGCCGGCATGGAAAGGTCTGCCAGCTCATCTATCTGATTAACCATCTCGTTCTCGAATGCCCTCAGGATGGGCTGGATATCTGGGTCCTTTCCCAACTCGGTTTTCGCCATTCGTCGGCGGAAGGCGACGACAAGTTCAGCCTGTCGCTGGCAGTATTGGATAAATACTTTGGGTGTGGCTGCGTATAGCGGATGAGTGCCGGCATCGTGCAGCAAATCGGCGACTGCGTCGTGCAATCTCACTTCGCTGGGACCAAACGGGATATCGGCTTTTTCGATGAAGTTCAGGAGATACTCGCGTGGCTTTACATTGGTTTCCCCCATGGGGGGGAATAGAAAGTTCCCGGCAAACGCTCTTCAGGGGGGAGGCCTTCATTGATCTTCGCAATCACTCCAGCCAATTCGTTGGCATCGGGGACAGTCACAACCTTGTCCGAAATTTCTTCGAAGCCAAAAACTTTGCCCGTTTCCCGGCCCAGGGTCGCGATGAAATTTCTAGGATCGTTCAATGGCGCGTTTGCCGCATTTATTCCGAGGTTTTGAATTTTCCAGTTTGCATTAAAATCTGAGAACCATGAATCTGCGACTCGCTGGAGGTGGATCTTCTTCCCATTGAAGTTCCCGTCGCCGATCCTTTCAACGATCGCCGTGATGTCGTGAATCATGTCTTGAAGCAAAACTGAATTTTCCGCTCGCAAGGCAGCCAAGCCATTTTGGCAGGAGATCTGATGGGGCTCTAGATCACCAGTCGGCGGGTTGGCCCAGAGTTGCTCAGGAAAACCCAAGCCGAGTAAAATTAGAGAGAAGAGAATACAATTCCGCATCATCTCTTTTTCGGATGAGATCAAAGGCAATCGTAGGCTTTTATGATTTGTCCGACTCCCGTCCTCCTGGGGCGTCGAGCCATAAAGTCACGGATTTAACCTAATCGGTTGGCTTTTTCCGCGTAAGAAGTGACAGTTTTGCGGTCAAAAATGACCGAGATTGATCTAGTAGTTTTGGAGCACCGTTTCAAATTCCGCCTCGACTTGAACCAACAGGATGCCTTGGATAGAATTCGGCCATGGGACTCTTAACTTTCGCCCTCAATGTGACTCTCGACGGGTGTTGTGACCACCGCGTGGGAATTGTTGATGATGCGATGCACCGCTACTGGACTCGTCTGATGGATTCTACCGGAGCCATGCTTTTTGGGCGCACGACTTACGAAATGATGGAAGAGGCGTGGCCGCAAGTGGCGCGGGATCCAAAGGCTGATCCGGCCAGCCGGAGTTGGGCGAAGAAGTTAAACGCCAAACCCAAATATGTGGTTTCAAAAAAGCGCCGCGATTATCCGTGGGAAAATACGCACCACATCGAAGGGGACCTCACCCGAGCCATAAAAAGGTTGAAGAAGGCCATTCCGCGTGGAGTGATGGTGGGCAGCCCCAAGCTTTCGGCCGCCCTTCAGCGCCTCGACCTCATCGACGAATACATTTTCTTAGTCCACCCCGTAATCGCCGGCCATGGACCTTACCTATTCTGCGGCCTGAAACCCTCCCGGCATCTGAAGCTTGTGACCGCGAAGCGCCTCAAATCGGGGATTATGGTACTGCGCTATCGCCGCCGCTAGAGGATTAGCAGAAAATTGGTGGATGTGGGGGAGTACTCGAACCATCCACGGTAGTGAAAGAGCACCTGGTTCGATGGAAGCGAAGGCCGGGGAATTGGTCTGGCAGCCGACGTTAGACAAGGGGCGAGGGGTGGGGCGTGATGGCGATGATCGTGATTACAGTTTTACCGGGACCATAGTGCCAAAAAATTCGGTAAGCAGCGGATGTCTGGTTTTCTGCGTATGCTTCGAAAACCTCTTCCCCGTTGAAACCACGAAGCGAGGAGTACTTGTGAGTGTTCAGACCCTGGTGGAGGGGATTGGTTTCGAGATAGGCGAGGGCTTTGCGAACTGCCTTCAGGCGCTTTTGTAGGCCTTTGTCTTTTTCGAGCGCTTTTAGTTGCAACGCGGCTTCGTCGGTGAAGAGTAACTTGAAAGCCATTTGCCGTTTCTATTCGTTGTCGTCTTCGAGGTGCTTTGCGAAGGAGCCCAGTGACTTAGTTTTCCCCGCGGCGGATTGCTTGAGACCTTTTTCCACGCTGGCGAGAGCTTCTTTGTTCTTAAAGAGCCTAGATGGAGAGTAGGAGTCTATCGCCCCGCATGCTATTGTTTGGAACTCTATGATTTGATGCGCGAACGGGTCGAGGAAAGGCAGCTATGCAACTGCCTTTCAAATAAAATAGCCCAGGTACCCACCGGAGGATCTTCCAGTGTATTTTGGTTTCATTATCGGCTGCCTATTCTGGATCACTATTTTGCTCGCAATCGTTGGGCTAGCTTCACGCAAAGCCATTAAGAACGCTGAAGCTCCGTATACGCACACATACTTCTTCGCTCTCGTCGGAGCAATCTGCGGGGTGCTTGCAACCATCGCAGTCTACCTAGGAACGCCCCGTTTATTAGGATTTGAAAAAGCCGAAGGCGGGGCGGCTCTCGCATGGGTGGGGATGTTCGTCTTTCTCTTCCCTCTGGGTGCCTATCTCGGAGCCAAGTTAGCATTGTGGGGCCTGCGTCGATCAAAGTGATTATCTTTTGGGTCTTTCAATGGCTTTCAACAGCCCGTTGATCCTTTTACCGATTTCAATTAGCCAGGTTCGGAAATCTAAGTGCCTTGTCTCGTCGATTAAATGGTTTGCATCCAATACTTGAAGTATGGGAATGCACTCGACTGTTGAACCGCGGGCGATCCACAGGAACTGTCGCTTTTCTGCTTTGTGCCAGCCGCCGTTTCCTTCTGCGATATTCAGAGAAATGCAGAGTCATTGGGCATTCTTTCGCGCCATGCGGCGTGCCTCCACGGTGGCATTTGATCAGATTGCGATCCAACCACCCCAAGAAGCGATGAGGAATGCTTCCAGGCCCTGGCACGAAAGAGGATTCAATTATGTTTTCTTAACCGAGCTGCTGGTCCTAGTGGGGCTTGCCGGCTTTTGGAATTATCTCTCGGTAGGTTTCTTGAGTTTCGTGAATTGGCCTAACGGGATGGGAGGCTGGTGCTATCCCATCGCCAATTTGTTAGCGGAAGGACGACGGCTCTACACTGACGGAGCCCACGTTTGTCTTCCCCCCCTTCCTTTTATTGCCATCAACTGGTTTTCCCATGGAGCTCCCACTTGGCTCGATGAAGACATTCTTGGTCGTTTCTGCACGTTCTTGCTTCCTCTTGCCCTCTATTGCGGCACCAAAAATTACCTTCCGAAGAGTATTTCCTTTATCAGCGCCGCCGCCATCGCAATATATCCTTTCGATCAAATTCTCTATAACTCCAGCTCGGTACTATTCGACGTAGTCTCAAGTCTTATCTGCCTGAATGTGCTGTATTCCGACCTCACGCCAGATTCCTCACATTCTCGTCGGAAAAATGCCATGACGCTATTTCTCTCAGGGGCCTTCGCGGCAGTGGCAGTCTTGTGCAAACAATCGATTGGACTCGCCGTTGCACTGGCGTTAATCTTGGCTCTTTTTTGTTTTCCGAGCACAGTCCGGTTTCGCCGGCGAATCGAGAATGCGGGATTGTTTCTCGCCTCTCTGATTGGGTCGTTCCTCATCGCTAGCTTGCTACTGCTTCGATACATTAGCTTTCCCGGTATGATTCGCGATGTCTTCATCGTGGGTAACGAGACAAAAGGAACTCGACTCGATCTGGTGGAAAGAAGTTTTTCCCACCTCCTGGACATCGGTGTTCTGATGCGAAATCCCAAGTTCTTCCTCTCGGCTTTTAGCCTGGTTGCGATTTTTCTAGTGGCTCGGCAAATCACACGAGTGAGGAACGGCAATACGCTCCACTCCGGACTGGTTACGGAAAATGGTGGTCTCGGTGCAAAGGGACAGATACTTCTTGCCTTACTCGTGGCGGCCGCGGTTGCTCCGATACCATTTTTGCTCACGCCTAACCAGCGATACCTGCTTTTCAGTTCTCGCCTTGGAGAATATCTCCTCAGCGGGTCCTACTGGTGGGAGATTATTTTCCTGGTCGTCCTTTTCTCGGCTTTTTCCCGGAGAATTAGATCTCTTGTCATCCCAGGGTTTCTGTTGGCATTCGCAATGTGGCTCGGGGGGCTACTCTCTATCAACGCGCAAGTATTGCGTTATTCCGATTTCAACGGCTGGGCCACTCTTTATTCGCCGCCTCTGGTTTACCTCGGATACGTAGTTTTTCTACTGATGATCTTCCAAGTGTTGGGGTTACTCTATTCTCTCCGCCGCAAGTCTTGGGATCGTCTCGCCGGTGCGTTGCAAATAGTGATTGCCATCGCGATTGTGGTATCGAGATGGGGGTATTTCCCTTTCCCTCGAATGGATAGCGGCAGCTATGAATCCTGGCCGGGGGTCGCTTCCCTTTCCGGCATGAAAATCGAGCGGGGAATGCATGGGCTGTACGATCTGGTTGGTGAATTGCGAAAGGCGGCCGGTAATGGCCCGGATAACAGTGTGCTGCTATTCCCGTCCGATCCTCCGTTTGAGACGACTTTCCAACGCCCAAAGCCCAAGCTCGCAGCGCCCGTCGCTTTCATGGATCAGTATCGCGACGCTTTTGTCGAACGTGATCTCGCTACTCTCACCCATTCCCTCCCGAAGATCATCGTCCTAGGACCTTACCCGAAAGTCATCTGGAGCGCGTGGTATTGCCGCAAAGAGCCCAGCTGGGGAACCTTTCGTCTGATCGAAGGGATCGAAAAGCAATTGATTCCTAAGCATTACGACCAGATTTCAGAAGTTCACCAGCCGCAGGGCACTTATTATCAAATTTTCCGACGACGGAGAGGGTGACTGTCTGTCTGCGCTCGCTCACCCGCATTCTTTTTCGGGTCCGAGACTTTGGAGTTGATTGATAGAAAAGATCTAGGAATCGCGCAGGTCGTTATATCCAAATCGGTACATTCTCGCGGCTCATAGATCAGAGTGGTCGCTGCGGAATTTTAAGTCTTTGATGACCGGATGTTGGGTTCTCGTGATTTCGGGCTCGGTTAAGGATTCCGCTTCTAGGGTGAAACCTTCTCCGACTCGTTTTAAGGTCACATCGGTGGCCCCGGTTAGTGGTCCTCTCAGCTCGTATTTCTTGCCTCTTTCAAAATCGTGTTCGGCCTCTGACCGGTTGCGAGAAATGGCATCGAGATGAATCCTTTTTTTCTCACCTAACGGGGTCGTGTACTCCACTACGTAAAACTCTTGCGACTTCTTCAGCGGTTTCGCGCGGAATCCGGCCTTTTCGAATTCGGCGATCCGGGCTTTTAGTTTTGCAGCCAAGACCTCCTGGGACTCGCTGATATCGCCGGAGGTGAAATTTCCTTGGTTCGGGCCATCCGCCAATACGAAAGTTTCCGACTTTTTTTCTTTCCCGAAGCGGCTGGCCAGGTAAGCCTTCATTTCTGCCTCATCCAGGGTGCCATCCCCATTTCGGTCCGCTTTCATGAATTCTTCCTTCTTACAGTAAAGGTTGACCAAACTCTCTTCGGTGCCTTCAACAAAATGATTGTTTTCGTTCATGTACGAGGATTCAGTATGCCGGCTGGAAGCCACGGCGTTGGTCACTAAATCCGTGATTCGTCCGGATTCGCAGGTTGAAAAGATAAGGGGTGATTTCGGCAACACCGCTCGCGCCGCCGCGGCCAATTCCACCGCGCTCGCACTTCCCGAGTGAGGGGCCGGGCCTTTCATTGTTCCCCCGTAATAGCTCGGGCGATCTCCGATTTCTGATGGCTCATAAGGGTAGCTGTGAGAGGAGATACTAAGGTCATTCCTTTTCGCAGCACCGTGACCGGAGAAAAGAATGGGGACTTGCGACGAATCACGAATGTCAGGCGCTTCGATCTCGAGTCGGGCTTTTAATTTTTCGGCGGTGGGATCATCTAAAAAGATCACGTCACTATCGCAATCGCTCACCATTTGGTGAAGGGCTTGGCAAGCGGTACGGATATCTTTGTCGCCCGCTTCGAAACAAACTAGAACGAATTTTCGTCGTTGGTCCCTAGAACCACGATTACCCAAGTGCCGCAAGTAAGAGTCTAACTGTAGATCCGCGGGGGATAATCCCGGATAGCGAATAGCCGTAGGCGCGGGTGGCGCCATATCGTGCGTTTCGGCTAGGGCATAGCGAGGGAATAAGAAAAAGGCGCTGAGAAGCAGGTTCAAAATTCCGCGAGTATGCCCGGGCGATTCTCTCATTCTTATCTAAATTGCAAGGCAGGGGCCAGGGTTTGGTATGGAGAATCAGTAGGTTGGGTGTGGAAAACTGAATAGGGTATGGTGGGGTGTTCTTTCGGTGTACAGGGACGTGAATCTCCCCCAGTTAAGTGCCAAGTAACTGATTATTGGTCGGGATAGACTTTGAGTTGAGATAGTCGCAGGATTGCGTGATTTGAGTTGAAAGTAGTCCATGTAGCGGTAGCCACTATAGAGAGTTAGTTGGACCTGGCCGGGCGCTGGGCGAACACCTTTATCTCATTGATTTCGTTCCAATCAATTTCTCTCCCCGCAAAACAGATCGTGGAAAACTGCGCGATCTGTACCTAAAACACTTCCTCCGCGCCCAGATCGCCGAGGAAATTGGGCTCTCGAAACGGGCTGTTTTGAGCCGACTCCGACAGGAGGGCATACGCAAAACGGAAGGTCGGGGACGTTCTTCAAACAATTTCCGTTACCCCTCTCCGACGTATGGATATCGCGTCGTGGATGGACGGGTAACCACGTGCGCCAAAGAAATGAAGGCCGTTCGTCTCATCGTTGAACTTCGAGACCGGAAGGGACGGGGGGGAAGCCATAGTGGACTCTCTCAACCAAAAAGGCTTTCGGTCCCGCACGGGATTAAATTGGAACCGCGTTCGAGTGAAACGCGTTCATAAACATTGGAGCGGAAAGCTCTAACCAAGGAGGCGCTATTCCTTTTGTAAAAGCCCATGGCATGAAATGCGCGGTTACTAAATCAGCTTTGATAAGCGTTACGATGACCGCTGCCTTTGCCGGCTTGAGTGCCGCAATGTGCTTTGAGAATTTAGTATTGAACTTCCTCTCTATCTCGATCTCTAACCAAGCCTGCGCTCCTGACGGGTCCATATAGAACGAGCCATTGGGCGGAGCATCGAGCGAAGCGGCGACACTTGAACAAACAGCGTCGAATAACCAAATCGGCTTCCCCCCCTGGGTCCACTATTGCGATGTCGGTATCAGCAGGCTGGTTCTTTCCCACCGGGGGATGCAGCGGGAATTCCAACTCGGTGTTTTGTACAGCTTTGAGAAACCGCATTGCGAACCAGAGTTCCCCAAGGTTAGTCGTTTCGAAGTCTATGAAGTTAAGCGGGAAGGTCCATCTACTTATCTCCGAACGAAGGCCATCAACGTCGATAAACGGGCGTCCATCACCATCTGCGACCTTACTAATTTGAAGCCACTGACGTCCACTGGAAGAGAGCCCTCTACCTTCCTCTCCCGCTTTGGGGCCTACGTCTTCTTCATGGATTTGATCCACAAAGTATGTCCCAGCAGCGATGAGTTTCTCGGCTTTTCGGAAGTTCCACACGTCAAATACAAGAGGGCGCTTAAGATCTGATTTCTTAAAATTGAGAGTTGAGGTCCAGCACTGATCGAAGCCGCTCTTCAAACCCGTTGCCTTTTGCTCTTCGGGAATCCGAAATTCACATGCTTTGCACTGCGCCCCTAATCTGGGAGGAATGATCTCATCATCTGTGTACGCTCTGGCGAGTAGCTCGACGAAGTCTTCGAATGTGCGACCATCCACTCCGTTTTCAAACAAGAGGGATACTCTTCATCCTCCTCGCGCTCTGAAGCGCGGAGTTGACGAACTCGTCGGTCGTGAAGCGAGAGACGCTCCGGTACCGCTGAATGCCACGATTGAGATGACTGATCACATCGCATGGATAGTAATTTTAGCCGCATGATCTTGCGAGTCTGACTGGCGGCGAGAAAAACTTTTATACGACTTTCGCGGAGCGATCCTCCCCCACCACACACAAAACCGGGCTGGCCGGGCCGGGGACGGCCGCGGACTCGCTACGAAGTCACCGGATCGGGTATCGGAGGAAAGCGCCTATTCAATTTCCAGCGGAACTAAAATGGGCGAGTCAACACGCCGGCGACGAGGAATTTCTGATACGATTTTCGGTGAGCGCTCTCTTCATTTTACTAAGGAAGAGGAATTCTGCCTTTCCCAATCAGCTTCTACCTCGCGCAATTTTGTTTTGAGTTCTGAAATCTGTTGCGGAGGAATTGGGTTTCGCAACGCGATTGAAGGCCCATAATACTGTAGGCTCATTTTCATTATTTGCTGATTCAGTGAGTGCCGCATGGCCAGTTGCTTTAGCGCAGCTTGGGCATCTTCGGAGCAGCTGTGCTCCGTAACTAGTTTCTTAAGGCATGCTTCGGCACGTCCGGCTTTATCGATAGGTACGTTTCCAAGCATCGCAATCGCATCTCTTGGGTTTGTTTCGGCAAATTCTAGAATAAACTCTGTGACGTCTGGCCCAGTGGCCCGCAGTGCGTGAAGAAGTTCAATGGTATCGGAGGGGATTTCGGTAGACCTCCCGCGCCTCTTCGCATAGCTCAAGAGGGCACTTGTGAGGCCTTGGGTGGGTGGTTGGGATGGATTGAGGGCGCTAAAGGCCCCCGCCGCGGCCATTCCATCGTTCCCTTTCAGCAGAGCGACCAAAAAGGCCATCACCGCTGGGTCCGGGTTCTTCCTACCCAAGTTTTTTACAATATTGAAATTGTAGTCAGATACTAGAAGATCGTCGTTTCCACGATTCTCTTGTACATAACTCATGATTTTTTTGCTCGCCAGAGCCATCTGTGGGGGTGGCAGCTCATTAAGATGTGAGCTCAACCAAAGCATCGCAAGGCCAGAAACGCTGGGTTGTCGTGCTGAGAAACTTAGGATCGTGTCGATTGCCTGCGGGGTGACTTCTAGCTCTCTGATATCGCTTGTGAGTACTACCGTGGGAAAGGAATGCATACGATCAAGGACACCCAAGACTTCTGAAGTGACCGCTGCTCGCGCTACCTTCGTTTGGGAAGAGTAAACGCTCAAGGCACACAATCGAAGATTCCGCTCGTCGCTGCTAGGTGCCATGAGGCCTACCCAAAGACGCAGCTGATCATGTGGTAACTGCTTCAATTTGCTTCCCAATTGTGTCATTAACGAGATGTTCGCAATAGCCTTTTCTTTCATCTCTGGGGTTTGGCCGGGGGCGAAGTAGGCACGAACCACGTCGTCGCCTTCACGTGCAAATGCCGTAGACGCTTTGGATTCTCTCAGTTTCTCGCTTAGGAGGTCCATCAACATTTCCCTGATGGCTTCCCGATCTCCTGAGTTTTCGTCATTACTGCGGCGGGCCTTATAGGTCTTCTCACATGAATTGCGCATCTTTGGAAAATCCTCTTCAAGGATTACTGAACTCGAGTTTCGGATTGCTTCGCACGCGCCGAGCCGTTCTGAGGTCGAAAGGCTTTCGTCGAGAACCTTGGGTACCAGATTACTCACTTGAGATCGTGCGCGAGCGAAGGTTGGTGAAAGGACAGCCGGGTCCTCACTATAGCAAATAGTGGATACCAGGACTATGCTCCAAGGAAGGAAACGCAAATTCATGGGAAATCTCCTTATTAGAAGGTTGCGCGTTGTAACCTAAATGAGGGCTTGAAAGCAAGGGAGTTGAACTCCCCCAAAGTTTGATCGGTGCCACCTGACCCACCGCTCTAGTTTTCCTCTCCTCCCGCATGTATCCTTACCCTAGATACTTCACGTAACCTCTTCACGAATCACCACCCATTATGAGCTCATTGACCTGCCGGTTCTGCAAGGCGCAGTTGCGTCAATCATTCGCGGATTTGGGAATGTCTCCTCCCTCCAATGCTTTTTTGAAAGCGGAAGCGTTGAATGAGATGGAAACATTTTTTCCGCTCCATGCCTATGTCTGAACGGAATGTTAGCTGGTGCAATTGCCCCAGTACCAGACGCCCGATAGTATTTTTAGCCAGTATGCTTATTTCTCTTCTTTCTCCGACGAGTGGCTGGAGCATGCGAAGCGCTATGTCAGTAGCATGAATGAACGATACCGCTTCAGTGAGCGGAGCCAGGTAGTGGAGCTAGGTAGCAATGATGGATATTAGAGATCAAGGAACTTTGATTACTCGCTCGACGGATCGGAATTGCGGACGATGGGCTGTTGTCTAGGAAAATGGAATTTCCGAAGGCTATTAAGCTGCCTTACTCAGTGCATGAACAATTCGCGCAACATTTTCTAACGTCGGATTTCCGCTAGGTGAGAGCATTCTAAAAAGAGTACGTTTTGGGATCTTAGCTTTCTCCGAAAACTTTTCTTTATTGGTAACGCTTAAGTGCGCTCCTAAAATCTCTTTAAAGGCGTCTGCATCGCCATCTTTGAGAGCTTGAATCAGTGCCTGACTCACAAACTCAACATCTGCCAATCTTTTTGAGGAATCGTGGGACAAAAGCCGAGTGCCCTTTTTAAGTTTGGTCTCCTGAATATTTTCGAAGGAGAAGCCTCGCTTGCCGGATGTCTTTCGTTTGCCCATTTTTATTTCCTCCTAAAACCAGTAAAACAAGAGACCCAAATGAATCTCTAATACGCGCAAAATAGATTCTCCACCCGCTTTTCCAGCGAAGTTCAGCGAGTCCGTCGCCCAAGTCTTTGGCATCTCCAAAGTAACCTTCTATTTCAATCTTCAATATCCGCACGTCTACCTGCGCTTTGCCCTTGGTATCCAGTTCCTCGAACCACACAACAAATTCGGGAAGTCTTGTGGTTCTGAATTTCACTTTTCTATAGTGCCATATATGGCACTATAAATCAATCCAGGCGAAAAAAATTTCCACACACACCTGCCACACACCAAACGTGAAATCGTCGCGAAATTTCGATTTAAAATCAAGTAGTTAAATTTTGAGGGTTGGGGGTTCCGTCGATAAACCAGATTTTCAAAACATTTAATAATTACAATAATTTAAGTGGAGGTGGGGGGAATCGAACCCCCGTCCGTAAGTGATCCGTCAAAGCCTCTACATGCGTATTCCACTTCTTGGATTCGCCCCAGAACGTCCCCGTGGACCTGGCTGTTCCAGCGCTAGCCTCAGTATTTTTGAAGGCCCCGTCCGCTGATGCACCCTACGGAACCCGATCCCACTTTTTTACGTCCTTTGAGTACCCCGCGGGAGTGAATACTCAGGACGGCAGCTTAATTAAGCCGCGAGTTGTTGAGTGTTGCCACTTAACGTTTTGCCGCCTTTTTTACGAGTCAGCGAACGAACTCGGCATGCGACTTCAAACTTCAGCACCCACGTCGAAACCGGGTCACCCCCGTTTGAAATTAACAGCTCGTTGTACCTAATATTCTTCGATCTCACAAGTTCTGCGCCAAAACGCGTTGGGTCATGACGTTGGTGATGCGCGGCGATATTTTTCTCTCCTTATCGATTGCGGGTAGGGGGATGGTTTGGGGACTCGATTTTCGTGGATTCTGGGTTTTTGCCTGGTTTGCTCTTCCTTGCTTTGCGGCACTTCTCTGCAACCCGATTGCACTACCTTAAAAGCGCATTGGAAAGAACACTTTCAACGCGATTTTGGAATTGAAGGCTCAACCCGTCTTCGCTGCGACGACGGTTGGGAATTGTCTCTGGGTGAGGCTCTTTTCTTGCTGAAATCAACCAATTTTCAAGACAATCATTATGGTTTTCACCCCGATTTTTACGAGGATCTTCGTTGGGTCACGCAGTCCATTCGTTTCGACCCTCACTGCTCGGTATTGGCTCGGGCCAGAAAATCGGAACGAAGGATTACTCTTTGCCCGGCCTTTCTCTCGCTTTCCCTCGTCGAACGGGCTTCCACTTTGGTCCACGAAGGGCACCACTTACAACCGGATACTCCCCCCCATGTCCCTTGCCATAGCGGGCCTTATCAAAGTGCTGGTGCCGCCTGTGACTCTCGTTTTTCCTTCTCCCTCGACGATGGGGCATATAGTGCGGATGTCTATTTCCTGGTTTGGTTGAAACGCTCTGCCCATCTTGCTCAGCGTCAGTTGCGCGAGGTCCAGGCGGGAATTGATGCGATCTTTCCCGCTCGCTTCAATCAAATTCCTGCTTCTGAACGAAAGCGCCTGGACCGCTTGCTTGCTCGTTAACTCATTTGGCGCACCGTTTTTGAGCCGCTGCCTTACTTTGCCGATGAGGGTAAGGGGGACACTATGCACATTCTGATTGCCGACGATGACGCAGGTATTCGTGAGGCTTTAAAAGACTTACTCAAAGATCGCCACGAGATCTTACTTTGCGAAAATGGCTTAGAGGCATTGGAGCTCCTTGAAAAAACCACAGTCGATGTGGTTATCACCGATAACCAAATGCCCAAACTCACCGGCCTCGAGCTCATTCGCCGCGGAAGGGAGATGTCTCCTGGCACGGCTTTTCTACTGATGACGGCATTCGGCTCGGTGGAAAATGCCCTGGAAGCTATTCGCCTTGGGGCGGATGACTACTTTCTAAAGCCCTTCGAAAGTTCTGAGATCTTTCATCGTTTGAAAAGAATTGAAGACCTTTCTTCCTGGCGAGCAGAACATCAGCTTAAGCATGATACTGGTCTTGGTGTGAGTCGTCTAATTGGCCACTCTCCTACCATTCGCCACGCTATCGATTTCATCGAACAGGTCGCTAGTGCCACTTCGCCTGTCCTGATCCTAGGTCCCAGTGGTTCCGGAAAAGAAGTCATGGCGAAGGCCATTCATGAGTCGGCTCATCGGGCGATGCGTCCGTTTGTGGCGATCAACTGCGCTAGCCTTAGTGAACAACTTTTGGAATCGGAGCTCTTCGGTCATGAGAAAGGTGCTTTCACCGGAGCCAATGCGACGAAGCTTGGAAAATTTGAACTTGCCAAAGGCGGGACCCTATTTCTCGACGAGGTCGGAGAGCTCACTCCCGCCATTCAAGCGCGGTTACTCCGGGTATTGCAAGAGCAAGAATTTTTTCGGGTCGGCGGGGTACGACAGATTAAGACCGATGCACGGGTGATTGCAGCGACTCATCGACCGCTGAAAGAAATGGTCAAGTCGGGAGAGTTTCGAGAGGATCTCTATTTTCGCTTGAATGTACTCACTTTCACTCTGGCCCCGCTCTGTGATCGACCTGAAGATATTCCTCTGCTCATCCAAATGTTTTGGCATAAACTGACTCGAGAATCCGGGCACCGCCATGAGCTTGCGCCTCAGACCATGAGTCGCTTATTGGCCTATTCCTACCCTGGAAACATTCGCGAGCTTCAAAATGTTTTGGAACGGCTAGCGGTCCTCGGTGCGAAAGACACTCAGGTGGGGCCTCATCTCTTGCCCCCTGAGTTTTTGGAGAATAGCCCGAAAGTTTCGCCGTCCCTGGCGCCAGTGATTTCGATCGTTCCCAAGCCGACGACGGAAACCTTGGTCACTTCTCTTAATCTCACCGTGTCCGTCGAAGCGTTGGAGCGTCGTCTGATCTCTCAGGCGATGGAAAGAACGGGAAATAATCAAGTGAAGGCGGCAGATCTTTTGCAGATCACTCGAGGGACTTTGCAATATAAATTGAAAAAATACCAATTGTCATCGCCGCCCTCAGAACCTTTGGCAGCGAAGAAAGTGGCGGCATGACGGAAAGGACTCGAGTCTCTTGAATTCGATGTTACTTATTCTTAGATACGCATTTTTGATCGTTCTGACTTCGGCCCTTTCGCTTGCCGTCGAGGATTCAGCGCGGGATATTCCTGCGGTTAAATCCCTGCTGGAAAAGACTTCAATCACTAAGGAGAAAATTGAAGCTGAGCTCAAAGCCGCGGGCGAAGAGCCTCCTTGGCTTAAGCCGACGCTTGAGCTCTTGATCTCTGGACGGGGAACTACCCAAAAACGATTCGAAACAATGCAGCTCCTTCAGCGGTCAATATTTCCCCTCCAAATGGAAATGCTCGAGCTCTTGCGTCCACGATTGAAAGGGAGAATGGGGCATATTACGGATCTTCTCCTTATTCCTTGGTCACCTTTTGCTAGTTATGGATCGGAACCTGCGGTGAAAGTTATTCAAAAGGAATATGCCAAGCTGGATCCGGATCTAAAAAAGATCGCAAGAGAGAGTTTATTTAAGCTGAGAAGATTAGAGGCGACTGATGTTTTGTCGGATGTTTTTGAAGACGAGTCTTCTTTTTCAGATCCTCCGTTGATGTATGTCGCGATTGAAGCGATTCAGAAAATTTCCCAAACTGATGCGCTCCGTCTATTAAAAACGCTTTCTTCAAACCCTCAATTGCCCGAGGGCTATCGTCCCGCACTCGTTGCGGCCACCGTCGAACGAATTTGCCAGGGGGATGGAATTATCACTGAAGAAGACTACCTCCCGGCCCTGAACGCTATTGCAGGGGGAAAAGAGGTAGAAAATCAGGTGGAATCCCTTCAAGCCTGTCTTCAGAAGCATCCCAATCTCGCACTGGCTAGGAAACTGGGGGAGAGTTTTGGAGAAGGAACTCGGAACGGGATGTTTCGAAAAATTGCCGATCAAGTATTTTCCAAACCCACTTTCTTATCGCCCGCCGATGCGACTGCGTTTCAAACCGGATTTCGAAAAAATTATTTTAAATCATCGTCAGGAAAATCTGCCTGTGAAATCGCTTGCGAAGTTGCCGAAAATTACCCTAGCTGGTCGCGACCCGAAATTTTACGTGGGATGGATGGGTATTGGTCGGTTTCCAATCAAATGAGCTCGATCTATGCCCAAGGCTCGTTGGGCGCTCTTTTCTTGGCGAAAGCCATCCCCCTTTGTCCTAAGGCTAGGGCCGCGGTGCCTCAGTATGCCGCGCTGGTTGCTAAAGCGCAGCAAGGAGTCAGAGATGCCAGCAAAGAAAATACGGGGAGTCACGATGCGGACTGGGATGAAATTACGCTTCTCACCAAGGATCGACCGGAATTGCTCCCGGAACTCTCCCGCCTAGCGCAGAGTGCAAATCAGAGAAGTCCCGCAAGCCAACCCCAGCAAGACTCGCTTACCACCTACGGCAACGCCTTTTTCCATGAGCTCGTCGACGAAATGAAGGGAAATCCTACTCTAATTCCCTACCGAGGGCCGTTACTAGGCGAAGTGGAAAAAAATACCAAACGAGCTATAGACACTCACTCGGCTAAATTCGATGAGTCAAAGCCCTCACACCATAGCTCGGTTTATCATACCTATGCTGCCAATGTTTTGACCTTGAGTCAGTCTGCTACGCCGACCGAAGGGACAAAGTCGCTTTTAGCTAAGATGCGCATTGCGCGAGATACGGCGAAGGATCCCTGTCGGGTGCCTTATCAGTTTTCTGATGCCGCAGGTATTGCAGCGAATGGCATCGACGCCTATAAGGCGACGGTACGTTTGGAGAGCAGTGCCCCGCGTTCCGTGGGAACTAATTTAGCGCTTTTTTTGGATAGTAAGCGTGAGGACAAGAGCAGTCTGGATGCGGATCGCAAAGCGTTAGTGACCGCGCTCGAGTGCTTTGGAGAAGTCGGCGACGCGGTAGCGATTGCGGTGGCTATGCCACATCTTCATGATAGCTGGGGGCAAACGTGGTCGGAGCCCGGGATTGGTTCTCATTTCTTTTATCCCAATATCGCCTTTATCTCGGCCGCGATCGCAACTCTGATGGAAGAAGGTAAATTGGATCCGGAAGCCGAAGCAAAAGTTAAAGCTGTCGATAAGAAAGTAGAAGCGATCTTGCTCGGACTTTATCGCGAGAAGGGGCTTTTCCGGAGTCAGGAATCTATGCCGAACGCCGATGCGTTTGCCAGTCCCTTCGCCGCGACAGCTCTGCTTAGCTATTGCAAGCGGGAGCGAAGTCAAAAACGGACCAGCATTCTGCCCTATGATGGCACGAATGAAACACCCAAAGCGAAAAAGCCAAATGCTCCCGCGGTGAAGCCCAAAATCGAAGATTTGATCCCACACGTCTTTTAGCCACACGTTGATCTTCTTCTAACCGATTCGCTGTCGTCTCGAATTCCGCAAAAAAAAGGGGAAGGGGCATCCGCTTCCGTCGGATGCCCCTTTTGCGTTTGAGTCCCCATAGAGGAGGCGTCGGGTATGTAGGCCGCGTGAGGCCAGTGGCTCGTTGTTCTCCCGCGATAGCGGAGAGAGGATGGTGTCCGTCTTGATGCGGCTGGGCGTTTCACTGATGCTTCGGGCTGAAGACTTCCAAATTGCGAATCTCGCTGCGAGTATTCATCGTTTGCTGCATGGTTGCCGAGTTCAATGCTGTCACTTTCTTCGTGGTGCATATCACTGTCAGTACTTGGATGAAGAGCAAGATGCCGTAGATGCCAGCCAGTGTTTTCATACCTTCTCCTTCCGGGAGTCACGGTCCGGCAGAAGAGAGGTCAACCAAAGCGACTTGCCGGTTTCTTACATTCCGCGTGGGCTAGAAGCTCACACCCACTAGCTAGTGCATCGCGTATGCCACCGGAATACGCAGTTAAAGGCTTGAATCCACGTGCCCAAAATTTAGCAGCGCAGGAAAATCGCGCTGAGATTTCAGCATCTGCCAGAAATTAAGCAGGGGTACCCATCTACTTTTCAGCTGAAAAGTAGATGGGCACCTGTTTAACAACTTTACGGTGGAAAAGGGGGGTATCTCGGGCGGTTCAGGCTTGAAATACCGGTGGTATGCAGAGTGCTTTTGCTAAGCGGTCGAAATGCCCCTGCCGGACGAGAGTCGGTGGAAGTGGCGATGTTTAGGTGGTGACGGAACGTTTGAACTTTTGTGGAAAGTAGGCGGAAAATGAAGAAAGGTAGTAGTGGAGTTCTTTTGTTGCTGGCGGGATTGGTTGCGTTTGCGACTTCTCATTCCTCCTTTGCCGAGCATGCAGTGGATGGAGCGTCGTGGGTAAATTCCGGGGTCAGTTCGGGAACGACTTCCCTTCGCCCGGTGGCGCCGACGCAAGCGTCGCTCAAGTCTCAAGTTTCTACGTCGAGTAAAGCTTACGGCTATCCGAGCTACGGTTATGGTGGTGGTTACGGATATGGAACAGGGTACGGGTATCCGGGTTACGGGTACGGCGGTGGATATGGATACGGAACGGGTTACGGCTATCCGGGATACGGCTACGGCGGCGGTTACGGTTACGGAACCGGCGGCTATCCTGGATATGGCTACGGCGGTGGCTACGGATATGGAACTGGCTACGGTTATCCTGGTTACGGTTACGGCGGAGGTTACGGATACGGAACGGGCTATGGCGGAGGTTATGGCTACGGATCCGGTTATCCTTCGCTTTACGGTGGGGGTTACAGTCCCTACTCCATGGGCGGCTATCCCAATATGTACGGGTATAACCCGTACAGTTACGGGTATGGAAATCCGTACATGATGGGCGGATACGGAACAGGTTACGGATATCCGGGCTACGGTTACGGCGGTGGCTACGGATACGGAACAGGTTACGGGTATCCTGGCTACGGTTACGGCGGTGGCTACGGATACGGAACAGGTTACGGATATCCGGGCTACGGTTACGGCGGTGGTTACGGATACGGAACAGGTTACGGATATCCGGGCTACGGTTATGGCGGTGGCTACGGATACGGCACTGGCTACGGTTATCCTGGCTATGGCGGTGGCTACGGTTACGGATACGGTGGTGGTGGCTACGGCTATGGTGGCGGTTATGGTTACGGTGGTGGCTACGGCTATCCGATGACGTACGGCGCTGGTTACGGGTACTAAACGAAACTAGCGACGCGATCTTGATTAGGGAGATGAGTCAGACTCATCTCCCTTTTTTTCGTCGATTAACGGCGTTGGCCCTTGGTGATTTTTGCCATATGGCGCTGGGCTTCTCGTTCTTTAGTAACCTGCCGTTTATCGTGAGCCTGTTTCCCGCGGCCAAGCCCGATTTCGACTTTTGCGATTCCATTCTTAAAGTACATTTTCAAAGGAATCAGCGCGTAGCCCTTGATCTCGCTTTTCCCCCAGAGCTTTGAGATCTCGGAGTGATGTAACAATAACTTTCGGGTTCTCAGGGGCTCGTGATTTTCCCGGTTTCCCATGGCGTAGGGACTGATATTGGCGTTAAGGAGATAGACTTCGCCACCTTTGAAAATGGCATAGGCGTCCAGTAAATTAGCTTTACCTTCGCGAAGCGCTTTGACCTCTGTGCCTTTGAGTACCATTCCCGCTTCAAAGCGATCTTCAATGAAGTAGTTATGACGGGCTTTGCGGTTTTCGCAAATGATTTTAATCCCGCCGCCTTCTGACTTTGTTTCCGCCATGTCTTAAGGCTTCGCACGGAACGGACTATTTTGGAAGGGCGATGTCATTTTTCATCCCTCGCTAGTCACGATTCCCATTGAGATAATAATTTTAAAGGCCTCTTGGACGGAAAGATCCAGCGGCACCAATTCTTCCTCCCGCACTAGCAGATAAAAACCCGAGGTCGGGTTGGGCGTGCAGGGGACGAAGACATTGGCCAATTTACCCCCGGCCGCTTCTTCGAGTTTATGATCCGGGTGACCAGTGCGAAAACCAATGGAGTAGATTCCAGTACGTGGGAATTGCACCAATACGGCTTCCTTAAATTGATCGTTAGAGGGATTGAAAATGGTATTGAGGAACTTCTTTATCCCCGAATAAATTCCCCCTCCCAACGGAATACGCCGGATTCCAGCATCTAGCATTGCGATGACCCATTCGCCGGCATAGTTTTGAGTGAGGGCTCCGGTCATCAAAATTAAAATCACGACGAGAATCAGTCCTGAGCCGCGAAAATCCAACATTCCCAAATGCTCGGGGAGATAGTCGCGAATACTATTGTCCACCGAGCGCACAAACCAAACCAGTAAATCAATGGTGGCGAGCAGAGGAACGCATACCAGCAGTCCGGTAACGAACGCCGAGCGCAAGCGCTTCATGAGCTTAACCTTTCAATGCGAGATTATCGATGAGCCGGGTGGTTCCCGCTTTTACCGCCACAAATAGACGAGGTGATTCCAGACTCTCAAGTTTCACCGCTTCGGCTACCGGCTTCAAATCATTGGCCTGTGCGACAGTTAAATAATCGACCTGAAGGGGTACCGATGTCAGCACGCTATGCGCCGTATTAATTACCTCGCCCACCGTGGTGGCTGGGAATTGCTCACCGAGAGAGGCCACGGCCTTCAGTGCCGCGGGAATTTGACTCGCCCATCGGCGCTCTTCCGCCGAGAGATAGCGATTGCGGGAGGACAGAGCAAGACCATCTGCCTCGCGCACAATAGGGTAGGGAATGAGTCGAATGGGCAAATTTAAATCCGTTACCATCTGTTGCAGCACTCTTAATTGTTGAAAATCTTTTTCGCCAAAAACCGCGATATCTGCCCGGCTCACTTGGAAAAGTTTCAAGCAGACGGTGGCGACGCCATCAAAATGGCCGGGGCGAGATTGCCCTTCGAGAGGCAAACTTAATTCTCCTACCGAGACTCGGGTGCGAAATCCCTCGGGATAGAAATCCTTCACTTCCGGGTGAAAAAGTAAATCCACCCCAGCCGCTTCGCATTTTTCGCGATCGTTTTCAAAGGGTCTGGGATATTTCGTGAAGTCTTCCTTCGGGCCGAACTGCAGAGGATTGACGAAGATACTCACCATCACTCGTGCTGCCATCTCTTTCGCCCGGGAGATAAGCTTTAGGTGCCCGTCATGCAGGGCTCCCATGGTGGGAACTAGGGCAATGAGTCCTGCTGTTTTCCATTGGGCCGCGGTTTGGGAAACGGCTTCGGGGGAAGAAAGCACCAGCATTAGAACGAGTGCTCCTTAGTCGGAAAATTGCGATTTTTCACTTCCTCGGCGTATTGCGCGACGGCTCGGCGGACGTCTTCCCCGAGGTGCGCAAAGTGTTTTACAAAACGTGGTTTGAAATCCACGTTGAGCCCTAAGAGATCTTGGCCAACGAGAATTTGCCCATCGCAGTCGGCACCCGCACCAATCCCGATAGTCGGAATTTTCAAGCGCTCAGAAATATTTTTCGCGAGCTCGGCAGGAATTCCCTCTAGCACGATGGCGTAGGCACCGGCATCTTCTAACGCCACGGCATCTTCCAAAAGTGATTCTTTGGCTTTGTCGGTTTTTCCCTGAACACGGTAGCCGCCCATGGTATGAACGCTTTGAGGCATCAGCCCCAAATGTCCCATGACCGGAATCCCCGCGGCAACCAGGCGCTCGACCGTAGGAGCCATTGCCACCCCGCCTTCGAGCTTGACCGCTTCAGCTCCCCCTTCCGCCAATATTTTACCCGCGTTGCGCAAGGCCTCTTCAACACTCACCTGGTAACTCATGAACGGCATATCGACGACTAAATGCGAATGGCGGACGGCTCGCGCGACCGCGCGACAGTGGTAGATCATCTCGTCCACCGTAACCGAGAGAGTATGGGGATTTCCCTGTACCACCATTCCCAGCGAATCCCCGACCAGGACGATATCCACCTGCTCATCCACCAGGCGGGCCATCGTATAGTCGTAGGCGGTAATCGCCACCAGGGGGACTTGGCCTTTAGCCTCCCGGACGGTAACGGCTGTTACTTTCTTGGCAGTTGCGATTTGGCTTGTCATGGGACCTCGGTTCTTCTCGTCTTCTTATACTTGAGAGTTCTCGTGGTTTAAAGCTCGGCCTCGATTGAAGCACCATAGAGTTGGGCGTGGCCGGAAACGGTGTAAGACGGCGACCCAATGAATTCAGCCGAGCTCTTGGTAATCGTCCGCGAGGTGAGCCAATGGTATTGACCAAAGACCCCCACCCGAACGGCAGTGGAAAAAAGTTCCCCTGGATGAAGCTGGTACTGAAGGCTCAGTCCCGCGACGTGAGTATTGGTGTCTAAGAGATTCGTCGCGCCGGAAATTTCCTGAACCGGACTTGGGCGATACTCATAACCGGCCGCCAGTAAGACATGTTTCTGCCAAAGGGGAAGCTGCAACGAAGCTCTGGGATTCCAGGTATTACTCATCGACAATTGGGGGACGGAGGTCGAAATCACCTTCCCATTGGAATCTTCGGTGACAATCGCCAGAAATGCGGGACGAAAGTGAGACCACAGCTGATACGAAGCGCCGAATGAGGCCGTTACTAGGCCGAAATCATGTTGAAAATCGGCCTCAAAAAGATGGGGTTCATAATAGAAAACGGTGCGGGCCGCAAAGGGGAGTTGAAAGGCCCCCCGACCTCCAAATTGGACTTTGGCGTTCATGACCTGTTCAAATGGAGGGACAATTTCCTGATGGTAAACGAGGCTAAAGGCGTTATCTCCCGCCTGGGCGAAGAGTCCCGCCACGGCAGCCGTGTTTAACCCCACATCGACTTGCATTCGCCCCGTCGGATTATCCGTCGCCAGCTGGGCATCTGCGGCGCCGGAGGATGCTAGGTAAAAGTTGACTCCGCCTCCGAGAAATAAATGTTGCGGGATCAGCTCGACGGAGGCGCTAATCGTCGCTTTCAGCTGAGAATCGGAAACGCCATAGTGGAGTGAGTTGAAATCATAAGGGGTGGTGGCCGAGATCTGGTGGAGCTGTCCCATGGGGCCGGAGAAAGTAAATCCAAATCCCGCACTGCGATCGCCTAGAAAATGAGGCAGGAAAAATGGATAGGTTCCGCCCACCGCCCAGGTGGTGACCGCCATGTCGGGAAGCTGAAAGTCTTGAGTGCGAGGAATCGCGTCTTGGGTCCGATAGCGCGGACTGTCCACTAAGACGCCACTAAGCGGCGAATAATGGGCGCCCGCGGCCGCGACAGAGAAGCCAAAGAGCGGGAGTGACTGGGCCGCGATCAGCGCTGGGTTATAACGGGCCGCGAAGGCGTTTGCGACTTCAGCCGTAACGCCGCTCACCCGCCCACTGCTCATTCCCCCTAGCCCGAAATCCAGCTCCTGCGAGCCCCAGGCCGAGACCGCAATCAGGCTTAGGACAACTAAGCTAAGGGTCTTAAACTTTGGGAATTTTTGCGGAATAGGGCTTCTCCGTTGGGTATTGCAGCGGATGTAACACGCTGAATTATTTTTCGCAAATCGTCTCGCAGATAAACGGCTTGATCTCGCGGGTGAGAGCGACGAATTGCTCTTTGCTTAATTCCTCGGGCCGCGCCATGGGGGAAACGCCTAAGCGCTCTAGCGCGGCTTCAATCGGAGCCGTAGGAAAAAGCTGTTTCAAATTACTAGCCAGTTTCTTTCGTCGCTGCTTAAACGCCGCTTTCACCACCACTGTGACATGAGCGGTCCCGATGGACGGCGGAGCCTTTGGCTCAAGCATCAGCGCTTCGGAAGCAATGGCCGGGACGGGATAAAAGGCGCCTGGGGGCAAAACACCCAGACTTTCGATTTTATAATGCAACTGGGCTATCACACTTAAGGCCCCATAGTCTGAAGTGCGGGGCAGGGCGATCAAACGCTCGGCGAATTCTTTTTGAAAGGTTAGCACCAGCCGCCGGATCCGATCTTTCTGGTCGATTAATTTGAAAAGAATGGGCGAGGAAAGATGATAGGGAAGATTCGACATCACGACGATAGAATGCTTTTCGGGTGAGACCAGCGAGAGATCACTGTCTAAGAAATCGCCTTCGATCACTTCGAGTCGCGGCTGAGTTTGACGGAGATGTTCTGCCAGTTTGCGATCGATTTCGAAGGCTTTCACCGGGCGGCTCGTCTTGGCCAAAAGCTGCGTGGTTAGGGCTCCCAGGCCAGGGCCGATTTCCCAATACTCCTCGACGTACGGCACTTCGACCGTTCGGCGAGTGAGGAGATCTGCCCAATGGGGAGAGGTGAGGAAATTTTGGCTGAAGCTCTTTCGAGCGTTCGCATGAAGTGTGAGCAAAATTTCGCGGGGATGAGCCATGAGCGTACCCTTGTATCTTGCCGCTCCCTCCCAGTTCAACCGATTTAGTGGGTAATCCTTGAGCTTCACGCAAAGGGGGAGACGGTAATCTCCCAGGGCGAAGCCACGAGCTTCCCGGTTTGATGGTATAAGCCCGCTAAAAGCGCCACCATCGCTGCATTGTCGGAACAATGACGAGGCGAAGGGAAATAAGCGTCGGGAAGGCGGGCCCGGAGCCGTGAATTACAGGCAACTCCACCGGTCACCACCACTTGAGAAATGCCAAATTGGGTTTGCGCGGCTTTGATCTTATCGACTAGGGGATCCAAAATCGCCTCTTGGGCGCTGGAGGCCAGGGCCAAGCGATCCGCATCGCTAATGGCACCCATCTTTGCCACCTGCAAGGAAACCGCCGTTTTTAAACCCGAATAGGAAAAATGAAAGGCCTCTGTCCGGGCACGAGGAAAGCGAAAGGCCTTGCGTTGGGCCTCATTTCCCTCGGTACGAACGCGGCGGTCAATCACTGGACCAGCGGGATAATCCAGGCCCAGAAGCTTTCCCACTTTATCGAAAGCCTCTCCTGCAGCGTCATCGAGCGTTCCCCCTAGCCATTCGTAATCGAGGGCATTCTTGACTCGGAATAATTCCGTATGGCCGCCACTCACGACTAGCGCAATCCAGGGGAAGGCCGGCACCGGTTGTCCCTGCGTTCCCGCCAAGAGGGCCGAAAAGAGATGGGCTTCGACATGGCTGAAGGCGGAAAACGGTTTTTGCAGAGCAAAGGCAAGGCCCTTGGCGAAGGAAACCCCAACCAAGAGCGCTCCCACCAGTCCCGGTCGGTTCGTGACCGCGACCCAATCGATGTCCTTCCAAGTTTTCCGCGTTTGAGTGAGTAACTCGTCGATCGCAAGCGGAAGTCCCTTGAGGTGTTCTCGACTTGCGATTTCGGGAACGACACCGCCGTATTGTTTCATCGCGTCCACGTGTGAATGCACGACATCGCCCAATAATCGCCACTGAGTGACGTCAAGCAGGGCCGCACAAGATTCGTCGCAGGAAGTGTCTATGGCTAAGATATTCAAGAGTCGGTTAATGCCATAAGGAGGGAAGGGTAGTCAAACCTCGCTCACGGAAGTTGGCAAATCCTGGCATTAGTGAATGGTGTGAGAGAGGTTACTTCCATTGCGATCGCTACTTGCGGGGGAGGGGAAATTGGCGATGTTCTTAGGACCACTGGAAGTGGTGACTTGCAATTTTCCGGTGAGGGCATCGATACCGACGAATTTAACGGAATAGCCGATGCGATTTTGGCCATCGCGACCATTGGGTGTCCAGCCACTGTGAACGAGTTCCCGAGTGGCGAAACCGAAATCTCTCGCCGTGGTATCAGTGATAAAAGGAAGTCCGACGGCGACCGAGACACCATGAGATTCGGCCTGCTCTTCGGCGTAGGTATCATAGGCGTCACCGCCTCCGGTGCCCGGAGAATCAATCCTAACCCAGCCGGAACGCCCGAGGTTTCCATTCAGGTAATTTTGATAGTAGGGATTGGGAGTACCGGGCTGCAGTAAGGCGTCTCCATTTTGCTGAGCAATACCACCAGGGGCTTGGCCGTCCCAGGCCTCGATATAATCGGGGAAGAGGGCCTTCGCAAATTGAGGCTGAAGGTAATCACTTCCAATATTGGTGTCATTAGGATCGGGGAAAACGGTGTAGAAAATCGCATCGAATACCGTCGGAGCATGGATGGCTCTCAAGGCTAAGGAATTTTGCCCTGGTTCCGGCCAGGCTCCGCGGGAACGTTTTCCATCCGGGCGCGATTGTGGGTTCAGGGGGTGAAAGGCGTCGAAGAGCGCCATCATCTTGCGGTTCATCATCCCCAAACTATCCCCCGGCTTGAAACTGAAATTAATAATTCGACTCTGGTTTCCGGGCCGGCCTGTCACCGGCAAAAGAGGATCGATCCCATTCTCGGGGCCAATGCGGCTGCCGAAGGGTTTCGCTGCGGCATAGGCCTCGATTTTAGGAAAGTTCTGATCGAGCCATAAGCGGGGGATAAAAAGTAAATCCGGAACCGCGGAAGCTTTTACCGCGAAATAAGTGACGACTTCGCGCACTTTGGAAACACCGGCATCCATGCTGTCGAAATCCAAAAATCCTGGTTGCCCGACGCAGCCATCGCCTTGCACGTTGAAATTCACATACAGCAAACTGGCGTTCATCGGTTGTCCCTCGATGGCGATAAAGCGAGGTGAGACACCGCCCACGGCATGAGCGGGAGGGGCGGATTCTTGCGGCGTTAACACTTCGAGCTCGAAACTGGAGCGATTGGCTGGTGTGAGATTGCGAATCGCAGATTGGTAGGCGGCTTGGGCAATCGGATGGCTCGAGCTTTGGGACAGGGGATTCCCTGTGGGAATGCTGTTTAAAAAGTCAGCCAAGGCTCCTATCTGTTGCTCGTGATATTTGGATCTTGCGGAATATTCTCTCACCAAGTGTTGGGAAAGATCCTGATTATCATGAGCCGCAGCGGCGCATTGTTTATCAGCCGCATCGGCAATTCGTCGAATTTGCGCCGCAATCGCAGCTTCGAAGGGATCGAAGGCGGCGATCACTGGAGGCACTACAATCGGAGGCAAGCCTCCGGTCGCGGCCGAGGCATTACGACAGAGATTGGTATCGTCCGCGTAGATCACGCCTGATTCCGAAACATAACCATGGGCCTGTTGGCAGATGAAGGCATCCACATCGGCTTGACCCGGAGCCCCGTTGATCACATCGCCGCCCCGAGGGAAATTGCGGTTATGTCGGAGGTGAGTGACCTGGACGCGCATCGCAAGCTCTTTCAGATCTTGGCGCATGCGGTAATTGATCATTCCAATCGCATTTAACGTGCGTGCTTGCCACGCAGCTCCAGCATAGGCCGCGGAATCGGCCGCGAGTTGCAGATTGATCTTATTGTTAATGAGATGCGCGACGTCGATGACCATCGCAAAAAGCACAAACATAAAGGTGAACACGAGCGCGAAAAGAACCGCGACCTGTCCCCTCTGATTAGACCGCTGCGTAACCCGGATGCCCATAGCTTTAATTATACGCCGTGTCATCTGAATATGGGATACCCCCACTCTCTCCATCGGAAACCCTGTCCAAAAAATCGACACTTGAGCCTAGGGGCCGTCATTGCGAGCGAAGCGAAGCAAACTCGTGGGAGGTTGCTAGGTCAATGGGATTGCTTCGGGCTCTGCCCTCGCAAAGACGGAGGGTTGCCGGAAGCCGTCATTGCGAGCGAAGCGAAGCAAACTCGTGGGAGGTTGCTAGGTCGATGGGATTGCTTCGGGCTGCGCCCTCGCGAAGACGGAGGAGTGCCGGGGGCCGTCATTGCGAGCGAAGCGAAGCAAACTCGTGGGAGGTTGCTAGGTCGATGGGATTGCTTCGGGCTGCGCCCTCGCGAAGACGGAGGGGTGCCGGGGGCCGTCATTGCGAGCGAAGCGAAGCAAGCTCGTGGGAGGTTGCTAGGTCGATGGGATTGCTTCGGGCTCTGCCCTCGCAAAGACGGAGGGGACTCTGCTCTCGCGAAGACGGGGGGACGGAGGGGTGACGGGGGCAGGGAAATTAGGCCTTTGGGGATTGTGGGTTTTTGCCGATAGCAGGGGAAAGGAGTCTTCCATTATGAAGCGAAAGAGCCATCTCTTCTTTTCCAGCTTCGTCGGCTGCCTCATCGGTTTTACTACGGTGGTGGGGATTGGGTATTACCGCGATTTGCAAGCGGCGCCTAATTACGAATATCTCGACCTTTTCACTAAGGTCATGCATTTCGTGCAAACCAATTATGTGGAAGAGGTGGACACCAAGAAATTGGTGGAAGGCGCCATTAAAGGGATGTTAGCCACGCTCGATCCGCATACGGTTTATATGCCGCCGGATGAGTTTCGGGAAATGCAGGTCGATACCAGCGGGAAGTTTGGCGGACTGGGGATTGAGATCAACGTGCAAGACGGCTATTTGACCGTGGTCACCCCGATTGAAGATACGCCTGCATTCCGGGCAGGAGTGGAAGCGGGAGATAAAATCTTCGTGATTGAGGACAAGCTCAAGAAGATGAAGAAAGAGACCAAGGGAATGAACCTGCAAGAGGCAGTTAACTTAATGCGGGGAGAAAAGGGCACCAAGGTCATGATTTATGTCTCGCGCAAGGGAGTGGAAAAACTGGTTCCCATTGAAATCAAGCGCGACATCATCAAAGTCAAGGCGGTGAAGGGTGGTTTGATTGAACCGGATTATGGCTGGATGCGGATCACAAATTTCCAAGCCAATACCGGACGGGATCTTCGCAATAAACTCGAACACCTTATCCAGGAAAATAAAGACCGACCGCTGAAAGGCCTAGTTCTAGATTTACGCAATAACCCGGGTGGATTGCTCGAAGAAGCGGTCAATGTCTCAGGTCTGTTCTTAGCCAAAGGCACGGAAGTGGTTTCCACCATTGGTCGAGATAAGTCGAAAAAAGAAGTCGAGACCGCAAGGGAAGAACATCCCTATCTGGATATGAAGATGGTGGTTCTGGTGAATGAATCTTCGGCCAGCGCGTCAGAAATTGTAGCTGGCGCATTGCAAGATCAAAAGCGAGCCATCGTGGTGGGGAAACAAAGCTTTGGCAAAGGGTCAGTACAAACCGTGATTGATCTGGAAAATCGCTCTGGTCTGAAGCTTACGGTCGCGCGTTATTACACGCCCAGTGGCCGTTCGATTCAGAGTAAGGGCATTACTCCAGATATCGTGGTTGATCCTTTGGACATGTCTCTCGTCGATAAATCACGCAAAGGCCGCATGCTGCGAGAAGCGGATCTCGAGGGACATATCTTGGGCGAGAACGAGAAACCAGGAGAATCGATTGATCTGACGGGACTCATTGAAGAGAAGGCCGATGCAGACAAGAAAAAAGAAACGGCCGCCGACGGCGTGACTGCGCACGATAAAGAGGCCAAGAAAGAAGTGAAGAAGGGCCGCAGTGAGGATCCGAAAGAAATGATCAAAACCGATTATCAGCTGCTACAAGCTTTGAATTACTTAAAGGCTTGGCATATTTTCGAAGTGGCTGACCCCGCGGCTGCCAGCCACCGTTCAGCGAAGAAATAGCAGAACGATTTCAGGCTTTCATAAGTAGTGAAGGGGTATCTCAAATAAAACGCCCCCGGAACTGGTGTCTACCAGATCCGGGGGCGTTTTTTTATAAGCGTCACGGATTGGCTGAGTGCTCTGTTCCCTCGTTCACCGCTTCATCGTGTACCGTTTTCTTAAACCGCTCGATCAACTCCGTCAGGGAGTTTCTCGGCACGGCGAATTCAGAATCCAAATCAACCACCGAATAGTTGATTACGGACCCCGTGGACGGAGGGGTCACCGCAATCTCTGCCGTCTTGGCCAAGCGAGTACTTAGCTCCTGACGGGTTTTCAGCAGATTGGCTTTTTCCTTCCGCTTAATTTTATTTTCCTTAAGCAGCTCCTCGACCCGGGTTAAATCTCTTTGGTCTTGCGTGCGCTGGTTAGCAATCACGGCTGCGCTTTCGTCGGCGTATAGGGGAAGGAAAGCCGGGGAACCACCGGGAGTGGGGAGCAGTTTCAGGTCGACCACCGCAATCCCCCGGCCACGACTCGCGGGATTGACGATATAGGAGTTCGGCCCTTTGATCTCGAGATCGTGAGACCCTGCCTCTTCATTGTCTCCCACCATGAAATTAATCTGGGGAAAAAGAGCCAGGAGATGATCGCGATCCGCAGGAGAAAGGGTTGAAAGCACGATAAGCAGTTTCGGCCCGGCGGGAAGTCGCTGCACGACTTCTTGCATCGCCTGCTCGGGGGGAAGTGTCGCCACTTCGGAAATCCGCGGAGCAGAATGGGAAATTCCCGTCACAAAAATCGGGAGAGTTTTATCCCCGTACTGATGGAAACGTTCGAAGAGCAGGGCATGGGTGGTGGAATCGACGAGGTTGGCCGAGATCCAGGGGAAGTGGGAGTGAGCCTGCAGCTCCTTGATCCGCTTCATTCCCAGCGTGAAATCTGCGGCCGCGGGAGAGATCCCGTGAGTGTTGAGCTGATTGAGGGCTTCCAGCATGAAATCCGCTTTACTGGAGGCGTAGGTTTTCAGATCTTCTTGATAGGGATTCGGGATGAAAGTGAGTCCGGAAGTGAAATTAAATGCGGCGGGAGCCGTCGACTTCGACGAATGAAGCCAGTTCCACTCTCTGTCGATTCCTCCCAGCGGACGCATGGAGCAACCGCAGGGCTCAAGCTCCAGCGCTCGGGAAGTGACAAAGCGCAAAGAAAAAACCCCAGCCTGGGTAATCTGCAGGCTGGGGTCGGAAGCTTTCGGTATCGTCGAACAACTAACAGCTAACACCATCCCGAAGGCAAGGAGCCAATGCTCCCTGCCTTTAGTGATGCGAATCATGGATGTCTCCTCTTAGGTGTCTCGCTCACTACTGACGGTTATTTATGATCCGGTATCGCTAGCTTCTGTACTTTATTATCAAACGGCTTATCCGAAGCCGGGGCATCTTCCAGCGCCGATTTCGGCAAGCTCGTTACCATCTTGTGGATGGATTCGCACTTGGCCGCATTGGTTTTGCAAAAGGCCCAAGTACCACCGCCCGTTAGAGCAGCAATAGCTGTGACCACTCCAGCAGTTTTGAGCCAAGGGGGCATGCACTTGTTTTTGATGATACCTTCGATGCCGTCCTTGTCCAATTTTGCAATGAGCAACTCAGCGACGTTTTTCTCGGTTTCTTTCTCAATCTCCTTTGCTAACTCTTCTTTGAGCTCAGGATGCTCCATGAGGATCTTCTCTTTCGCCTTGGCGACGTCCGCGGGAGTGGCCAATGAGAGTTTCTTATATTCTGGATTGCTTCGACCCAACCGTCCTACGAAAGATCCGATGACACTGCCTTCCGCCAGATCACCCATATCAGCCAAAGCTCCCAAGCCTTTCAGCGTGGCAGCTGCGCTTTTGAAATCCGGTGGAGCGGTAGGATCTTCTTCGTTTTTCCCTTCAGCCGTCGCGACCAATTTATTAGCGACTTCGGGATGTCCGTTTTTCACGGCTTCCGCCACTAATCGCGACAGATAGTGTTTAATCGTCGCATTGGTGGACGCGGTTTCGTCCGTTGGGGCTTCTGTCCCGGCGGCCTTAGCTTTTCGCGCCGCGCGCAAAGAAGACGCGCTTCCTTGAACCGCATCGCGTTGGGCTTGGGTCTGACCGTCAAATTTCTTCAAGGTCTCGGCAGCACGGTTGATGGCTTTTAAGTCATCGACCTTGAGCTGTCCTTTTTTGGCGACCGCTTCATTCAAGGCATAGCCCAATTGTGCCCGCATCGCGGGATCGTTTTGGGAAAGGGTATCGATGTCTCCAGTCACTGCGGCCGCCGTCTTCAATTCGCGAGTGGTCGCGGCATCTGCCTTACCGGATTGCACTTCTTCCCAGCGAGGACCGTGGAATTTCACCGAGCCATCGGCTTCACGGGTAGCGTAAAGTTGGCCCGAGGCTTGGGTCAATTTCCAAAGATCGGCCATATGATCGGTGTAGAGCTTATCTTTAGCCGCTTCGCGCTCTGCCTTGGTTCCTTTGGTCCCGTAAGCTTTGTCTGTCAAATCTTTAAGCGCTTTCACCACGGCAGCGCCTTCAGACCCGAATGCTTGGGAAACGCGGGCTTCCGTCCCGGCGGCGGCGAAGATTTCTTCTCGAATTTTTGGGCTTTCGAGCATCCGGCGTTGCAGCTCTCTCAATTCCGGGATTTCGACGCGTTCACGATCTCGGACGGCTTCTGCACGGACGCTAGGAGCGTAAATGCTCCCGGCGACTAGCAAAAGTGCTAGAAACTTACTTGATACTTTGATTACCTTTTTCATAGAAACCTCAAGCCTCCTGTTATTGATGAATGAATCAACTTTAAAACTGTTCGACGCTACTGGGATGCTGTTGACTTCATGGGATGTCCCCTTCACGAAACTTTGCAATTCTAAAGCCATCAATGTATTCCAGTAGTTATCGTATTCTTTGAGTGGGCGATCGTGCAACCGACCTAAATTAATCGGCTTTTAACTAGAGCCTCGGCGCCGGTTTATCGGAATCGATTTCCCCCTGCCTATCGCCTAGCCAGGTGGTTTCGCCGTGTGCGGACTAATAGCCAATTTCAGCGTTAATTTCAAGTGACGCGCCGAATTGGTAACCGTTGTAGTCCTAATTTTATCACTGACTTCCAAGGCATGCCTAGACTAATTCCTCGAACGAGGATGGGGGGGGACCCGGTTTTTTGCTGTTTTAGTCGACTATTGTCCCAGTTCTTTCATCTGTTGATACAGCGCAAGCAGCTCAGGCCCGACCTGGGCTAGGCGTTTTGGAATTTCGCGACCCTGGGCCTTCGGATTATGGAACCTTCCTTGGCGCACAAAGCCGTTATTGGGGTCTTTGAAATCGGACATTCGCCAGATGGTTTGTGCTGGATTTGCGGAATTCGCCAATCTCACCGGATGAACGCCGGCATAATACGCCATTAATGTCTTTTGGAACTCGGCTACGGCTTCGGCCTTGGAGCTCAAATGCAGTTTTTCCGCAGTAAACCCAGAGGCTTCGGCCGCTCTGCCCAATTGATCCAATTCAGCGGGCATGATGATTTGGCTCCAGGCAATTTCATTCGGCTTTACTCCCGCGCGTTCGGCCTCGGCAAGGCGAGCTTCGATGCGGTCATGCAGGTTATTGACATGCACCACCGTCATGGCCCGGATTGCCGCGTCACGGGTTTGCGGCGGTAACGCTTCCCAATCGATTTTAGGGTGCGGGGCAAATACTAGATGGGCAATGCCTTCCGGGGTCGCATCACTGCGCTTTGTCGGATCGGGATGGAGCAGCTTATAGTCGTTTAACAGCTCGCCTACCGTGACTTGGCGATTGATTCCGTCAAAGCGATAGAGATTTACAAACGCCTCGAAGGTTTCCGCTGGTGCGCCAATGCGAGCGGCAAGTGCCGGGATTAGGCGATAGCGGCTTCGCCGCGATACGGTGCCATCCACGAGTAAGTGGGCCGGCGCCGCATCGGCATAGCCCAGCTCATTGGGATGAAGGATGTGGTTGAGCAACTGATCTCCCCCCGCCTCTTTTTCTTCCAGGCGGGCGGTTTTAGCGACCTTCTCACTGAGGTGGCGCAGTGCGAGCCCAGTGAGCTCCGGTGAGACATCGCCCAACGTTTTATTCATCATCGGAGAATGAACGCCGCCGGTCGAATCAATCGGCGGAGTGCCATGTTTCGCAAAGAGATCCCGCAGTGCATGTCCCATGACATCGGGTGGTAATTCCATCGCAGCGGCCAGCACTTCAGTCGTCTTCGGATCCTCATGTACTGCGATCGCGAGATCTCCCACTTTCATCGCCATCAGACCCTTGCGCTGGGCTCCATCGACCACAACCGGCTCGGCGTCGGGACGATGGGCTCGGCTAAGTACCTTCTTCGGATCGGTGTAGAGTTTTAAAATCCCTTCCAACTGGCCCGGAGGCAAATTGCCTTTCGGATACTCGGCTACCATGCTTCTGGCATATTTCATAAACTCTGGAATGTTTTGAATGCCTCGATCCCTAGCCACTCTTTCGACGACTTTCCAATAGATATCCTTGCCGAAAATTTCTCGAACATCCTCTGCGGTCAAGCGCCCGGTATTGACCAGTTCCAGGATCTTGGGCGGAAATAACTCCGCGCCGAAGAATTCGGTGGCTAAAGAGTTACTCAGGTCCAGATTACCATCGGGAGTTTCGTGAGGGGACGGGGCCAGATCGGTCAAATAGTCCGGGGTGTTTTCGTAACCCTTGGGCAATTTAGCGCCGTTGCGTTCCAATTTACGCAGGTATTTCTTTAACTGGGCCACCGTCGGTGAACCGGGGGGCGGATTGCTTCGGCTTTTTTCTAGTTGAGCCAGATACTGCTCCACTGCGGCAGCTTGCGCATCGAGACCAATGGGCCCCGGACTGGTTTGCAGTCCGCGGAAGAAATCGTGTAACGCCGCTTCGTCGTTAGGCGAGAGCTCCGGCTCAGGTTTTGCGGGCAGGTTCGTTGGTTTATGATTCGCTTTTTGAAAAGCGACAATCTCGTCTGGTGTCAGGCGATAGCGGTTCGCAAATTCTGCGATTTGCTTTGCTCGTCGTGCCACCACAATCTCGCGGGCTCCGGGAGTTCCGATTTGGGGAATCGTTCGTTCCGCCAGATCTCTTCCGAATTGGGCAGTCGCCATTTCCCGCACTTTGGGCATGGTGGTGGCGTCATACCAAGGCACATGCAGATAGCCAGGGTAATCCTTAATTCCCAATAACTCTAAGTAGAGCCGGTTTCTCTCGGTGGCAGGATTAAAATCTCGCCCTTTCCACTTCGTTCCGGGAGCTACCGGTCCGTTTAATCGCGTATCGGCTAATTCCCTCAAGATAGATTGTACCCCATCGTGCATCACCCGATTCGCCCAAAGCTCGACCCCGTCTTTAGAGCGATCGCGATCATCAAGCCGCGTCCTTTGGCTTGCTGGTTGAATGTCGGCATAAGCAGGACCTCGGGTGGCCGCTTCGTGCCGCTGACTGGCATCCACGATTTGTTGTTCTAGCCGTTCTTTGGAAAGGTTCATTTGCTTGGCTAACTCATAGAGCGCGCGGTTGGCTTCGCGTGCGCTCTGTTGTCTTTCCGCCAGACTTCCTCGGGGGCCAGCATTGTCCCGGCGCTGAATCAAATCGGCGATGAGCGATCTCACTTGTTCCCGAGGTAGTTTCATTCCCCGGGCAATCAGATCGATGTTTCGATTGGCACTCTCTCGTCGGGCTTCCCGTTGCGCTGCGGGTTGGCTGGCTCCGGGATCGAGATACCAGTCGTGAAGCTCTTGAATGATTTGCTGCGCTCGGGGCTTATTGGTTTTTAAGCTTTGAGCGACATCATCCACCACATTGTGAGTCGGCTCGTCGATTAAATTCCATCTCTCAGCCGGGGGAACCTCGGCTCCCTTGGATTTTGCAGTGCGAACCAGAGCGATAAGATCCCCTTGGGTGAGGTTTTGTCTTAGAGCGGCATTCCATTGGTCTTCGGTGAAGCCACGTTTCATGAAGTCTTGCTTGGCTTTTTCAAATCCCACGGCGCCGCGTTCCCCTCGGGCGAGACTGGTCAGGTTGCGCTTAATTTCTCGCGTGGCTCGGAGGAGTTTTTCATTTTCCACCGCTTGTTTTCCTCCCGCGGCGGAGACGGAGAAGTAGAGTGACGTCGGGGCCGAGCGCAGAAAGCTTTCGCCCACCAGACGGGCATAGCTTTTAAGATTTTCTTTTGCTTTTTTCACTTCTTCCAGGGCGATTTCCCGTTCTTTCGGATCTTTCTTTTCATTGGCTTCTTTCTCTTGCTGAGCGATGAGGACTTCGTTTGCGTTTTGTCCGGTAATGGCGCTGTAGGTATCAACTCCACCGAATAGGCTATGCACGATAATCATTCGTCCGGCCTTGCTCGCTACTTTCTGCGCCAGCCACTGATCAAGTCCCAATCCCATAAATCCGGTGGTTACCGATCCGGCGAGGTTATCCTTTGCTGAGTCCCATAAGTCGGTAGTTAATAAGTCGCCGATGCTTTTTTGATTTTTCGCGAGCTCCGGGTTTTCCGTGAGCAGCTCGGCTAAAATATCTTTATCCATGACCGCGCTTTTGACTCCCATTGGGGTATGCATTAAGTCATGACCGGTGTGCACAATCATGCTCGATCCGCCTAGGGAAAGCGCACCCGAGCCAAAGCGCATCATGATTTGACTATCCAAGAATTTGGGGCGGAATTTTAGGGCCGATTCCGTTTTGGCCAGAATTTTGGCGTAAGTGGGATTCAAGCTGGGATTCTTTAATAGCGCGGCTTCGCGCATTGCCCCCGCGGCTTGCGAGTTGAAAGTGAGAACGCTGCGCAATGGGGCAGCCCCAGCGAAAACCCCGAGTGAGAGAAGCAATTGTTCGTGTTGCGATTGTCCGTTGTAGCTGAGTTTTTCTTCCTCACTCCGTAAACCCATCTTGTCTAAAACGCCGAGCGTACTTCCCACTTCGATGGCATGGAGATTCACTGCCGTCTGCATTCCATGCACGCCGTGAGCAATGAAACCCTGTTGGGCAGCGACGGCCTCAGTAGCCTGCGCCATGGTCATCAATCCCTCGCCCTTATTCGCGAGTGAAATGGCTTCGCTGACATGAATTCCCTTGGTTGTCACCAATTCCGCGACTTTCGCGTTGAACAAGGCTTTAGCTCTAGCCGCCTGAAGGAAAGAAAACGGGGCGGTAATTAGCGTGACTTCCGCCATGGTATAAGCGGAGCGTTCCCACGCTTCTAAATCTCGAGAGGTGTTGACTAAGGAGAACTCGGATTTGAGCGCTAGCTCTTGGTCGAGCTGGAAAGCTAATTGCCGTTGCAGCTGCATTGCCGGAACTAACATCGTCGGCTGAGACACTGCTTTGCCCACATCATCCTTTTCCGCATAAAAAATTTGTTCCTGGATAGGTGTTCCGTCTTTTTCTCGTCGGTTCCGGACCTTCTTCTCTCCATTGGAATCAACCGGAGTAAACCCATACGCTTTTAACTCATTGATCAATTTCTTCATCGCTGCTTTGTTCTCTTGGGCCTCGGCCTGCAGCATTCCGGTAATCTCACCTTTGTAAGCGACCAGGCTCACAATACCCGCAGCGGTATTATGGGCCCCTCGAATCTCACGATCTAGATGCTCCCCTTTTTTTATTCGGCCGTTAATCTCATAGACGAGCTTAGTGGCCTGGCGAGCTAGTAAATTGGAGTCTTCAAATTTCAGAGTGAAGCCTTCTTTAGCCGCGGGATCGCGGATGACCCGCACCGAGCTAGTCGCATTACCCGGCACAGGAAATACCGCAGGCTGGCCCAGCTGTTTCCAGGCTTCGACGATATTCGCCACGTAAGTCGACCAATAACCCGTTTTGTCGGCTAATTGCACCGCTCGAGTCACTGGAGCGGCAAATTCGTCGCTTTTGTTTTGGTGATAAGCTTCCAGCGTTTTTTGAAACTTATCGCGATCCAGGGTGAAGAGATCGACATGGTCAAAGTTGGGCTGCCCTTGACTGAATCTCACTCCCCATTTTCGCATTTCGCCGGCCAGCCGAGTTTGCTCGGCCATTTTTTCTCGTCGATTGGTCCAAGCTTTTTGTAAAAGCTGATCGCGTTGGTCCTCACTTAAACGAAAGCCTAAGCCATTATCCTCTTTGGTGGCCTGGGTATAGGGGCTTGTTTCCTCGGTGAGCAAGGGACTGTGGCGCCAATCTTTTTCATGCGCAGCGGCGGCCGCCAGCTTTTCCATTCGCTCTCTCAACTCAAAATAATTCCGTAATTGGCTGCGTTGCAAATCTTGAGTACGAAGCACAGATTCTGACGGAACTTGTTCCCCCGGCTTGGGTTCCCAGCGCGGAATTTTGGTGCCCAAAAAGGTATCTAAACTTTCCACTGTGCCATCAATAAATTGTTTATTGGCGCGGTCCGTAAATGCGGCCAGCATGGTCTCGCTCGCTTTTTTTGTTTTGGCGTCGAGCTCCTGATGACTCTTGGCTAAACCGGCCATGTAACCTTGGAAAAGGCGATGCTTCTCATCCAATTGGCGCTGGCTTTGCTCCAGATGCGCCTTAAGATGTTTATATTGCGATTCCATGAGCTCTTTCTGCTCTGTAGGGAATTTCTTTCGATTCTGATACTCACGACTCTTAAAAGTGCCATTCAATTTTTCAATCTGGGTTTTAATGACATCGACATCGTAAGTAAGATACTGCAGTTCCCATTGCCGATAATTGGTTTCCAAATTCTCCGCGAGGAGCTTGTCTCCGGCTTCCTTTTGTAAAGCCAGAAATTCTTCTTGGGATTTTTCGATGACTTGCTTTAATTCGGTGGTTGCTTTGTCCTGTTTTTGTTTCCACTCTTCCCATGCCGCTTCGGCAGCTTTTTCGAAGCTATCACCCTTTGCTTGTTCCAAGTTTTTGAGATGGCTCAAAGCTCCTGAGATTAATGCGTCCGCTCTTTGGGCCGCCCTAGCTAGAGGGTTATTGAGCTTCCGGCGCTCCTCGGCTAGCGCCTCTCCGGTTAATCCCAGTAGGACGAGCTTGTCCTCATTTTGATTGCGTACGTGCTCATCGACGGGAATTTCTAGGACCTTTCTCAGTCTTTCCATGAGAGGGCCATATTTGACATAGGTTGCCTGGACTGCTTTCCAGTCTTCTTGCGCTTCCGCATCGTTGGATTTGGCATGATAATGCTCGACATCGAAGGATATGGCCTCGCGCAGTTCTTTGAGATCACTCCCAATTTCCTCCTCAGCTTCGGCTTGCAATTTCGCGCGATCTTTGACGCCAGCGCCATGGGTAAAGACATAGTCTTCGATGGCTTTTTTCTTAGCCTCGGCAAGGATGGGGACCGCGGCTTCCAGACGAAGCGCTTCCATTAATTTTACTTTTTCCCCGGGCAGCGCCTCTTTTTGCTCGTTATTCAAACGCTCTTCGAGTGCCTTCAGATCTAGTCCCGGTTGCTCTTGTCGCAATTTCAAAAGACGATTGGGTTTCCATTCGCGCTCCATTTGGACTTGCAGAAGGAGATCGAAGGCGGCTTGTCCCTTCTCGCTCAGCGTTCCAGTCTCCGCGAGCTCCTTAATTACGGTTTGGCGTTGGAGTTGGAAACCATGTTTCTCCCAAACGCGGTAGTTGACGTATTCGGGAGCCTGGTCTCTCGCCACTTGGGCGGTATATAAGGGATCTCCGATTTGAACGAGTTGGGTGGCGGAAGCCTTGCTTTCGGTGTCGTGCTCTGCCGGCAGTAGCTCCGCTAGATGGCGACGCACGTATTGGATATCTTTCAACTGATCCGCCGTCGAGTTTAATACCCGTAACCGGGCTAAAAGCCCAATGCCGCGGGGATTTTTCTCCGTGTCTAAGGCGGTGAGCTGCTCGTCGAGAAACTTTTCCTGAGGGCTCGGCGTGCCGGGAGTTTTCTTGGCCAACTCGGCCCTTGCCTTAGTTTCCTCTTCGATAAGAGTCGACATGAAATGGGGCTCAAAGCGAGCCATTCCACCCTTGGCCTTTTCGACGAGGGCAACCGTGGGGCCGGACTCGGTATCGCCCGCTTCGTCAATTGCGCTGATGGTCATCAGCAGTAACGAAACGGCCAGGTTATCGTCTTTTCCGCCTAACCGATTTCCCGTTTTCTGATGTTTCGCTGCATATTCGGCCAGGCGCTGGGGATCGCCCATCACTGGAACGAGATACAAGGTCGGCACTTTCATTAAATCTGCTAGCTCGGTTCCAGCCCACCGACGAATTTCTTCGCGTTTTTGCGAGGGAACTTTATCCCATTGCCGGATCAAACCGGATAATCCTCCGAACTCGGTCACCCAGGCCGGGCGTGCGGCTTTAGATAATCCGCCTTGGGAATACACCCCGTAGAGAATATCCAATTCTTTTCGTTCTTCGGGAGATCCTTTGGGATCGGCCTGAATGGCTTTCATCCGAGCGACGATAGTTTTATCCAGGTGCTGGGCATAAGCTTGTCGCAATTCCGGGTCAGTGAACACGGTGCTGATTACCTTTGCCGGCCAAGGGTTATGAATCGCTTCTACCAGATGTTTCGCGCGATCTTTATCGTTGGCGTTCTCAGGTTTCCACAGCACTCGGTCGTGCTCCGCCACCGCGGTATGCAACATATCAAAGAGGAAATTGGGGAGCTCCAATAGGCCTCGTCGGCTAGGTTCCGTGAGGCCGATATAGGGGATTCCATGTTTATGATTGACGGCCTCTAAATACACCTCGAAAGAGCCAACGCCCTGCTTAAAAATTTCCAGCGAATGGGTTCCGGTGGGCGAAACGTCGTGCATCGCCTTTTGGAGCCCGCGATGATAGAAGCCGTCCTTCTCTTCTCGCTCCGTCACTAGAGCAATCTTGTCGCTCTCTTCCCGAGGTTGGTGTTCTTTAACAAAGCCTTGGTCTAATAATTGGGAGGCAGTGAGATCTTGGAGAGGCGCCGAAGCGATGACGTCGACTGCTTCATGGAGCTGCCAAGCCAGTAATTCAAGTTTTTCATCGCTGGGCTTTTCCCCGAGCAACTTGGTAAAGACGGGGGCGAGAGGTCTTAATTG
>Ga0206903_10037_pt1 | contig 42602 bp, 50 predicted proteins | sample Alteio_BWOrgHeat_45_FD_152959 | JGI IMG/M metagenome (GOLD analysis project Ga0206903, IMG submission 152959) | Enriched cells from forest soil in Barre Woods Harvard Forest LTER site, Petersham, Massachusetts, United States -... | ecosystem: Environmental > Terrestrial > Soil > Temperate forest >... | reverse complement strand
TCTTCTTTCAGACAGATCAGCGCGGAGGTGTCCAGAACAAAGGGCTCAGTGACGGGCATCAACCGCCCGCGATTTCAGGAGCGCTTTCAACAGGTGGCCTTTTCGGGTCGACCCCCGAAAGGCTGCGATGGGATCCTGCGCGACAGGCGATACAAAAATCACATCGCCGTCATCGACCCAAACAAGTTTTTGGCCGGCTTTGAGACTGAACCGTTTGCGAATGCGGGCGGGAATGGCGGTCTGCCCGCGATCCGTTAAGGTGGTTTCCATGGAGGTGTTCATACGGAAAGTATAACAGCTAATTTAATGATTTACAAGCACAAATTTAAAACATGCATGTAAGCCATGAAAAAAACGGCGGATGCTTCAATAAGAGACATTGGGACCTTACTGAGAAAGTGCCTCCTGGCCTTTCGGGATTTCGAGCCCCGCGCGCAAAGCCTCGATCACCTGGTGGCAACCCGCAATGGGGTCTGTTACTCCCAGATCCTGCCAGGTGAGGGCCTGGCTCTTCCGGGCCCAATAGGAATCTGAATCAAGGATGACCCCAAGAAAGGTTCCCACACCTTCTTTGGCCCATTTCTCCGCTTCGGCCCATTCCTCCGGGCTATTGGGCAACCAGGGCTCGAAACCCTGGGCCAGCATTTCCTTGGCTTCTTCCGGGTTCTTCGGCTTCCAGAGATCAGCAAGCTTTTGAGCGATTCCCAAACTCTCCTGATCAATCTCCTTGGCGCGCTCAATGGCCTTATCGGCTTTCCATTGGTTGACAGGAACCAATGTGACCTCTGGCCCATTGACAGGTTCCTTCTTGGAAGGGTCATAGCCGAGGCGCTCGGCCAGAAGTCCAAACCACTGGGCCAGTATCTTCCTGGGGGTTTGAGATTCTTCTTCCACCCAGAACAGCCACCCCTTAGCGACGGGCGTTATCTCACTAGGAGGAATAGTCAATTGGCCGCGAGCGCCATACGCAGTCCCCCAATCCCCGCAACGCCGCATGAATACATCCTTTTTGGCTTCAGACCACACCTCGGAGAGGGGGTCAGGAGTTGTTGCCTCACCCCCAGCCCCTCTCCCATCGGGAGAGGGTGGCGCAGACGGTCGCTGTGGCGACCGGACAGCGACGGGTGAGGCATCATTATTAAGCCTCTTATCCACCGCCGCCTTCAGCTCCTTAACAGTCCACCCCTCCTGATCGGCCTTTTTGGCCAGTTCTATTTGCTCCTCGGGGGTCTGGAGCCGGCAAATCTGCAATATATGGGCGAATCCAAGATTTATAGATCGATCTATAATTTCCTGAACATTGGGGTCTAGTTTGATAAGCGAAAGGTACTGGCTCAGCGTGCCCTGTTCCATCCCCAGCTTCTGGGAGAGCTTCCCCTGAGTCATCCCCTTTTCCGCTTCGAGCATCGCCTTGTAGAGCCGGGCATCATCCAGGGGTCCCGTGGCCTGCCGTTCCTCATTCTCATCCAGTGTAATCTTGAGCTTCTCATAAGGAGAGAGGCCGTACATGATGGTGCAGCGGCCTTTCTCCCACCCCAGACTTTCTTCCGCCTCTTTGCGGCCGCCCCCAGCCAGGACATCAAAGAAGGCAGACGCCTGTCCAGCCACCTCGTCCTGGGGGCAAACGACGATATCCTGAAGCTGGACGCCCCCCTCTTTGATGCTTTTGGCCAGGGAGGCGGTCTTTTCGGGGCGGTGTTTGCGGGCATTGGCGGTCAGGCGCAGGCGCTTCAGTTCGATGTGGATTCCGGTTTCGATCTTTGTCGCGGGCATGGCGAACCTCCTCAAAAGGATTTAACACCCGCTGACATATTTACAAAATCACAAGACTCCTCGCAATAGGCTGGAAGACTGATTTTTGCAGGATTTATGAGGGGTTAAAAATTCTTTCAATGTCGCGAGACCCTTGAATCACGCGAACAATTTTGACGCCATCAGAGACTGGGACATAGAAGATCAAGTATTTTTCGAACCCATTCACGAGAGAACGGCGCATGCCATGAAAGGCCTGTGAAATGGCTTCGTAAGGAGTTCCGCTCTCCGACAGATCGGCAAGCCGTTGAAAGGTGTCAAAGGCGGCATCGATAAAACGGGCCGCGGCCCGGGGGTTATCTCGTCCAATATAAATCGCGCACTCATGGAGATCGCGTTCGGCAGGGTTGCTGACGAAATAATGCTTCACTTCAATTTGCGGTTAGCGAGTTGTTCCAGAACTTGTTTCTTAAGAATGTCCCGATCCTTTTTCGTCATTTCCTTGGCTGGCGCATTGAGTCCTTCAAGGAGCATTCCCTCCAACCGAGGTTGAGCTTTCCGTCTTTCATCTTCACGAATGAGTTCTCGAACGTATTCGCTGACACTGCCGTAGCGACCGGAAGCGATTTGTGAGTCCACGAATTCCTTAAGGGGATCGGGGATTGAGATGTTCATGCCTTGCATAGAGTTTTCCTCCTGAATTAAGTATATCAGAACAGTCCATAATGTCAATATGTGACATCCCGATGCCATAAACAAATTGGAAGGCTGATTTATACGGGTCTTCGCTTGGATTGGCGATCGGCACAGGCCTGCCGGCAGGAATTCATGCGGCGCGGCCGGCTTGGTCTGAGTGCTTTCTTTCCGGGCTGGCGGGCGAATCAGCTTTCCGGAATATTTCGGGGTAGGCAAATCCTAGCATCATAGACTTACTTTTATGAAATTTCCCAGAGAATAGTCCGCCCAAGCCTGAGCGCTGTAGCCACGCGCGGGTAATATTTGAGGACAGAGATTCATTAATTGGCCAATTTTCGTGAAATTCGACCATGTGTCGGATTGCCTGACGCATGAGCCCTTCATCTCCTCCCCATTGCATCTGCCCATCCCACGGATGAAATACGTGAGGTTTTCCGGGGTTTGCGGGATCATAGGCCTGTTCGGTATAGGTGAACGCCAAGGCCCGATAAGGGCTTAATCCAAACCACGAGCTTAAAGCGCCCATTAAATTCACTTTCAAAAACCATTTTGCTGTGACTTTAGCCGGGAGGGTTTCATCGACAGCCCATTTTTCGTGATCCTCAATCATGTGGCGAATAGCGTCACGGAGTTGTCCTTCCTTCCAATCCGTAATCGAGGCGTCCCACGGGTGGAATAGGTGAGGACTTTGCGGATTTTCCGAATCATAAGCATGGCCCGGATACGCATTAGCAAGAGCGCTGTACACGCTACCCAGAAATACTCGAACGCCTTCCAGATGCGATTCTTGAAGCCACGCCAGTGTAACTCTAGAAGCTAATTCAGAATTTATTTCCCAGTGTTCATGATGCTCGATTTGATGGCGAACCGCATGGCGAGCAGTTTCTGGACTCCAGGTCCCCATTCTTGTGTCCCATGAATGGAACATGTGAGCTCTTGTGGGGTGTTGAAAATCGTAAGCGTGTTCGGGGTATGCAAACTCAAGGGCTTTATAAGGGCTGCTATTAAAATAATGCGATAAGAGACCCGACAGATGGACTTTGATAAACCAAGCTTGAGTAACTTTGGCGGGCAGATCAGAGTCAATCGCCCATCCCTCATGATATTCGATCATGTGTCGAATAGCCTGACGCATGAGTGCGTCATCTCCGCCCCATTGCATCTGTCCATCCCAGGGATGAAAGTTATGCGGCTTGGCAGGGTGTGCCCAGTCGAAGGCGTATTCAGGGTAGGCCAATTCGAGTAGGTTATAGGTGCTGTCTCCAGCATGCCTCAAGACGCTGATGAGGTGCACTCGAGTCAGCCAGTTTCGGTCAACCTTCCTGGGCAATTCGCTATCGATGGGCCATTTTTCATGAACCTCAATCATATGACGCAAAGCCAAACGAACTTCATTCGCGTCCCAGGCACCAACTTTCGCATCCCAAGGATGGAACCGATGCGCTCGCTGAGGGTCTGCGGAATCATAGGCATGCTCGGGGTACGCGATGACAAGCGATTGATAAAGGTTAGACGCAAAAACCCCAGTTAATCCGCCCAAACCCTTGGAAACAAACCATGATTGATTTGCTTTTGCAGGTAGATCGGTATCAATAGACCACCCCTCGTGATTTTCGATCACGTCCCGAATAGCGGCTTTCTCATTCTCCTTATCCCATTCACCAACTTTAAACGCATCCCACGGATGAAATGTATGGGGCTTCTCGGGATGTCCCGGATCAAACGCCTCTTGGGGGAAGGCGAAGGCGAGTATCCCATAGAGAGATTTAATCGAACCACTAGCGAGACAGCCAGCGAGGCCAACGGTCCGGATCCATTCGCCATTGACTTTTGCCGGCAATGTCATATCAATTGGCCACTTTTCTTTTTCTTTAATGAGATATCGGAGTATGATCGCCTTATTAAGAGAACCCTGTTTTCCAAGCCAAAATCCGGCGGGCACACGACTTCTTTGCTTGCGCATCTTCTCTTCGTAGATGGCTAAAACTAATGGCTTGGCCTTTTCCAAATATCGTTGGTCGAAGTTGTATTTTGCATCCGAAATAAAATCAAACGTCTGAAAAACGAGTAACTTTTCGTCGCCCACTTCCAAATTCGGACTCATCAGGATTCGCTTTAGACGCACTGCGTCAAATTCGGCTTCCTGATCTAAGCCATAGCGTTTTTTACGACTCGAGGGCCCCCCGCGAACGGTAGCGGCTCGCTTTTTCGGTGTGGTAGCGCGCGACGCGGCGCGATGAGCATGAAATACTGGATCGTCTCGATTGGCGGCGCCAGGTCCAAAATTCGCTTGGTCCATCGAGGGAGTCTCGCGGCCAACATTGGTTGCGGGCTCGGCGGCGGGCCGGGAAAGATTGAGCAGAAATTCTGCCGCCCGATCTTGCGTGGCTGTTCCCGGCGGATGTGGTCGCTCGTAAAGTGATAGATTAGCCAGAGCCTGCGAGGTGAGCCATTCGTGATCTGTGCTCTGTGACCCGTGAACGGAGTGTAGTGGTAAATCACGGGTCGCGGACCACAGAACAACGGCCACGGCCGTATCCGCGATAAGGCACGGAACCAGGAGTAAAGCGACAATTCTAACGAGGAATTTGGGCATAGATCTCGCCTGGGCGAGATCCATAATTTTAGACTGATTTAACGATTAAACCCATATGCCGGTTGGGCAAAAACCGCTGGGCTGAACGGGCTGGATTTTATGGGCCTCTGCTAGATGAAATCCTTGAAGGAAGACGCGTCGATTCTTTTTTTGACGGTTTCCGCAGGGACGGGATCGTCGATCTCTATGAATGCAGAAGAGTTGGCGAAGTTCTGCGGATAAACTGACATACAGGGTCCCTTACTCAATTTCAGAATAGAACTCCCAATGGTATTTGAGAAATTCCTTGTTAAGAGCTTTGGTCTTCGGAATATCATCGATGCGTCCGTAATCGATTAGGGCAGGCTGGGCCTGGCCCTTTCGTGTGCGGCTTTAACCTGGATAGGGACGGGGATATTCCTGTTGATGCCCAATTTATTTCTTGTTGGTGAGGCTCTATGGTAGGTATCGGCGGGTGTAGTCGACGAGCAGTCTATAATCGCCCCCATCGGCAGCCTTTAAGGCCAGTATATATTCCTTTCGAGGCGATGTCCCTTCTTTTATAATTTCCGAGTGAGGCCACTCTGGAAGTGGCTGGCCGTGCGCGCGCAGGTAGATGTCCGCCATCAGTCTGGCATGACGGCCATTTCCATTACGAAACGGATGGATCTGGACCAGTCGATGATGCAGTCGGACAGCCCTCTCGAGGATGGGCATCGGATTGACGGTCTGCTTATCCCATGCCTCCACGTCACGACAAAGCAACCCCACTTCGGTTGCAATTCGGTGATAGGGGATTCCCGGTTGCACATCCGTAACCCGATAGGTTCCCGCCCAAGACCAGATTCGATCGAACATGTCTCGATGGACGCGACGGACAAACGTGTCGATCAGCCAGGCACGCGCAGAATTTTTGCGGCGTTTCAAGTGGCGGGATCTCGCGGCCATGATCCCCTCCGCCTCCGCCGCGTTCAGATCGGCCAGCGTATAAACGTCCGTGGGCAGCAAACCGTCGGCGTCAAACGGCGTGGCGTGCTCTGGGGGCTCAAATCGTTTCATCGTCCCAAATCTCCGAAGACAGCTCGTGGAGTAAGCGTCGTTCTTCTCTACGCAACATTTCCTTTGACGTCTCTTGGTCAGGTTCCTGACTTTCCAGTGCCATCGTTCCCAATGTTCGCTTGACTCGACGCTCGGCTACTTGGTGAATGCGGTCGACGATGATTGAATCAAAATCCTTCTGTGTCTCAATTTGAAGGATCGGCCGACAAAAGAGCGCTTCGAGAATCCGAGTCAAGGTGCCGTACTGGACGTCCCCCTTGCCTTGTTCAATCAGGGTCAGATGGGACTGAGGGATCCGACAGCGTTGCGCCAATTGTCTTTGAGTCATGTGGAGACGTTCCCGGATCAGCCGGATCAATTCCCCCGGTGGAATGGAGGCCTGACCCCTCGATGCGATCGCATTTTTCAATGCGCGATGAGAATGGAGAGGAAAACTCTTTTTCATATGCCAATTATGATCTGTTTAAACAGATCAGTCAATAGCTAAATTGATATATTTAAATATCTATAAATTGAGCGGACGGGGACGTTCATGAAAGATAGCACAATCACTAAAGAGGGATCTGCATGAACGCCCCTGTTGATTCGCTAAACTGAATTTTATTCCGCCGGCGGAGTGTCGGGCAGGAGTTCAGCGGAGACATGTCCGATAAATACTTCCGAACGCATTCGCACAGGGATATGGCGATCATCATCCGTCAACCAAACTTGCAGCTTATTGCCTTTGGCAATAAAAATCCCCGGCGCACGCAGTAGAGGTTCTATTCGAATGGTCTTAAATTTCCCGGCAGGGACTTTAATCGTCTCTCGTTTTTCAACTCGGACGACCAACGGATAAACTTTATCGCCGCTCAAAACATCTATGGTGAAGGATTTCCCCACCTCTAGCGGCATCAGCCGTACATAGTAAAAGCTGCTCAGCACATCGAGGACGTTTTGGGGAATTTCTCCCTCTTTTTGCTCATAAATGTTCTTATCGAGCCGAAAGGATTGCATGTGATATCGGCGTTTCGGCTGATCAATAATGGTCGACTCATCAATCTGATATTTGCCCTCCTTGATACTTTTTTCGTACCGCACGCTGCTCATGGAGCCCTGATCGACCCAGGCCTCATTATGATCTTCGACGCGATAAAAAGCCGTGACCAACCCTCCGGACTTCGCTTCGGACACAATGTGGTACGCCGGTCTTCCACTGACCATATCAATGTTTTGAATGGATAACGTTGAATAGCCGGCAACCACAAGCCCCCATTTCACGACAAAGTGGAGGCTTTCACCGATCGGGAGTGTCATGTTGGTCGCCTGCCGCCAGGTAAAAGTCGAGTTGGCAACCGTTGAAGAAGAAATATCGGCCGCGTGCAGACTGCCAGCTATCAAGGACAGCAGCACAAAACTTCTGAAGATGTTTTTATTGTCCATGAAGATACTTCACATAGAGATAGAGGAGTAAGGCGGCGCTTCCCAGCCAACACTCATACTCGCGATTGCGACGGAAAAGCTCCCAGCTGAAGCGTTGCTCACCCAGTCCTGCCACTCGCCCCCGTGTAGGCAGAAAAGGCGGGACCTGTCGAGCATACTGTTCATAAGGCTCCCCCAGATTTGTCACCAATTCATGCTCTTCTGCAAGCGTTTTGGATCGATAGACGATTCCAAAGCCGAGAAAGAAACTAGCGGCCAAAAAAATGGACGACCAGGGGAGCGGAATCTGCCAGAGTGCGATGCAGAATCCGGTGCCCAAAACAAAACTCCCGACATAGAGCGGATTTCGAACAAAGGCATAGGGGCCTCCGACGGCAACCCGCTTTCCCTTAAAGAGATACCCCGCCGCCCAGGAACGTAACAGACATCCACAGAGGACAAAAAGGCAGGAGAGGAAATACAGCGTTAAGGAAACCGGGCGGGCAATTGCCAGGTACCAGGCCGCAAAAAGAAAACCGAGCGGCACCCGCCAACGAAGGAGTGAGTCAGGCACGCGATTTAGATTGGAAACGCGGATCGTTATACATCTTGAACTGACGATAGACTTTGGGTTGGTACTTTTGACGGGTCCAGGCCTCGACAAGTGCGTTCAGTTCGGAAGCTAAATCGTCTCTCTGACGAAGCATCACAGAATAGCGGTCTCGCGAAAGCTGACGCAGCTCTTCAGCCAGGTCTTTACGGTCGATCTGTTCTTGAATATGGAAAAGTTTAAGCTCAGCGATACAGATCTTATCGATCAGGCTTCCCATCGTCTCGGCCATGGCTTATCCTTTCGGCTGAGATTTCAGGAAACACTCATCGATCTTTTCGATGAGATCGTTACGAGTCTGATTCAATTGATCGATGTGGCGCTTGGCGGCCGCGACAGTCTTATCGTCGGGCAATCGCGCCTTGTCTTCTTCATGCCACAGATCGACATGGGCGGCCGCCAATCGGCTGACCAATGCCCCCAGCTTCACCTCTTCAGTTGCCATGATCGCTCCTCGTCGTTTTCAGGATCCAATCTACCGCCCGCAGAAAATCTTTCGCCACATAGTCGACTTTAAATGAATTCTTCGGCCACCTTTTGCCGTAGCCTGTTAATACCAAAACACCTCGGCCTCCGGTTTTTTGTCCCAGCTGCACATCACTTGGACGATCTCCTACGCTGATGCTGCCTTTCCAAGACACTCGCAATTTCTTGGCGGCGCGCTTGACCATTCCCAGTTTCGGCTTGCGACAGGAACAGAGGGCCTCTGGACGGTGTGGGCACCAGTATACCCCATCCAGAATTATTTTCTTCAATTGTAGAAGGTGGAGAAAACGGTCACTGACGTCTTTAATTTGCCGCAACGTGATAAGACCGCGTCCGACGCCCGATTGATTGCTCACCACCACAACACGGAAACCGGCGCTCTTTAATTTCTTCAATCCAGAGATAGTTCCGGGCAAAAGTTTGACACCTGCTGGTTTGGAAAGGTATCCCCGTTCCACAATCAGGGTTCCATCTCGATCGAGGAGAATAAGAGGCTTATTTCGCATGAACCATCCGCTCTACCAGAGCGATTAACTGACGCCAATGATCTTCGCCGGCACTGAGCACCAGCTCCATCCGTAAAGCGAAAGCCTCAGCGGGCAGCCCTTCCAGTCCAGTCGGAATGCCTGCCGAAAAACCCCATCGCATCGCATCCTTTTCGGTCATCAAAATCCATTCCGTATGCCGGCGATTGCGAACAATCCATTGATGCACTTGTTCAGCACGGCCGCTATGGTCCGCCAGACGGAGCGATCCAACCAAATGGGCCCCCAGTTGCGTCAGCGTATTTTCGAAAGCTTTGGGATTGCCAATCGCAGAAATGGCCAGGACTTTCTTACCTTGCAGTTCGGAAGGCGGCAACATCCGCCGCCCCAAAAGAGAGATCAGCTGTCTTGGTTCATGCCGGCTTTCCAAAAGCGCTGAAGATGGACTCATATGCATCGCCACTTCTGCGCGAAGGACAGAAAGCCGATCCGGCCCCACTGACCCGGACCTTGTCAGGACGACCACATCTGCCCGACGGAGTGCTTGTGGAGGTTCTCGGAGGAGCCCCGCCGGCAAAAGTCGTCCGCCACCCCAGGGGTCCGTGACATCCACGGTCACGATATTAATATCTCGTTCCAACCGTAGATGCTGAAAACCGTCATCCAGAATAAAGCAATCGACAGGCTGACTCTTCATAATTTCGTTACCCACCGCATGGCGGTCCGCCCCAACGCCGACACAGGCCCCGGGCAGGCGGCTAGCCAGCTCCATCGCTTCATCGCCCGCTTCCGCCACGGTGGCACAGATGCGCTTGGCATCGCGCACGAGAACTGGCTGACGACTCGATTTCTCACGTTTGTAGCCGCGTAGAAGAACAGCAGGCCTCAGTCCCTTGGCCATGAGATCAGTAGCCAAGCGGATGACGAGTGGTGTTTTGCCGGTTCCACCCACAGTAATATTCCCCACACAAATAGTCGGATGAGGGAGACGCTTGACCGAAAAAATACCGTGACGGTAGGCCAGTTCACGGCTTTTCATGCCGGCCGCATAGCCCCAGCTGCTCAGCTGAGCAAATCGGCGTACAGATTGAGCCAGTAGATCATTACGTTCACCGCGCAAAATTTGTTCCCACCAGGGAAGTTGCGGATTTCGATGATCCTTTTGTTTTGTTGTGGGCGTCATCTGATTTCCTCTAAAACTTTTTCCGGCGTGATCCAGACCATGCATTCGTGCCCAAAGGGACATTCATTCATATTGCAACCCAGACAGCCCAAGCCTGATGCCTGTATCACGCGATGCGACGGTCCCCCGGGGTTCCAGGCCACAGGACTGGTCGGGCCGTAGAGCGTAACCGTCTCCGTCCCGACGGCAACAGCCAGATGCATCGGCCCATTATCGTTTGTTACCACCTTCTTACACTGTGCAAGAAGTGCTGCCATTTGGCGAAGGGTTGTGGCCGGGATCATGCGGCTACCCGGAGCCTGCCCCGCAATGGCATCGACATAATCTTTTTCACCTGGGCCCCAAAAAAGCCAGACTGGATGCCCGTTAGAAACCAGACGACGAGCCAATTCCGCGAAGGACTGGGCAGGCCAACGCCTAGAAGCTCTCCGATGCGTGGGGACAAGCCCAATGGCTTTTTTCCCCGCCTCACCGATCTGCTTCGCAGCCCACTGGCGTTCGTCCTCTGTAAGGTAGATGCGCCTGTCGCCGGCGACACTGATTTCCGGCAGAAGGGCACGGACAAGCGTCATTTTTCCTTCTGTCACCGAAATCGTACCGTCAGGACGTTTCACAGACCGGTTCAATAATCGCCCCCAGAATGATACGCGATATCCGGCGCGCAGACGCGCTCCGCTCAGAATGCCGGCAATGATTGATCGTGGAGAACTCTGAAAATCGAAAATCCAATCATAAGAAGCCGCACGCAGACTCTGCCAGGTCTTCCAAGGAGCCTTTCTGTCATAAATCTGAACACGTTTTATATCTGGATTATTCTCGAGCAGAGACGCGAAAGGCGCATCAACTAGGAAGTCTATTTCGACTCCCGGGAGCGCCCGACGGAGGGCTGGAAGGATCGGCGTCGTCACAATGACGTCCCCCGCCCGCTTCAGTTGAACGATTAATATTCTTCTTGGACTGTCCATACTTTCTCTAGTCCTCATCCTGGTACATAATACGCATACATTCCTTAACTCACAGATATTTTACTTGCGGAGCTAACCTTTCGGGGATAGAGTGGCCTCAAGGAAATCACATGAAACCGCCCAAGAAAAAGAAAGTCAAAAACGAGCTCGACGCCGACCTGGACGACACCCGAGTGGTACCTTTTGAGGCTCTGGCCGAACTCACCTCCAGTGACGTTATCAATGAAGTCAAAATGGGGATGAGCCGGATCGAACCTCTGGACCACGAAGGCGAGTTCGGCGAAGAATCCGCCGCCTAGGCGGTGGCCGAACCGGCGCGCTCAGCCTTCAGACCCAATCGGGCCTGACAGAATCGCCAAACCTCCTCCACTGTCACTGCTCCCATATTCTCCTGACGTGCCGAACCCTCCCCAATCAAAGGCGCTACTAAAACAGAATGGCCCTGTTTCCCCTCCGCATAATCGGGATAGGGTCCCCAGCGAGTCGGATGACAGGTGGGAATGGGCGAAAATACTGAAACCGTTGGAATTCCAAGCGCAACAGCCATATGAAGGGGTCCTGTCGAGTTGGTCACCACAAGGTCAGCGCAGGAGAAAATGGCGGCCAGCTCCCTTAAACTAACGCTCCCAGCCGCAATAAATACAGGAATTCGATGCATGCTGTCGATCATAATGTATTGGTAGTCCTCCCCAGGCCCCCCCGTAATCACGACATCACAGCCGGCCAGCTGCAACTGATCCCCCAAGGCCATAAAATGCGTCAATGGCCAACGCGCGGAGGACCCCCCAGACCCAGGATGAAGGATGACCACCGGCTTGGAAAAAGAGATGCGATGTGAGGCCAGGACCTTTTTGGCCGTCTGTCGTTCTGATTCGGTGAGAACTAAGCGCGTTGGGAACCGCTGGAACGGGACCCCCAAAGGCGAGAGAAGCTCCAAATTATAGTCGGCTTCGTGTTTCTTACCTTCTGAACGATGCTGATATAAACGATGCGTAAATAGTACTGAATAAATCTTGCTCGCCGGCCCAATCCGAATCGGCACCCCGGCGCGCCAAAGCGCCCAGGTGATCCGCCAGCGCGGCAAAGCCACAATGGCGGCATCAAAGTGCTCTTGGCGGAACATCGCCGCCAAGTCTGCCGGCGACTGTCCCTTATCGATTAGCACTTGGTCGACATCGGGGTTATGTTCTAGGAGCGGTGCCGCGTAAGGCCGGACGAGCCACGAAATTTTGGCCTTTGGAAAGGCCTGCCGCAGAGCTGTCGAAATGGGCGTTGTCAGAAGAACATCGCCGATACGATCTGTACGAACAACAAGAATCTTATTTAGAAGCATGATTCTCTAGATCCCACAGTTTGACCCCCCGCAGCCAGGCGGCATGTGCGGACAGCGCGGCATAAATTAGGCCAGCCTGTCCGTCTAACCAGGCCCCTTTGATAAGCACCCGGTTAAACAGTTCCCAAGCTGGTCTTAAATGAGTAAAAATTGAAAATCGTTTTCCCACCTTCCAGCGCGCTTCGGCGGCCATCGCGGTATAGGCCGGAATCTTCTCCAAATATTCATCCAAGGTCGCATAAGAGTAATGATCGATGGATCCTTTGAGTCGCCGTACAGTGCCATCGACCGTCACCTGTTCATGGATTTCCTTGGGGAGGTAACGCCCCTTTTCCCTGCGGAAAAAGCGCAAAACCCAATCCTTGCCGACCCCGCCAAAGCGCAGGCGGTGGCCAAGAAAAAACATCTTTCGAGAGATGTAGTAGCCATCCGGGCCTTCCTGGCGGCCAATGATGTCTTTGATCTCCTTGGCCAAGGAAGAAGTCAGCCGTTCGTCGGCATCCAGAGAAAGCACCCAATGACCGGTGCATTGGTTCAAAGCAAACTGTTTTTGAGTTCCATAGCCATCCATTTTGCGGGAAAGGACCGTCGCACCCCAATCTTTGGCCAAAATAACGGTGTTATCGGTGGATTCGTCGTCGACGACGAAGACCTGATCGGCGACTCCTTTCAGGCTTTCGAGGCATCCGGGGAGGTCCCGGGACTCATTTTTGACAATGATATACGCACTTAGGGAGGCGATCATTTATGGACGGAAATTATACCAGTTCTCCGACAGCTGCCCGGTAGACATCCAGCGTCATATCAATAAAGGATTCCATAGAAAAGCGCTCCTCGGCCTTCGTATGAGCTTTCTGCCCCATGGCAGCCGCCTTTGCTGGTTCATGTAGGATCTTGGCCACAGCGGCCGCCAGGGTCGGTGCGTCTTTGGGTGGAACAAGAAGGCCCGTCACCCCTTCTTGGACAATTTCGGGCAAACATCCGACTTTACTGGCCACAACCGGGCGGCCAGACACCATCCATTCCACGGCAACCCGTGAAACCGCTTCGCTTCCAATAGAAGGAATAACACCTATCGTGCATTCCCCCATCGCCTTGGCCACATCAGCTTGATAGCCGACAAAATCGATATGGCTTACCATACGCAGTCGTGCGGCGATCGCATACAATTGACGCGTTTTGATGTTCTCTTCCTGGCCGATAATGCGAAGACGAACCGAAGGATAAGAAGCCACGATAAAGGGCAGCGCCTCGAGCATAAAACGATGCCCCTTCACCGGATCGAGTCGCGCCACGATTCCCATGACCGGATATTTCGGAAAGGGTTTGACTGAATCGTCAGGAATCTCGATCCCTTGGTAGATCGTCGTCACTTTCTTCGGGGGCAACTTCAATTCTTTGATGAACGAATCACGAATATAGTCGGCGGCGGCGATCACCCGCTGCGTGTGCTTGTAGATAAAGCGGCTTCCTGGCCGTCTTTTGATCGCCCGAGCATCCGATCGCGTACGCACCACAGCAATTTTCTGGCCCAGCGCGGCGGCGACCGCCAGGCTATGCATTTTGCCGGTATGCGCGTTGATCAAATCGATTTTGTGCTCTCGCAGGAACCGGCGGAGGGGTCCGAGTCCCTTGAGAGTCACAAGCGGCACCGTTTTGAGACCCAACCGATGGGCTTTGTGCCAGGGTTTCTCTCCGGGAATGGCTGAGACAAAAACCTCGTGCCCTTTTTTCTTCAATCCCTGCGAAAGCACCAGAGCGTAATGGGCCAGTCCAGAATCCCAAGGTACGTCGACCATCTGCAGTATTTTCATCGTTTCAATTGTCCTTTCACGGCCTGGAAGACTTCATCGGCCGAGATCTCTTTCATGCATCGAAAATGCCCTAGAGGACATTTGTCTGCCCCGTGAAGACCACAGGGCCGGCAAGCCAGATCTCTTTCGATCACCTGATGCCCTGGCCCGTACGGAAAAAAACCCAATTCGCGGGTCGTCGGACCGAAAATGGCCACGGTCGGTACCTGGCTGGCCACAGCAATATGAAGCGGCCCGGAATCGTTGGTGAGAAAGGTCTGGGAGCGCGCAATGACAGCAACCAGTTCTTGAAGAGTCGTCTGTCCGACCCAATTGATGGGCTTTTCTTTCATCATGGAGAGGATTGTGTTCATCGTGCCAGAATCTTTATCCCCACCAACAAAGACGACCGAAGCGCCCAAGTCGTGAATGATTCGATCAGCCACGGCTGCAAACCCTTCTGGGAGCCAGCGTTTTGTCGCCCAGACAGAACCAGCGTTTATACCCACCACTGTATCACGTGCACCCGCCGATTGTAGCCGGTCAGCTACCCGCTTAGCGGCCGCGGGATCGGGTTTAAGCCAAAGTTCACCGCTCGGATTTTGAACCCCAAAGACATTCATGAGTGCAAGGTTCCGGTCCACATCGTGCACACCCCACTGGAAAGGCACAACGTCCGTGAGAAGCCATCGGCCTTGGCTGGCGGAAAACCCAACGCGCCGAGGAATGCCGGCGAGATATGCGATCAACGCACTGGTGAACGACCGATGCGGTATCACAGCCAGATCAAAATGCTCTGCGGACACTCGTTTAATCAGCTTCCATCGACTGATCCAAGAACGTTCTGCGCCGCGCTTATCAAAAACGATCACATCGGATACTCCCGGATGTCTGGTAAAAACATCAGCAATCTCAGGTGTACAGAGAACGGTTAAGCGTGCCTCGGGAAACTGCTGATGAATCGCACCCAGAAGCGGTGTTGTGAGCACGGCATCACCCAGAAAAGCGGTTTGAATCAGGAGGATTTTCTTTGACGAAGCGGTCAAAAGCACTCGATGCTTTTTATCCAAGTGGCCAAGAGCTTCCAGATAGCGGTCTAGCGTATGTCGCTTAAGTTCATCAGAGCTAAGCCGCCAGCCAACAAAAAGGCGGCGTGCCAGGGCTCCCTTTTGATAGCGGACAATGCGTTTGGCACCGGACAGCCAGCACACCAGCCGTGATCGAATATTGGCATGAAGATCGAGAATGGTGTCGAATTTTTCCTTCCGAATACGAGAGCATACGGCGAAAATAGATTCCCCGCGCCCGAGGGTCAGAACTTCATTAATCGAGCTTTCCCCTCTTAGAACATCCGCATAGGCGTCCTTCACGAGAACCGCAATATGCGCATCCGGAAAAGAAGAACGGAGCCGCTGGAAGACCGGGAGCGTCAGAACAACGTCCCCTAAAGAGGACAAACGGATCACAAGAATCTTTTGCATCTCAGGCACCGATCAACCTCTTCAGGAGGACCAAACTTCGATTGGTCGCTCCCTGCCGGCTTTCGATGGCTCGTCGGGCGCGAGCACCCATGTCTTGCCGCGCATCGCGATTCTGAAGTAATTCGCTCAGGCAATGTTCAATTTCAGAGAGGGTGACCTGGCGCGCGCCTCCCTGCTGCACAAGGACCTCCGCAATTCCGCGAAAATTTTCCATGGAAGGACCAAAGACAACCGGGACGCTCATGGCCGCCGGCTCAAGAGGATTCTGCCCGCCCTTCGGGACAAAACTTCCGCCGACAACCGCAATGTCGGCCTGGGCATAGGCGTCGAGAAGATCTCCCATCGAATCCCACAGGATGCTGGAACCCTGTATTGGTCCCTGTGATTTCCGGACGCAAGAGACGGATTGCGAAACAAAAAGCGATTCAATTTCTGGGATTCGCTCGATATGACGCGGCGCCCAAATCACACGAAGGCCGGGATATGGAGAGCGGAGCCGCTCAAGAATCGGAAGGAGTTCTTTTTCTTCCCCTTCGCGCGAACTTCCAATCACGATCGTTAAGTGGGACGGATCACGAGTGGACTGCCCATTGGACCGGTACGGCAGGGGCAAATCGTATTTCATGTTGCCACTGACATGGACCAGACGCTGGGAGACACCGAGATCCGTAAAGCGGGAGGCATCTTCATGCTGACGGACAATCACCAGATCAAAGCATTCCCAAACTGCGGATAAAATTCCTTGAATATATTTATAGCGGCTGTACGATCGGGCTGAAATACGACCGTTCACCAAAGCGACCTTGGCGCCGGCGCGTTTGGCTTCGCGGAGCAAATTGGGCCAGAACTCCGATTCCACAGAGACGAAAAGTCGCGGCTTGACGGCCCGCGCAATGCGACGGACCACCCAGGGAAGATCGATCGGAGCGGCAATGACGACTTCAGCCAGCTGCTTCTCAACAGCCCAGGCCAGGGCTTCAGGGGTTACGACACTCAGGAGCACCCGCGCGTCGGCCTGTTTCGGGATCTCTTTTAAAAACACCTCAATGGACTTTACTTCGCCAAGAGAAACGGCGTGCACCCACCACCATTGTCCGGTACTGAATTTGGCCAGAGTCTCCGAGGGTAGAAATCCCCACCGTTCCTGCCAACGATCCATGCTTTGCGCCAGACGCTTGCGCCAGCGAAGCATCACCCCAAGCAGAATGAAGGGAAGTGTGATAAGGACAAGGAAATTATAAAGGCGAAATATCCAGCGGCTTTTCATGACGTTGACCTAACAGCAGCCTGACACGGTACTGCCGACAGACAGGCCGGCCACCATGTCGGCTTTGTGCGTAACATCGTCCAGAGCAAATTTTAGCTCCTGCGCCTTCTTGTCTAAATCGTCCTCAGGCGTTATCTGAATCGGCTCGCCATAGACCATCGCAATCCGATTCAGCGGCTTCGGAACAACAAATTCGTCCCACCCCCCTTTAATGACCCAGCGCCGCTTCGCACCGTAGGCCACCGGAACTATTGGTCGCCCAGTTTTCTTCGCCAGGAACAACACACCCGGCTGAACCTGATGATAGGGCCCCCTCGGCCCATCAGGAGTAAATCCAACACTGTGTCCAGCTTCTAAAAGCGACATCGTTTCGAGAACCGCTTCGGTCCCTCCCCGGGAACTTGAGCCGCGAACGGGTGTCACACCAAAGGATTGACAGACTTGCGCGATCAACTCGCCGTCCTTGCTCTTCGATATCACCGGATGGTCATGGGCATTTCCGTGAGTGACCACCAAGAAAACTTGCCGTCCGTGCCAGAAAGCGTAAAGAAATCCTCGACCTGTACTCTCCAATTCATCGCGAACAGAACGGTTGACCCAGACAATCTGAGACGTCCGGTTCACAAGACGAAGGTAGACAGACGCCAGAGAGGAGAGAAGACGAGTGGTGACTTTAGACAACCGCTTTTTCCGCGCCTGCCTGCCGGCAGGCAGGCGACGATCTACTTTTTTTGCCAGCCGGGGTCCAGAAAAGCGAGGCCAAGCGGACATGAGAAGGAAGTTCGTTAGCAGAGTTATCCAAATTAATTCCAATCCTCTGGACTCCGACAAGGGAAGCGAGAGAGGAAGCCTCCGCAGAATCCAGAACGGGGACGGGAGCCGACATCTCGCAATCTTCTTCCTTGGCTTGGTCTTGAATCAGTCGGGCGGCAAATGAAAGAGACTGGGACAAGACTTCCTGCTCAAGCGCCGCGAGAAGAGGTTCACGTCCTGCCTCGATCTCTGAGTCCGACCGCTTCTGCGCCAGCTTCGGACCGATCGAGACAACGATGACCGAAACGGCAATGGCTTTATCAGGGAAAACGATCTTCGTTGTTTTTTCGGCAATTTGCCGAGTGAGCGTAGAATAAACCGCTGCCGGTTCGATTAAGCTTTTTCCTTCTTTGACGAGTTGGTCGATGGACAATTCGAGGTCGGGAGTGGTTTCAAGACCGCGTTCCCTCTTCAGCCAGCGGGCAATCTCACGAGCACGTAATGTAATCCGGAAATTCTTAATTTTTGTCATTTCTTAACGGGTACTTTCCCCTGGATAACGGTGGCAGGCCTCTCTTTAACCTGCCATTGATAAATAATCGGCGCCGCGACAAAGATAGAGGAGTACGATCCCACAAACACACCCCAAAGCATCGCAAAGGCGAAGTCATGGATTACTTCTCCGCCGAAGAAAAAGAGAACAAGAAGCGTAATGGCCACGGTCATCGAGGTCATGATCGTTCGGGAAAGTGTTTCATTCACGCTGCGGTTAATAATGTCCGCCAACGGTTCTTTACGGGAAAGCCGGAGGTTTTCACGCATACGATCATAAATGACGATCGTATCGTTCATCGAGTAGCCCGCTAACGTAAGAATACCGGCCACGACCGTTACGCTAATTTCCTTATTGAGAATCGAGAAAATTCCAACAATCGACAATACGTCATGGACCACCGCCACGATACTGCAAATACCCCATAACGTTGATTTAAATCGGAACCCGACGTAAACAATGATCAGGATCGACGCCCAGGCGATTGCACTGAGTGCCTGATCGGCTAAAGCCCGCCCGACGGCTGGCCCGACAAATTCCGCCCGATCAACGGTCGGATCCGATCCAGCTATTTTATCCGCAATATCTTTCTGCATGTCTTTGGCCAGGCTGTCGACGGAAGACGGCCCCTTCGGCACGCGAATAATGATGGCCGGCCTGCCGGTAATTTCCTGAAGTTCTGCATCCCCATATCCCGCCTGAGTCAGGACCTGGCGTATATCCTTGATGGGAACATCTTTCTTAAAGGCCAGCTGGATCAAATTCCCGCCTGTAAAATCGATGCCCAGTTTGGGCCCGCCTTTCATGACGAGCGATACAATTCCCGCACCCAGAATGAGGCTCGAGAAAATATACGCCTTGTAGCGCATCCCAATGAAATCAAAATTTGTCTTTTTAAAGACTTGCATGTGTTTTCCCCTTTAGAAATTCAAGCTAGCGACTTCGCGACCTTCCATCCAGTAGTCGTAGACCATGTGGGTAAAAAAGACCGCCGTAAAGATTGAAATGATGATACCGGACATGAGGGTGACGGCAAAACCTTTTACGGGACCCGTTCCAAACTGAAACAACAGGAGAGCGGAGATAAAGTTCGTCACGTGACCATCGATGATGGCTGGCCAGGCATGTTTATAGCCAAGATCAATCGCTAGACGCACAGACTTCCCTAATTGAAGTTCCTCTCTTACCCGCTCCAGAATGAGGACGTTCGCATCGACCGCCATCGCCAAGCTGAGGATTGTTCCAGCAATACCTGGCAAGGTCAGCGTCGCATGAAACCAAGCGAGCGCCCCGAAGATGCAGAACATGTTGATGAGCATCGCGATGTCAGCGATGAGACCGGAGAAACTGTAATAAACTCCCATAAACAGCATCACCAGGGCCAGACCGATCAAACAGGACCGCACGCCCGCTTTAATGGAATCTTCTCCGAGGGTTGCTCCCACCGTGCGTTCTTCGATCACGCGAACGGGTGCCGGCAAGGCGCCCGCTTTTAAAATGGTCGCCAGCAATTTGGCGTCTTCAGCCGAGAAATTGCCTTCGATCACCGCGTGCCCGTCCGGGATGGCCGAACGAATCACGGGCGCAGATTGCACCTGGCCATCGAGGACAATGCCTAGCTGTTTATTCACATTGGCTTCCGTCACCAACCCGAACAGCTTGGCTCCCTCCGCATTAAATTCAATGGATACGCTGGGATAGCCGGACATCATCTGGTTGGAACCACCGCCGAAAGTGACTTTCGCATCAACAAGTGTAGCGCCGGTCAGCTCAGGGGTTGACTTCACGACCAAGTAACGCCCGCCAATTCTCTCGCTATCCTGACGCTCGGGAAGAACTTCCCAGCCTTCGGGCACAACCTTCTTCAGATCAGACGGGAGGGTTCCGGAACTCTGCATCGCATAATATTGATCCATGGACAGTTTTTTATCGAGAAGGGCTTTGCTGAGATTCGTCATGATTCCGGAGTCATCGACAAGGCGAAATTCGAGGAGCGCGGTTTTTCCGATGAGATCCTTCGCGCGTTCCGAATCTTTGATGCCTGGGAGCTGAACAACGATCCAGCGGTCTCCCTGACGTGCGATCAAAGGCTCGGCCACACCAAACTGGTCGACGCGATTACGAATAATCTCGATGGCGCGATCCAGGGCGTCAATGGTTTTGGTTTCCGGCGGGAGCTTACTGCGGTCTAATTCAAGAACCAAGTGCGTTCCACCCCGTAAATCGAGTCCCAAATTCAAAATCTGCTTCAGGATGGGATCACGGTCTTGTTCTCGATCAGTGCGTTCCTCGGGCGCCATCCGATACCAGCGCAGCGTCGGCAGAAGGAAATAAGCGGAGAGGCCGACCAGTAAGAGCGTCGACCAGAGGACTAATCGTGAACGATTCATCCCACCACCTCTTTTTGCCCGATGCAGGCCGTGGCCTGCATCCTTGGGCTTGATTTGAAAACGATGCTAATTAGCAAGCCCAAGCGGTCGCAAGTGCGACCGGGGCAGAAAAGAGATGGTGGGATCATGCTGATTTTTCTCCTGTGACGGAAGGAACATTCCCGTTGGTAGAGGGCTGCAAAACTTGGGCAATCGCGGTCCGATTCACATCGACGCGAACGTTTTCGGCAATCTTCACCTGGACGATCGCTCCTTTAATTCCGGTGACGGTACCGTGAACTCCACCCTGCGTCACGACGCGATCACCATTTTTAAGATTATCGACGAGCTGACGATGGGCCTTGGCCTGTTGCTGCTGGGGACGAATAATTAAAAAATAGAGGATGCCAATGACAACAACCATTGGAACAAAACTCATGATCGGATTGCTGGCGGGCTGAGCATTTGCGCTACCCCTGGGAGCAACGGCGGTTTGTGAACCCATATATCTAATCTCCTTGATTGCTGTAGGCTGCGAAGAACTTCTGCTTGTCTTTCAGGAACGTGCCATGTGTTATAGATTGTCTAATTTTTCGCATCAATTTTATTAGAAAGGCCACGTTATGTAAAGACGCCAACCGCAAAGCGCTTAATTCTCCAGCCCGAAACAGGTGATGGAGGTAGGCCCGGGAGTACCGAGAGCACAGATCGCAGTCACATTCCGAGTCGGGCGGAGTGAAATCTTCTCGATACGGAGCATTCTTAATATTGAGCTTACCGGTTGACGTGAACAGCTGACCATTGCGTCCGTTGCGCGTGGGAAGGACGCAATCGAACTGGTCAATACCCATCGCCACCGCTTCCCAGAGGTCTTCCGGAGTTCCGACCCCCATCAAGTAGCGCGGCTTGTCCTGGGGAAGAAGGTCTGTGGAAAGCGCCACCATCTCGAGGGTCGCCGAATGTGGCTCCCCCAGGGATAGCCCGCCCAGCGCGTAACCCGGGAAATCCAAATCGATCAGCTGTTCTGTACTCTCCTTGCGAAGCGCCGGATAAATGGCCCCTTGCGTGATGCCGTAGAGCAATGGCCCTGGGACACCGCTGTCTGATGGCGTCAAAGCCTCTTTGCATCGCTTCGCCCAGCGGGTGGTAATCTCCATTGCCCGCCTGGCGTGATCTTCTGTACAAGGATAGGGAGGACATTCATCAAAACACATGATGATGTCCGAACCTAACGCCATTTGAATCTGTGTGGCCTTCTCGGGACTCAGGAAATGAAGCGATCCATCGATATGCGACCGGAACTCCACACCTTCCTCACTAATGCGCCGGAGTTGTTCCATACTGAAGACCTGATAGCCACCGGAATCCGTCAAGATGGCACCGTTCCAGCTCATAAACTTGTGCAACCCACCGGCTTTCTGAATAACCTCGACACCCGGGCGCAGATAGAGATGGTAGGTGTTTCCAAGAATCAGCTGAATGTCCAGTTTCTCGAGATCCTGAGACAGGAGCGTCTTTACCGACCCCTGCGTTCCAACCGGTGCAAAGACAGGTGTTTCGACCACTCCGTGAGGAGTCGTAAGGCGCCCAGTCCGAGCTTTTGTCTCCGGGCAGCGTGTGAGGACTTCAAAATACTTCGTTTGAGTTTTCATTGGATGAACATGGCATCGCCGTACGAGTAAAAGCGATAGCCTTCCTTGATCGCCTCTTCATAGGCGGATCGTAACGAGAACGGGGTCGATGGAGTACCGCCATAAAAGGCGCATGCCAGTAAAAGTGGAGTGGAATCCGGGAGGTGGAAGTTGGTAATAAGCGCGTCAACTGCCTTAAATTTATAGCCAGGATAGATAAAAAGATTCGATTCGCCGCGACCGGAATGAAATTTGTTTCCCTGACCGTAAACGGTCTCCAGTGTCCGTACGACAGTCGTTCCCACGGCGATAATGCGACGGCCTTCCTGGCGTGCCTGGTTCAGCTCCCGCGCCAATACTTCAGACACCTCGTAAGTTTCAGACAGCATTTTGTGATCTTCGATTTTCTCAGTGCGAACCGGGCGAAACGTCCCCCATCCGACATGCAGCACCACCGGTCGAACAGTTATCCCTTTGGCATGGATTGCTTCCAGGAGTTGAGGCGTGAAATGGAATCCAGCGGTCGGTGCCGCCACCGCTCCCTCTTTTTCCGCATAAACGGTTTGGTAACGGTCCAAGTCGGACGCTTGTGGAGCGGGGCGTTTGATATATGGAGGCAGAGGCATCTCGCCATGTTTCTCGAGATAGGACCGCAAGCTGTCATGAGAGAAATTCACCAACCATTCCCCTTCTTCCAATCGCTGATCCATCGTTGCCGTCAAATTTTCAGGAAAAACAAGGGCTGTTGACTGCGTGGCCCCTCGCACAAGCGCACGCCAGAGCTTAGAATCGGCGCTCCTGGACTCCAGAAGCAGCACTTCAATCTTCCCACCACTTACTTTTTTGCCGCGTAAGCGCGCAGGAAATACTTTGGTGGCGTTTGTGACCAACAAATCGCCGGGTCTTAAAAATTCAACGAGGTCAAAGAAGCGCTTATGGACGATAGTCTTTGATTTACGATCAAGAACAAGAAGTCTTGAATGATCACGGGGATTGATTGGTTCCTGTGCAATCGCGCCGGCAGGCAAATCGTACTGGAAATCCGAAAGGTTCATCGGGATGCCACCTGGGCGTGCATGAGCTTGGCTCCCGGATAATATGCTTTTAGAATTTCTTCATGCTTTTGGCCCGCCAAAGCTCTCCCTCTGGCACCCCACTGGCAAAGCCCTACCCCATGCCCCCAACCACGTCCTTCGAATCGAATAGTCCGTTTGGTTGCCGTAATATCCGTCAGAAGAGTGCTACGCAGAACCTCCGGGCCCAGAGCGAGCCGAAAGCGATTACCCTGAATTTCCGTCTTTCCCTTCGAGGAGTAAACCCAAAGTGTTACCGCCCGTCCAGATGTCGACTTTTTGCCGGCTGTAATCTTTTGGATGTCACGCATCCTATAACCTATTTTGCGCAACCGCGCGATGATCGTCGATTTCTTCAATTCGATCTTCCAATGTGCAAAGGGATCTTGACCGCAGTAATCGTCCTTGATGCTTTCAAAAACATTTGAGGATTCGGCCGATGGCCACACATTGTCGGGCGTTTCAGTATAGCCGCCGCAGGACGAATGGAAGAAGGTCTGGACGGGCTTTCCTTCTTGATCTTGGAGGATTTCCCCTTGTGTCTGGTCCACTGCCTGATTGGCGGCCGGAACTTCATCCTCAAGACCGCCGTACACTTGATCTCTCACACCGCTATAGACATCGAAACGCTGGCTCGGATCCGCAGCACGGTTAGCGACCACATACGTTCGGGAAACCACCGCCTGGGCCTTCAAAGATTCCAAAGGCCAATCACCGCCCACTTCGCGAGGCAAAACTCCATAGAGATATTCTTCGAGCACCAACGTTTCAACCACATCGTAGCGGCCGGTTCCGAGCGGATGAAAGGTGAGGGCACCCCGGTATCTTCGGCCATTAATACGAATCGTATCCGTTGGACTGACCGGAACGACGGAGACATCACCCTTTAAACTTTTGTGATCAAAGACCATAGTGCCGTGCATCGCTCGAACGCGAATCGCCGCATTACCGGGATAGATCTTGCCGCCCTTTCTCAGCTGGTACTGGAAAGGACCGGTGGCGTCTAGATGCGTCGGTGATTTGGTGTAGAGAATGCGCACACGAATCGTGTCCGGCGCACCGGAAAGAATCATCGGAGGGCTTACTGTGTCAGCTCGAAGTCCGACGGCACATCCGGCGAGGACCGCACCGGCGACCAAAGAAGCAACCGAAAGGAGAAAAGGTCGCATTATTTCCGGCCGAAGAATCTGGAAATCAGCATCAGAACAAGACTGATCAAAATACAGGTAGTGAGTGGGAAATAAAATGTGAAGTGGTCTCGCTTAACAACGATATCTCCGGGCAGACGTCCGATAAACGGCACTTTCCCCGCCACCGAAACGAGAACGCCAATCACAACAATGACCAAACCTAAAACGATAAGACTTCGACCGAGAGGTTGCATAAAGCTTTTCTATTTTAGAACAAGTTGTCTTGAGGCGACTGAGGAGCGGGTTTCCCGAGATGCTTGTAGGCATGTTCTGTGGCAACGCGGCCGCGCGGCGTGCGCGTCAGGAGACCGCATTGAATCAGAAAGGGTTCGTAGACATCCGTCATGGTATCCACATCTTCCGACAAAGCGACAGCCAAGGTATCCACGCCAACGGGACCTCCGCTAAATTTCTCGATCAGCGTCGTTAAGAGTCGCCGATCCATGGTGTCTAGTCCTCGATCATCGACATCTAATGCGAGGAGTCCCTGGGCGGCCACGTCCAGCGTTAATTTCTTTTCTTTCGACATATCGGAGAAATCACGCAGACGGCGGAGTAGCCGATTGGCAATGCGCGGCGTTCCACGACTGCGACGGGAGATTTCTTTTAAGCCACTCATTTCCGCCGGAACCTTGAGGATCTGGCTCGACCGTCCCAGGATCGTCATGAGTTCCTCATCAGAATAGAACTCCAAGTGGGCTGTAATCCCGAACCGATCGCGCAAAGGACTCGTCAGCAAACCGGCCCTCGTGGTCGCGCCGACAAGCGTAAAGCGTGGCACAGGCAAATTGATTGTTTTGGCGCTTGGCCCCTCGCCGATAATAACATCTAACTTGAAATCTTCCATGACGGAATACAGTGTTTCTTCCACGACATGGTGAAGACGGTGAATTTCATCGATAAAAAACACATCCCCCTCGTTTAAGCTCGTGAGAATGGCGGCGAGATCCCCTTTGCGTTCGAGGACGGGCCCTGACGTCACGCGCAAACCCACGTTCATTTCACGCGCAATGATGCCGGCCAAAGTCGTCTTACCCAAACCAGGTGGCGAATAAAAAAGACAGTGATCGAGCGGTTCCTTCCGCTGCCGAGCGGCTTCGATGAAGACGCGGAGGTTCTTCTTCATCCGCTCCTGACCGACGAATTCGTCCAACGTCTGAGGACGCAGGGACTGTTCGATCGGCTCTTCGCCGGGAACGGCTTGCGAGGCTAATGGGGTTGTTGTTTTGATTGGGCTCATGACAATTGTTTCAAAGCTTCTTTCACCAACTCAGCGGTTGAATCTTCCAAACGCGATTGGTTAGACAAACGATCCACAGCATCGCGCGCTTCAGTTTCCCTGTAGCCGAGACTCACCAGCGCGGCGATGGCTTCCCGGACACCTGCTGGTTGGGTCGCACCAGACCATTTCTCCCGACCGGCCAACCGCAAGCCTGCCATTCGATCTTTAAGCGCCACGATCATTTTATCAGCTGTCTTTTTTGTAAAACCGAAAAGACTGACCAGAGCGCGGGCATCCGCTTCCAGAATCGCCTGGCGAAAGTCGGGAGCGGATTTGGAAATCTTATCTAAGTAATCCAGGGCTTTCTTAGAACCGGTTCCTGGAATTTCACGAAGTAAGAGATAAATCTCTTTTTCCTCAAGACTCAAAAACCCATAAAGGGTGATGCCGCCGCCATACATCGCCATCGATTCCACGACGTAAATCTGGGCTTCCTGACCAATAGAAGGCAAGCGATCAAAGGATGACAACGTAACAGACACCTCATAACCGATCCCCTGCACGTCCAAAAGCATTTGCCCAGGAGATTTCTGGAGAAGTGTTCCGCGTAGACTCCCAATCATCCTGCCACCAACTCTCGCCGCGTCTGCGAATGACATAAGGCAATCGCCAGAGCGTCGGCCGCATCATCCGGCCGCGGCATTTCTTTTAGCTTAAAAACGCGCTGCACCATTAATTGCATTTGTTCTTTGGATGCAGATCCGAAGCCGGTCATCGCCATTTTCACCGCGCGAGGATTGTGCTCAACAATCGGGACGTTCTGCAGTGCCGCGGTCAAAAGGATGGCTCCTCGTGCTTGAGCGGTGGCGGCGATACTCACGGCAAATTTTGTAAAGAATAACTCTTCAATCGCCAGCACGGCCGGCTGGTAGGCGCGGATCAGCAAGGAAAGTTCTGACTGTATGCGCAACAATCGGTCGGGAAGAGGTTGACCAGCAGGGGTTTCGATGACGCCAAAAGAGAGCATGCGCGGGCCGGACGGTGCTTCTTCAATCACGCCCCAGCCCGTCGTTGCCAGTCCGGGATCGACGCCCAGAATAACCCGGCTATTTTGCGGAGGCTTCAATGATCTCCTTGGGGATATCAAAGTTTGCGTAGACAGTTTTGACGTCGTCGTGCTCTTCCAGCTCATTCATGAGGGCCAGCATCGATGTGGCGGCTGCACCGGACAGCTTTACATAGTTTTTGGGCAACATTGTGACTTCTGCAGAAACCCACGGAATGGACGCGGATTCCAGAGCCTTCTTCACTTTTTCGAAATCCGCCGGCGGGCAAGTGACTTCAAAAACCTCTGCATCATCCGAGTTGATATCTTCAGCGCCAGCATCGAGCGCAACATTCATGAGCTGATCTTCCGTGGCTTTGGACTTCTCGATTACGAAAATCCCTTTGGAGGCAAACATCCAGCCCACCGAACCTGTTTCGCCTAGATTCCCGCCATGCAATGAGAAGGCGCGACGGATTTCACCGGCCGTCCGGTTTTTGCTGTCGGTCGTGACCTCAACAATCACGGCCACTCCGCTCGGACCGTAGCCTTCATAAACCAACTCTTCATAGTTGACCCCGGGGAGCTCACCGGTACCGCGTTGGATGGCCTTCTTTATGTTATCGGCAGGCATATTCGCCTCACGGGCATCATCCATGGCCTTCCGAAGACGAGGATTCGATTCGGGTTTTCCCCCACCAATCTTAGCCGCGATTGTAATTTCACGGACAATCCTCGTGAAAGACTTCCCGCGCTTGGCGTCGATTAATCCCTTTTTATGCTTAATCCCTGCCCAACGTGAATGACCAGACATATTGGCTCCCTATTCTTGAAAAATGATTCTTATTTTAACAGATATGCGAGTTGTTTTATAACGCAAAAGGCCTAAAGAAGAGATGCCCGGACAGCCCTACGACCTTCATCATCTCTCTCCGCTAGAAACATCAACCGATGCCTCTTCGATCAAATGAGCACTGTCGAAATCAGCCTCATTTCTAGGTCACTTTACGCGAGGGACTGACGGCCTACAAGCGGCAAAAGTCTCAATTTTGAACCTCTGTTTTTTCTCCTTGAAACCGGACGGGAGCCGCCTATATTCATGGGGAGATGAAAAGGATTCTTGCGGTGGGGGTTTCAATCTTGTGGGCAGCGGGGCAAGTCCGAGCGGACGCCTCTTTTGAGGCCATGCAGAAGAAACTGGGCATCCCGCTGTCCGAAGGCGCCGTCGTAGACGCCTCAGGTCAGACGCCCGAAATCATCCTCATTCAGGACGTACACAGACACCCCGAAGCGCAGCAACATATTCGGGCCATGATCGTAAGCGCCATGACACGTCTGGGAGTGGGAGACATTTTTCTAGAAGGCGCCTGGACCAACGGTCAGACAGCCGATTATGAATTTTCAGGACTTGAAGATCAGGACACCTATCGGGCAAACGTCGCCGCCTATGAAGCGGTAGAGAAAGATCGCGACGAAGCACTCCAGGAAATCGACACCGCAGAGCTTTTCGAAAATACGCTCGATGCCAACGATACCCCGTCCTGGCCCCAGATCAAACGTCTCGTAGAATTGCGCCTTAAACCGGCTGAATATGCGGTGTACATCCAACATCCGTTTCGCCCGGCTACCAAATCAGCCCTGGCCCGAGCGGCCCAGGCTGCCGAACATTTCTATGAACTGGCGAATCGGCGAAGCGACATTTTTCTTGCGAAAGTAAGAGAGCATCATGGATCAGGTCCCCAAGTGCTGGTCGTCGGCGGCTTTCATACGGTCGGCATGGCGGAGAAACTTCGACAAGAAGGAATTTCGTATGTGGTATTAGCTCCGAGAATCACACAAGGCGGGTACGACGACCTCTACAACCGCAGCATGCATCAGACCATCAGTGCGCTGAAACTCCACTAGCCGGACTTCCCATCTTCTGCAGAACCACCGCCAGATTGCGCCGAGCCAGAGCAAACCCCGGATCAATCGCCAAAGCCTTCTGATACGCCGTGGCGGCTTTTGGCCATTCTTGACGCTGGGTGTATAAGTACCCAAGGTTATTCCACATATCTTTATCGTCAGGATACACCATCACACCGCGCTGATAGAGTGCCTCAATGTCGGCCCCGTATTTAGCCACATTCTTAAAATAGAGGGTGGCGAGCGCATTATAGGCTTCATGGGACATGGGATTGATGGCGAGACATATTTTATAGTTGGTGATCGCTTCGGCATCGCGACCCATTTGCATCAGCATCGTCGCCCGGTTGAAATAAATCTCGTCATATCCGGCATTGGCATCAAGCGAACGCTGATACATCCAGAGTGCTTTTTCCTTATCCCCGAGCCGTGCATAGACATTTCCTAATTCATAATTGTTGTTCACCTCCAGATGGTGCCATTGATAGGCGCTATTAAGACGCCGGCTGGCTGACATGAGGTCAACGCCTGCCTTCGACAATTTGAAGCCCTCAAAAAAGTTTATTTCTCCTTCCCATAGGCATACAGACCGCACGATGAGACAGAGGAGTCCGGCAGAGGCTATGACGAGGCCGGTTTTTTTCCAGACCGAATGAAGATCCAGTTTTCTAACGACCAGAGCGGAGGAATCCATGGCCATGGCACTTCCCACCCACCACCAGAAGATAAAAGCGGGAATGCAGAAGAAGATCGACACATTCAGCAAATTGTCGACCAGCATTCCGGCGACACCTCCCATAAATCCCCACAAGAGAGCATTCGATGGCTGTACGAGGCGCTTGGCCATCGAAACACCGTACCGAAAAAAGACGGCCCACATCCAGATCGCAATGCCGAGACCAATCGTTCCAATTTGAGACCAATATTCCAGAATTTCGTTATGGGAATTATTGGCATGCGTGCGAAGAGCAAGCCCCTTTTCAAAAAGGATAGGACCCTGGTAGAAAGGATAAAACAGCTCAAAGCAACCCCAGCCCTTCCCGAAAAAAGGGTGATCCTGCACCATCCCCCACGCGGACAGCCAAATGAGGAAGCGCTGATAGGCCGAAGCATAATTTTCCTGGGTCGCTTTTTTGGCTTCCATAAGCCTTTCGACGACCGTAGCGCTATAGCCCTTCCCTCCATGTGGCCAGAAACAAATCAACAGGAGCAGCACACCCCATAGAGCTATTTTGATTGTTGTGGACGTTTCGTTTTTCGATCGGGATCCCCATCCCACAAAAACCATACCGACGGCGAAACCCACCCAGGAAGAACGCGTCAGAGTGGATAGGAGCGCCGCCACACACATCGCAATCACTATAAATAAAATGCTGCGAGGACATCCGGTTGCCTTGTAAAGGTAATCCATGGCCATAATCGGAAGGACCACGACGAGATAGGAGGACATGAAATTGGGATTGCCGAAGGTTGAAACGGGGCGACTGCCGTAGGGATTCAAATTCGTAGACCAGACGAGTTCAACACCGAAGTACTGCAAGACCCCATAGAGCGCGGCGACAAAGCTGACGGCGTAGGTGATCCACAAGAGCGTCCGGGCCAACGAAGGCTCGCGATTATCGCCAGAGGACAAGCTAATCCGCAAAGCGGCGGCGTAGACAAGCGCTACATTTACAATGAGAAAAACGGCCGCCTTGCTTCCCTCGCTATAGATGGGCCTCCAAAGCGCCGGATGTGCGACGAAGGACAAACCCCAGCTGAGCAAGGAAACCGCGATCAGCATCCAGAATGCCGAGTCAAAAGGAGAACTGACCCAGGTCAATTCTCCGGCCTTCCATGCCTCCACCAGCCAGACGAGCCAGACGAGCGGAAGCAAGATATTAAAAAGAACGATTTGTGTGTAGTAGGGATTGCGCGTTAAATCCGTGAAGAACAACAACGGACAAACCGCGAAGACGGCGTAAAGAAGACTACGGATGGGCCGGGTGAGTGCCATGAAATACGCGTTGGACATCAGGGTCTTGTGGGGCCACTTGTTGCAGGCGATTCCAGACCTGAATCAACTCCTGCTGACGCCCCAACTTGGATAACACGGCGGCAAGATTTTTCAGCGATCGGGTATTATTCGGATCTTTCCACAAGCTGAGATTGTATGCTCGGGCGGCCTCCGCCAATTTTCCGCGCGCAAACCGCACGTTGCCCAAATTCTCAAACATCTCACTCGTAAAGTGGCGATGGGTCGCGTTAAGATTCTCATGCATGAGATCGTTCTGAGGAGAGCGGCACACCCAGGCGTAGAGGGATTCCAGGTAGCCCTCTTCAGCAGCCTCGCGATGCTTATCTGCTTCCGCGGCATGCCCCTGCATCTGTTCGATTTCCGCCAATTGCATCTGAACCCATCCCGCGCGGGTGTAGTTGGGTTCGAAGACCGGGTCAATATCGTGATATTTATGGAAGTAGTAGAGCGCCTGGTTCCAATCGGCCACGGCCTGCGCCAGCATGGTGTTGGCGGCGTCCTTCTGGCCGGAGGAGAAGAGTTGCTGCGCTTGCTGGCGTTCGTCCTGCCCTTTTTTCAAATAAACCAATCCCGCTTGATGATGGGTCTGAACGTAGTTGGGTGCTTTCGCCCATACGCGGTAATACTCCTGCATCGCACGTTCAACATCCCCAGAGCCCCACCGATCGGTGTATACATTCCCAAGGAAGTAATAGGCCATGATGTAATTGGGATTTAAATCGACAACATGATGGTAACTGGCGATGGCGTCTTCCCACTTTCCCTGCTTGGAATAGAAAATCCCACGGTTATGGTAGATATCGGCCATAAAATATCCCCAAAAAATCTTCAAAGGCCACGCCATGACGACGATCAAAATCATAAACCCATAAACTTGTTTCAGGGAACGTCCGACTTTGACCAGGCCATACCAGAACCCCCCGATAGTCAAGAGCATCGCTCCCCACGAAATGATCCACAGGAGCTGCTCGCCAAAAGCACCCTGGAAAACTCCCTGAGAATCATTAAACTGAGACAACACCATCCAGGTGAGAAATCCAAAGACAAGGACTGTGACGACCTGCCCGGCAATAAGCAATGGTTTGGGATGGGCCGGCGCGGAATCTTCCCCGGTCAGGGCGGGAAGTTTACTATCGGTTTCCGGCATCGGGTCATTGACGACCATCGCCCCGATGACACCCGCCAGAAGCCACAGAAAAATCCCCGAAGAAACAAACCGGAGGCTGACATCCATAAAATTATGCATGAGCATTCCCCAAAACGCCGCCAAAAAGCCCAGCATGTAAAAAGCGCGCGGATCTTGAGCGGTCTTTCGTTTCCCGGAGACCGGGTCCCGAACGGAAAAACCCTCCGTAAATCGGCTAAGCGCTCGGAGTCCCAACGCTGAAAAGGTCGTGATCATCCAGATGAAAATCCCAAACCCAATCAGCCCTTCATCCTGAAGGACTTCCCAATACTCGTTTTCGGCATGGTCCGTCTCCGTATTGTGCTTACCCTCCAAATGAAAGATCTGTGGCCTTCGGACGGCCGGGTAGATAATCCGGAAGCTTCCGATGCCGTTCCCCCAGATGGGATGCATGAGAGCCATTTCCCACGTCGATACCCAGGTCGCGACACGAAACTGAATGGAGATCATGCGCTGTCGTGAATAAATCCCGACGCTCACCGCCGAAAAGATCAAAGTCCCAATGGCGGCACGACGGATAATCAGGCGCGTACGATCCGATTGAAACTGCGAAAAGAAATAAAGAACCAACATTAGAAAAGCGACAAAACCCGCCGTGTATCCGATCCACGATCCTTTGGATTCTGTCACCACGATGCAAAGAGTGATTAAAAATTGCAGGAAGCCCAGGAACGAATACTTGACCATCGAATAAAATGAGTAGCCGGCCAGCACCAGAACAAACACAGTGGTGCTCCACGTGTCCATGTGCACGATGTGCATGAACTGATCGGCATGCCAGAGAAAGGCGGAGATCACGAGAGAAAACAAAGCGAACACCATGACAGAACCGGGGCGTTCTGAATTGCGCTTCAAAAGGAGAGCCAGCGTAATCGGCGTTAAAATGACGAGAAAGTTTCCAAAAAAGTTCGGATTTCCGAAAGTGGAAAAAAGTTTTGAACTGAAGGCCTGGCGCCAGACGAAGGGATCGAGGCCCGGCAACTGCAGATTCGGATAGAACTCATTATCCAGAAACTGCAGAAGTCCATACAAGGTTGAAATCGCGACCGCGATTAGCACATAGTAAATGAGTCGACGGATCCGCTCAACCGTCTTTAGCTCTCGCAAAGCAATCAACGCAAAATGAATGTAAAAGACGCGCCGGAGGCATTCATCCAGGCTGGGGCCGCGATAGGCTGCATGGGAAAAAGACAATAACCCAGAGGCCAGACAAACCAGGAGCGGCAACGCCACGGGCGCATAGCTTTCCCATTGTTTTTCCCAATCGCAAGCCAGGCTGACGTACCAGAACCCGATAAGAACAATCCCTCCCATCTGAACCATCGTAATTTTGACCTGCGCAGAATCGTAGGTGTGCAGGTAAAAGGCAATGGAGGTCATGAGGTACAGAAAGGGGAGTCCGTACGATAAAAGACGGCTGGTTAAACGAGCGGTTACGCGATCCAAGGAGAATCCCCCCTGGCGGCAATTGACTCACGAATGGTCATATGGTCTGATTAGTGCTCATCAAAACAGTATGTACTATACAGATAAAATCAGATCGCTTCAAAATATATTTGGTATCCAGGACATCGAACTTTTGGATAAGACTCTGCGCGTGGGGTCCAAACGTTATCCAATCGTCGACGATGTGATCATCCTGGATCCCCCCGAAGATTCTTCCGGTGCCTTCGCGGAGGACATTCAGTACACGTTCGGAGCCGAATGGCAGGAACATGGCGCTATTCTTCCAGAGCACGCGGCTGAGTTTGCGCAATATTTTGATGTCGTCGACCTCCCGTCTTTGAAAGAAGCTCGGGTCTGCGACCTCGGATGCGGCAGTGGACGCTGGAGTTATTTCCTCAAGGACCGCTGTCGAGAACTGGTTCTGGTGGATTTTTCCGAAGCCATTCATGTTGCACGTCAAAATCTGAGAGGAAGTCATCGCTGTATTTTCTTTAAAGGTGATATTACGCGCCTGCCCTTCGCCACCGATTTTGCTGACTTCATTCTGTGTCTCGGAGTCCTTCATCATTTGCCCATCCCATGTCTGGATGCCGTTCGTGGCCTAAAGAAATATGCGCCGAGACTTCTCATCTTCCTTTATTACGCTTTAGATAACCGGCCATTCTATTTCCGTATCCTTCTGGCGCTGGTAACCACCGTCAGGACGATGCTTGCACACATCCGATCGCCCCTCTTCCGAACCTTGTTTTCCTTCATGGGGACTCTATTCATTTATTACCCGCTGATTATAATCGGGGCGCTATTAAACCCCTTCGGCTTAGGCCGTTATGTTCCTCTCTATGAATTTTACAGGCATAAGGGATTTAGGCGAATTCAGCAGGACGTCTATGACCGCTTCTTTACGCGCATTGAGCAGCGGGTGTCCCGAGCGCAGATCCTTGAATTAAAAAGTGACTTTGCCGAAGTCCGAATTTCCGACCATATTCCCTACTGGCACTTCCTTCTTCTCCGCTAGGACTTTGGGCTGCTGATATTGGTCGGCTCATCGTCCGGCAGCTTAAACCGGTAATTGAGGCTGATGCGATTCGTGATCCCTAAATCGCCCATGGGGACAAACGCATAGTCGAGCGAAAATTGATTAAAGCGTAATCCGAGACCCGCACTGAAATTGGACAATCCGCCCTGATCCGGGTTCGTCAAGGCATAGCGATACCCCATCCGAAAGGAAATATATCGGCGCGGCGTGATTTCGGCCCCGACGTCGAATTCCCCCTTCGTATCGATCTGCTTCACGAAATCCGAGGAGAGAAGCCATTGGGCGAACGGCTGACCGGATATTCCCACCCGGCCAGTGACGGGAAGCTTCACGGCGGCATCGGCGAATTTGCTCGCAAAACCGAGATTTTCAGCGGAGGCTCCCAAATTCAAGGAGTGTTCTTCACTTAAACGATAAAGGAGGCCGCCATCCAAAGCCCCGGCGCTGCTCGAGGCATCGGCGAGTGATTCCCTTAAGAATTTAACAGTCCCGCCGACCCGCAGGTCTTCCGTCACAGGAGCCGCGGCCGAAACTCCAAGAGACATATCGTAAGTGGAGAGGCTGCCGATATCGGTGAACCCGTCTCCAGATGGCTGAAGGGTAGCCACTGTCCGCGTAATATTCGACACCTGCAGGTAATTGCTGGACACCGCCCAGCTCAACCCATGATCTCGTCCGGCATGGCCGAAGGCGAGCGCTTCCTGATCCACATCTTCGACATACGTCAAATGCTGATAGGAAATTTGTGAAGTCACCATTGTGGCGAGACTGGCTGGGTTATAGTTTAGGGCCTGGATATCGTTCGGTACGGACCCGAAAGCTTCTCCCATGGCGGTCGCCCTGGCACCAACCGGGAGGTTCAGGAAGGAAAAAGCGGTAGTTCCACTGTAGCTATCGGCTTCTGAAAGGTTGGCCATCAACAGACTGAGCAAAGCGGTGTAACAAATAATGAAATACCGCGACTTCATAAGTTGAATTTACTCATAGACCGCCTATGTATATCAGGCGACCGTAGGCGGGTCAATACATAAATCACAAAAAAATGGAGCCGGGCGAACCGACCAGCTGTATACCATCGTCCCAGTGCCATTTTTGTATTACAAGAAAATTGCAAGTCCAGCGAGAATCGATTGCAAGACCATGCCGGTTTCAAGCAGCCCATGAGTCAAACGAGCACGTTTATTCTTCTGCGCTCCATAAACTTACAGCTTTTGACCTAACTGATTAACGTGTTTGAAATCGATTGGAATCTCGAAGGTTTCCTTCGATACAGATTTTTCCGAGATCGATCGAACCTCGAATTCCCATATCTTGGTAGTCGGAACAGGAAGATTCTTTGGCAAGTACCGAGTAATCCGCAATGGCACCCTTGTTCCAAGACCCTTGGCCTTAAGCGCCTCAGCTAACAAATGATCTTGGGACTCGCGCGCCCATCCCATTTCTAACACACTTCTCATGTGAGAAAGGGCATCACCGTTTAATTCTTTAACTGCGATCTTTGTCGGATCAGCGAGGCACCACTCTTCCGTGGAACGATTCGAATTGTATTGGTAAACGTCACAAAGCCAAGACCCGACCTTCTCTTGCCGTCCAAGACTTACGATCATATCGTCACCAGATGCTGGCTCGGATTCGCCCATGGGAGCGTCTATGCAAATTTTTTGCGTTTGATTTAGAAGATGAAACCTTTTCCAAGGAGCGGCGTAAATAACAACAGATATTTGATTTCGAAAATGGGGATCCATTGTCTCGCCGCGCAACTGATCATTGCCGACGGTTACCGTGATGGGATGAGCCTTCTTATCTGGGTCTGTGGTGTACCCTTCGACCAGTAATGCACTGAAAACGGGCCCAGATGTGACCATAATGATCACCCCAATCATTGTTAGCTTTTTGTTGATCATTTCATTGATAGCCAACATTTCAAGTAAGGACCAGGGCTCCCACGAACATCGAGCCGGGCGAACCGACCATCAGCACGATCGGCCGAATGCCGATCGTCTTACTGATGGCCATCGCCACCCCTATTAACAGGCGGCGATGGCGACCACCTGTTTACGAAACCCGCCACACTACAGGCGGGTCCGCCAGACGTGTGGCGGATCCCTGGGATTGCGAAAGCAAGAACCATTAATCCAATTGAATTTAAATATGAATCCCAATATCGTCGGATTTCGGCAATTCCCAAAATTACAAGATTAACCCAAGTCTTCGTCGGATCGATCACAAGATTCTCGGTTTTTGTAATACAAAAAATTACAAACGTCTTCTGAATTAATTACAAGACAAACAACTAGCGATTCGCCATCCAGCCTTTATTATCGGTGATAACCAAATCCCATTTCGGCGCACAATTAGCATCGAGTCCAGTATAGGCAGTGTCCATATTTGATGGATATATTATTACTGTGCATGTCGAACTATAATCGCCGGCCTTGAGAATACCTTTGCTATCCGGGCCTATGCCTTGAATGTCCTTCCTAAGTTGCAATTTGATTTCCACTTTATCCAGCGCTGAGATTCGAAATCTACGTGTTGATAAAAAACCAAAATAGATCTGACCAGGTGGATCCCGTTTAGGATCGATACCCTCCCATCCATCCGATATCTTCCCGTTTCTGAAAACATCGATTGTTTCTGTACGGTTATTTCTCTTCAAAATGAGAGTGAGTTTATTGGAGAGAAAGAATTGCTTATCCTGAAATCGCCAATGGAATTGTGTTTGCTTCAACGGTAACTTGAAGTAAATTTTTCTGTCGTTTAGCTCTTTGCTTTCAGCTTCCTTGGCTTGCCGCTCTGCTTCACTGGCAGCGATTTGTGCCTTGAGCTCAGATTGTCTAGTTTTGAGCTTTTCCTGGTACCGTTCCAAGGGCCTTTTGGAAAGCAATGAACCTCCGATTAGACAGATGGACAAAACAGCCATCGTCCGATAAAAGGGTCGCTTCGTACCAAAGAGGCCATAAATCGTGGCACCCAGAACCCAGGTGAAGAATATCAGGCATCCCCACGCGATCTTGGACGAGGTGTTCAATTCGGGATTGCGCACACAATCCACGAGGGCCAGGATTGGAAAAATGATCAGTGCCAGAGCAATTACAATTAACAATATGCCTAGCGCAATCACCCACACAATCGACATCATATAGCCCTTTCTTTCCAGCTCATTTCAGCGAGCCCATAATTTCAAGAGGGAATAGGAATCTCGCGAACATCGTTTTCGCAAAACACTGCTATCCCCACCGCTAATCCACAAATTCCCGATTATATCGACGTAATTGGCGAATCTTCACAAAAAAGAGAGCCGGGGATCGGAATCGAACCGACGACCACCTGTTTACGAAATCCCTGTTGCTCGAAAATTAAAATCCATGAAACCGGTTGATTTTATAATTAATTTCCAAGTTCCACATCTTTTCCCTTTTCCCAAAATTACAAGATTAACCCAAGAATCTCACAAGATCTTCGGGGATCGATTACAAGACTCGGAGTTTTAATAATACAAACCCGATACAAGACATCTTCTCGACGATTACAAGACATTCCGTGGATTCCCCCTATATATAAATGAGAGCGGTGAAAAACCCGATATCAGATTAACCCGTCGATCTGATTCAAGGCACTTTGCAGGTCTTGGTTCGAAAGATGACCGTAGGTCGATTCCGTCACTTCCACCGATGAATGCCCCACCAGCTTGGAAACCTTATAGATCGGCGTTCCGGCGTTCAGTCGTCGATGCACGAAGGTATGGCGGAGCGCATGAAAGGTAATATCGGGGTATCCCAGCTCATCCGTAATATCCCCGAACCAATCCGCTACAGTCCACTTGGTCGTCTGATTATTCACGAGCTTGTCATCCGGCTTTTTCCCTTTCATCAGCTTTTCCACCAATTCTCTCAGCTTAGGAGACATCGGAACATGGCGAGATTTTCCGTTCTTGGTCTTCGATAGGAAAATCGAATTTGTCTCTAAGGACACGTCTTTGACTCGGATTCCGACAATCTCACCAACCCTCATCCCACTATAGCGGCCAATAACGTAATACGGCCAGAGCTTCTTATGTTTGGCAACGGCTCCTTCTATCACAGCCGCTTCCTCCGTCGTTATAAATCTCGGCTTGGTCTTGGCTAAAAGCGGAATCGACACCTTAGCTACAGAATTTTTCCCGTCATACTTATCGTTCTTTATCAGGGCATAGATCACGGCTCTTAAAAGAGCATGGAAATGATTCACGGATTGTAGGGACAGCTTCTTCTTCGTTCTAGTGCTCATCGTATTGGCGAGATGATTCCGCAGGGCATGGACATCATCAGGCACAATATCCCGAACAAGCTTTTCCTTTCCGAAGAATCTCTGCATCACTTCCAGCATCCTCCTATCAGCGGCATGATCCTTTTTGCTCGGCGTTATCGTCTGGAGGTACCAATTACATGCGTCTGCAAACGAAATATTATTGTTCAACGACGACTTGGACAACAGTTCAGGGTACGTCTCCCCTCGAATCACCTCATCTACCCTAGCGGATTCAGCATCTTGAGCCTGTTGCCGGGTACGGAACCCAGATTTGAAATAGGCGGCTTTATTGCGGGTAAATTCGTACAACCATGTTCCAGTTTTTTTATTCAGTCTTACGGTCATTTTTACTTCCTCCCAATGTTTGAAAAAATCTCAGGTCATATTGCTTCTCTATATGATTCAGAAATGGTCGTCCATCGTTTGGCGTTTTCCATATTTTCTTTTTCCGTCTTAAAACGGTACATCTGATGGAAAGGGACATCCACTATCCCAAGGGTATGGTCCCTCAAACATTGAACAGCGATTTTGAACGCGGAATTATGAACACCGGGAGCTATAACAGGAAAGTCAATCAAGCACCCCTTATCCCATAAATTCAGACGGTTAAAGGCGATCCTAACGGCTGTTCGGTAGGCCAGTTGATTGGAAAAGACCAGGAAATAGTCGTATTGGTTCTGCCACCTCCTAAGACCAACGGCCACATCGTCACCGAACCGAGAAATCTTTTGATGTTGGGTGGATGACCTGGGGAACCTATTAGCGGGGTAGGAATCATACCCTCTGACCCTTTCCATCTCCGTCTCATGAACAATCGACCCCAGACCGTCCTACACATAGAAATGGATGATGCAGTCGATAGCGGCAATATCTACAGACCCCCTCAATCCTTCCTGAACCAGCCACCGAACCCACCTTTTCCATAGATTCCCAGAAAAGTAGTTGCCGGTCTTGGCCCCTGAGTTACAGGGAAGGATGAGTAGGGATTTCATCGTCGATATTTAATATAAGGGTTTCCCCCGACCTTGTTAGGACCATCCTTCTTCAACTCTGGTCTTATTTTTTATGAATAGATTTTTATTGAAGTAGAAGGTAATCTGATAAAGATATATAAGAGCAAAGTTGAAGAAGGATGTTTTGCCTTATGAAAAAAGGAACCAAACACAGTACTGAATCCCTTCAAAAAATGCGGAAGCCGAAATCTGAGGAGGCTAGAACCCATATGCGAAAGCCTAAGTCGGAGGCTATGAAGGCCAAACTACGAGTTCCACATTCTGCGGATAGAAAAGCCGCTATCTCCATGGGTATGCAGGAATCTCCCAAACTGAAAACTAAACGTGAACTGGCTAGGGATGTAGAAATCGACTCCTCCGGCAAATGGCATTTCAAGAAACCAGAACCACCTATTCCATATCAGGATCGAGTAGCCCGACGGGAAATGTTTAACGCATTTGCGGAGAACCTTATTCGCAAGCGGAGTCATTCTCCCGAAGAGACCGTTCTGGCAAAACTCAAAATGAGCAAAGGATTTTTCTGCGGCTATCAATTCAATCTGGCGAAGGCCAGAAAGGCTTACAAGGAGAGAATGGAAGCGGGTCTACGAGATGGAACGCTGGTACAAAACGGCGATTACATTGACGAGAAGTAACACCAGGTAGAGTTCCAACCCCAAGCAGTAAAGTTCCTGCCTTACCTACAATCGATCCAAACAAACACCGACGACACCCGTATTTGAAGATGTCCAGCTAAAGCCAGTGGATTAGACTTCCGCCGATTCATAGAGAAAGACACGCAGAACTATGGGAAAAGCACGGCACATTTCTCAGACCACGACCGCGCTATCACGGCTAATCCATCGGTCCGATTAACCATGAACAGAGAGATAACGGGGTTTAAAATGTTTTTCTGAAAAATCAGACGTCGATATGTGCCGTATTTGCTCTCTTTAGAACGCGAGTAGTCGTCACTGAACTGGTAGATCACGACAAACAACATGGGAGGACGGCCAAATGGGTCCAGATCAACGCCGGAATGATTGCCGCTGTATCACGCCGAATTTCAGATTCGTAGCCAGCACCATCTATAACAACCGACGGGGACATCTTGAGGTTAAAACCATCTTTCTCTGCCGACATTGCAATCAAGTGAAAGTGCATATCAGAGAACTTGATCTAAGAGGGTGTCCTATACCCGACTTCACGACGGGTTGGCGAATCAAACGACCATGCGATCTAAACACGCTGACATCTCCGTAGCGACGGTCAAAGGTTCACGGCTTTATCAGGAAGACCGTTGGGTCAATGCCTGTATCAAGCTCAGAACGATACCGCATGGGCTAGGTCGGCTTTTAGGGGTTATGGATGGGCATGGTGGAATATCTGCGGCAGAGAAGGTTGCGAATAATCTTGAGGCGTCTTTTGTAGAAGCCCTTCGACGGAATCATGGCGCAGTCGATAAAGCTTTAACGGAGACTGTAAAACGTCTGAATGAAATAACCTACAACGACGAAACTGGAACAACTCTCTCCATAACGTATATCCCCGACGATGAGAATCGAGCCTACGTTGCCATCCTTGGAGACTCTCCCGTTATCATTCAAGGCCATGACTGCAGAATCTACCTTGGCCCCATTCACAATGTCCGATGCAATCCTCCAGAACTGAAGGCCGCTTTTAGGAAGGGCGCGTGCTACTACCAAGACTATATTTTTGATCCCAGAGATCGTTCCAGAGGGTTACAGATGTCGAGATCACTAGGCGATTGCCACCTTGTCCGTATCTTAAACCGCCGACCGGAGATATTCACCGTCACGCTTGGAGAAGGGAGTTTCGTTCTATTGGGAACCGATGGTTTATTCGATCCTCTTGATCTCCGAGTCCAGAAAATCGTTCGCGCCATAAATGCTGGAAGCAATGCCAAAGACCTCGTAAAAGATGCCCTCCGAGGCGAGACACAGGACAATGCAACAGCTATTCTTTGGAGAAATTCTAGGGTGAGCAGACGTGATGGATGAAAACGAAAAGCCGAACCTAGACTTTGACGGCACCAAGAAATGCGACTGTTCGACAGTCAGAAGGAAACTGATTATTAATCTGATTTTAGATCGGCAGGCTTGCAATCCCGTCGTAAGAAGTTTCTGGCGATGTCAGGAGTGTGGATTTACGCATATTCGCACTTGGCAAAAGAACCGGGAAGCTCCGCCCGTTATCGATTTCGTTCAAAACTAGGAGGTCGGCGAAATGGATCAGTTATCTGCCTGTGAGAGGCTTGGCCAAATCCGAACCGACAAGGCAACGGATCAATTGATCCAATTTTTAAAAAACACGGACCCTTTGGTACGCATGAGCGCGGCTAGAGCTTTGTTTTATGGACCCAAAAAGGCGGAGAAGCCTCTGCTGGAAGCGTTAAAGGACTGCGACGACGGGGTCCGTACCAATGCGGCGGCGTCATTGTCGAGCATTATTCTGCTGGGCGCATCGTCTTTTGATGCACTGGTTCAAATGCTTGATGACCCTTGTGCCGATGTACGTGTTAATGTGGTCAATGCCCTAACCCGCTTTGCAGGCCAAAAGTCGTTAGAACCACTTTTCAAAGCCTTGAAGGACTCCGATAGCATGGTTCGACAGAGCGCGTTGAGCGGGATCAACTACTTGGTTCAGGATCGAGAATTCCCAAAGCGGTTTGGGCCCCTGGACCTCTAGAGTACTCGTCGATAAACGTTAGGCTTTAAGGATGCGTTTGGAGATAAGTATCGAGGTCATTCGAAATCTGAGGATTCGCTATCATATCGCGTTTAAATT
>Ga0206903_10036_pt1 | contig 43787 bp, 50 predicted proteins | sample Alteio_BWOrgHeat_45_FD_152959 | JGI IMG/M metagenome (GOLD analysis project Ga0206903, IMG submission 152959) | Enriched cells from forest soil in Barre Woods Harvard Forest LTER site, Petersham, Massachusetts, United States -... | ecosystem: Environmental > Terrestrial > Soil > Temperate forest >... | reverse complement strand
GTATGGAATCTTCAAAACACTGGTATATATTTTTCCCCTTGCAGCCTTTGTAATAATCCGGTTGGATTCATAAATGGCGAAACAGGTTGCGGCAATCAGGATCAAAAATGATATTGAAATGATTTTCCTGATTTTCATATGTAAAATATAACTTGTTTCAATTAAGATCACAAAAATTGTAACCCTGGACAGCAGGTGTCGGCATAGCAATTATTTGGCTTATACTAAAAACCCCGGGTAAACATCGTATACGTACTTATCTGATGAGTTTGTGCCAAAGCCGGATCCGTAGTATAGGATAAATAATCGGCATACCCGAATCCCGGAACAATCTTAAATTCGAAGGATTTCGGTACAAGATCATTCAGCGCTGCGCCATTCAGCAGTTTACTTTTCAGATTCTTTAAAAAACTCACCGGATGGAAACTGGCCGAGTCGGCGGAGTAGCAGATATTCGCGAATACATCAGTCCCACCCAACCGGGTCATACAAGAAGTAGTGGTAGCCGGACTGCTGAATTTTACCGAGAAATTATCAGCCTGATGGGAAATCACTGTAATAGATGAAGCATCCGGGAAATTCAGATTCGTGGGAACCGTTGTGGCATAACCATAATAGTAGAGGTCATCATTTAAACTGTTCCGGGCAGCTATACTGGTCTCATATTTCTGCATGGGCATCTTTGGACATTGCAGATCGCCGGTACCCGGAGCGATGGGAGCAAATATATTAATGAAGCTGACGGATTTCGAAAGATCGGTCGTATCCACGATTCCCTGGAAAGTACAACGCTGGTAATCCACAGTAAACGGAAAAGGCCGGGCAAACGTGATTGTTTTTACGGTATCCATCTGGGAAAGATCCAGTGTGTCCATATTCCCATTAGAAATATAGAATTTGCAAAGGCCCAGATTGGGCAGTACTAAATAATTATAAATCCCGCTACGTCGGTTATAGGAGAGCATGAACTCGTTGATGCCTGAATTATAACTTACACCGGTACTGGTATTATTGACCCCGTTACTGAACTGAAAGGCATGTAAAATATTGCCATCGGTAATCGCTGCGGCCGGGAAATTCCGGCAATCCAGCACAGAAGGCGGAGTGGATCCGGCAAATGGATAACCCAGCGGGAGAAGAATACTTGTCAGATTCACCCAGCCGGACGGATTGACTCCTTTGTATACATTTACATTGTAGCGTGGAATGCCGGGGGAAGAACTGCCATTGTCAAGAATATAGGTGACGTCCACCAGGGTCGCATTGGTCTTCAGTGTTGCTTTGACCGGCGTTTTAGCCTGAGCCAGCGTGTCTATTAAAACTTTCCCGCCCGGCTCACTGATGATCAACTCGAAACTACCCGTAGTCGTTTGATCCGGATAATTGAGGTTCACATTCATCGTTCCTACTACTGCCGCTGTTGTATCAGTGGGTGATTTAGGAGGCGAAACCGGCGGTGGTGGCGGCGTCGATGTCGTTTCAGTTTTAGCACAGGCAAACAGTAAGACAGCTGCAAGAATGCAGGCGGCAGTCTGGATAATTGGATTCTTCATATTGCTACAATCAGCGCCTGTTATCCGGCATTTTGTGATTAAACTCCTAACGCCGGTTTTTATACGTTTATTTTAAAATCGTTCCTGTTTGATTTTCCCAGGCGCTTTGTTTCAAATATATACAGTATAGTGCTTTTTTGGTATAAAGGAAAACCCTTAGGTCGACTGAGTTGGGGTCTCCGTTTTTGACCGTTTCAGAAATACTTTTTAAGATCATGCAGGGGTCTCAAAATCTTCGGAAATTTGAGGTAATGATTTCAGAAGACAAATTTATTGAAATGGCCCTTTCTTTTCCCGGCACCGAACAAACGCCGCATTTCGACAGGGCAGGATTTAAGGTAACCGGGAAACGGATGTTTGCCACTTATCTGTCTAAAGATAATACGGCCAATATTTTTCTGACACCTGCCGAACAACGCGTTTTTTGTAAAATGAGTACCGGAAACATTTACCCGGTTCCCAATAAATGGGGCGAAAAAGGCGCGACAACTTTTGTGCTTAGTAAACTAACAAAAGAATTAGTCATGGAGGCTCTTCTCTCTGCATATAAAGAAGTTCTGAAACCAAAAAAATAGAACCACCCGAAATAAATCAGCCGCCATGCGGTCACAATCTGTGACCGCATCTCAAAACAGAGAATCTTCTATTTAGCGAATTCTCCAAAATGCCAGAGTACGCCCGAGGGATCATGCATAAAGCATTCTCTTCCCCAGCTTTCCTCCCGGATTTTCGTCAGCTTTACGTTTTTATATTTATGATGGAGTCCAAGTTCCTGTAGTGCGTTCCAATATCTTTTAACGTCGTCTACTTCTAAAAAAATCATGGTGTTTTTTATCCATTCTTCGACGTAGGCATTTTGCAGATAGAATCCCAGATTATCCGTCACTTTGATATATGACATGTCTTTGGAAATCGGTGACTCAACAAATCCCAGTTCCTTGTAGAATTTCCTGGATTCCTCAAAATTTAACGCCCCTATAAAAGCCCGGATTGATTTCGCAGCATGTTTCATATGAAAAGTTTAATGTATCTCCTGTTGATCTTAAACCAAATCGAAACGCTAAAATGACATAGGTTTTCAGAGAAACAAGCTGTAAAATTCGTAAAAGAAAATGGAAATTGGAAGCTATCCTATTTAGATGGTTTTGACATGGACAAATATTATAAATAACAGTTCCATCTGGCAATTTCAGAGATCTTTCCCGTAATCACTATCTGTCGTGGGTTTTGTCTAAATTTAGCTAACTGACAAACCTTAAAACTTCAGCATGAAAAACAGGCGGGAATTTATACAGCTTAGTTCACTGGGATTTTTAACTCCTCTGATGCCCTCCCTTCTTCCGCCAGATTTAGTAGAGGCCGGTAACATAAAAGGTGTCGTACGTCAGCCTGAAGATGGAGAAACTGTCCTTGTCCGGGAAAATACGCCGATCACCATTCAGGTTTCCAAAAAGAAAGATTCCGTTGAGTCTATTTCAATCTGCACAGAAGATATTCAGCCAGGCAATAAAATACCTGTTCATAAACATCTGAACGAGGACGAATTTTTCATATTTCTGAAAGGAAGTGGAACCATTGATATTGACGGCGTGGAATTTCCTGTAAAGGCAGGCACGAGTGGATTTGTTCCCCGCGCCACCTGGCACAGCATTAATAACAACAGTTCTGAAATACTGGTTTTTAGTTTTGGCTATTCACCGGCGGGCTTCGAGGATTTCTTCCGGCAGATTGGCACCCCGAAGGGAATGCCTTTCAAGGCAAAAACAAAGGAAGAAACGTTAGCAATTGCAGAAAAATACGGCATGGTTTACAAAGGATGATTATGAAATTCAATTCAGCGCTGCTGTACATTTGTTTGGCAGTTTCCACCAGTTGCCATTCCGGAAAAAAACATTTTTCAGAATTGCAAAAATCGGCTGATACCATAAGAATACAACCGGCAACCCGTGATTCTTTAAATTTCCCAACAGCAAAGAAAAAAGCAGTTTTTAATAATAATGAACCCTTCCGGATAATTCATTCGTCCAGAGGCATTACAGATCAATCCTCTGCAAAGGACACCGTTGATTGTAACGGATGGACCATTTCCAATAACGCGCTTGCAGAGATTATAAAAAATTCCAGGAGTATCAGCGGAACAGAGTGGGACCTGAGTTTCTCCGTTCTACCCTGTATTATCAAAGGACAATTAATACAGAATGGAAATGGATTTGATTTTGAAGTGAATGGTGGCTCCTGGTTCTATTTGAAATCTGCAGATACTGCGCTGATATTTGGCAATTTTAAGAAAGAAGATGAAAAATATTTTATTGTAAAGCCTGCAAAAGAATAGATATGGCAATTCCTCAAAAATAATCCCACACATTCATATCGCAGTTTACCAGTAATATTTTCCCCTGATCAGACAGATAAGGAACTGAGGAAATTCAAGACTACCAATTTTTACTTGTTATGTGAGCATCCGGTCCGCGCAGTCTCTGGGCAGATTAAAAGATTCCTACCTTTAACCAACAACGATCGCTCCAGCCATGAAAAAAAACAACTCCTCCAAAAAAAATATCCCGCGCAAGACATTCCTGAAAAATGCAGCGCTGGCAACCGCCGGCGTCTGGATCCTTCCCCGGCACGTACTCGGCGGAAAGGGATTTATCGCGCCCAGTGATAAACTCCTGATCGCCGCCGTCGGTACCGGCGGAGAAGCCGCCAACGATATTGATCACTACGCCACAGCACCAAAAAAAAATGCGGAGATCGCTTTTCTCTGCGACGTGGATGAACGGCCCGCAGCCCAAAAAAGAGCACAGTTTCCAAAGGCAAAATTCTATTCCGACTGGCGGGAACTTTTCGACAAAGAAAATAAACATTTCGATGCCGTGTCGGTGGCGATACCCGATCACAATCATGCCATCGTCGGACTCTCCGCCATGCAGATGAAAAAACATCTCTACCTGCAGAAGCCACTCAGTCATGATATTTATGAAGCCCGGGTACTGACCGAAGCGGCAAGAAAATATAAGATTATCACCCAGATGGGCGACCAGGGCGCATCATCGGACGGAATGCGCACATTGCGCGAATGGATGGAAGCGGGACTGCTCGGTGAAATTGAAAAAGTGTATTGCTGGACGGACAGGCCCGTATGGCCGCAGGGCATTCCCTGGCCAACGGACAGGCCGCCGGTTCCCAAAGAATTGAACTGGGATCTCTGGCTGGGTACGGCTGCCACCACAGACTATATTGACAACCTGGTTCCCTTTAACTGGCGCGGCTGGTGGGAATTTGGAACCGGCGCACTCGGCGATATGGGATGCCATATAATCGGTCCGCCATTCAAACTGCTTGAACTCGGCTACCCGACCGAAATTTCCGGTAGCGCCAGCACGGTTTACAAGGGCATTTTCAAAGAAGGGATCTATCCGAAAAGCGGCCCCGTATCCAGCTTCATCAAATTTAAGTTTCCCCTGAAAAATGGAAAGAACCTGGACCTGTATTGGATGGATGGCGGCATTCAGCCGGAACGCGTGCCTGAACTGGATCCTTCCCTGATTACAAACCGTGCGCTGTTCGACTGGCCGGCCAACAACGACAACGAAGGCGGCACATTATTTATCGGAACCAAAGGAAAGGCATCCTGCGGCTGGGGCGGAACCTGGCCAAGACTGCTTCCGCTTTCCTTAAATAAGGAAATTCAGGTGCCTAAAAAATATCCGCGGGTGGAAGGAGATATGGACGGGCACTGGTGGCAGTGGATCGATGCCTGCATCGCCGAATACGGCAATGCAACCGTGGATTCACCCTTTGAAGGCTATGCCGGACCACTGACAGAAACCGTGCTGCTCGGCAACCTGCTCCTGCGCAGTTTCAATATCAGTGAAAAAATTATAACGAAGGATCCGGTATACGGAACCCGGGAAGACCTCCAGTTCCCCGGCAGATATATCGCTTATCAGTGGGATGGCGCCAGCATGCGTGTCACTAATTTTGAACCCGCTAACCAGTTTATCAAAAGAGAATACCGGAAGGGCTGGGGAGAATTAAAACTATAACAGCTGCCATTATTTGCTCAGGCCACGCAAAACAAAAAAGGCCCCAAAGGGGCCTTCCTAATTTATCATTAGCAATTCTCCTAAACTAGCCCTTGGCGAAAGTCTTGTTGTTGATCAGCAGGTCGGTTAAACCGATCGCCTTACCAATCCACAGTGTAAGGGCCACGATCCAAACGATCGTCAGAGCCGCTGAAATATTGTAATTCTCGTTCAGGTAAAGAACGGCAGAAGTAGCACAGGTTGTAATAATCAGGAACAGGGAAACAAAGGTAGAGATAGATTTCATAAATTTTCGTTTAGGGTATAATGATGAATTAAGGAACCGTCTTTGGGGGTTAATCAGGAAATGGACGGAAATTCAATCAGGATGGGTGGATCTAAACGTCAGCGATCTTCTCGTGTACTTTCTCGTGGTTTTCGGTGTGCGACCGTAAAAACCTCATCGCTGATACAAAGATGTAAAACGATTTTCAGAGATGCAAGTGCTTTGAAAACTAATTTCAAAAATTCCCAGGATGGGAATTTATCGGTAATTCCGGAGATTTATCAATGTGTTATGCAGGTTGAATCCCGTGAAGCAAAAAAAAAGCAGCCCCTGGGGACTGCTTATAACTTTTTTCAGATACGATTTTCGGTGATGTTGGTTTTTCGGATCGGATGTTTTTCTTTCGGATTGGATCGGTTGGTTTCTCAGGATAGGTCATTCGTTTTTCTTTCGGATTGGATCGGTTGGTTTCTCAGGATAGGGTCATTCGTTTTTCTTTCGGATTGGATTGGTTTGGTTTCTTAGGATCGGATTAATTGGTTTCTCAGGATAAGGTCGTTTTCAATCGGATTCGGATTTTCGGATCATTCAGTTGGTTTTCGTTTGGATTGGATATTTTCGGTTTTTCAAGGATCTATGTTTCTAAACGTATACATGAATTAGTAACCAACAGGGATGCTTTTGTAACCTTTTTCTTAAATTTGTTTAACTCATTGATTTTCATATGGATAACCTCGAATCTCTCTGCCGGACTGCCCTGAAGGACTTCTTCAGCCTCCTTAAAAAGAATGAAGAATACCTGAAACTCCGCCAGAAATCGATCATGAACCCGGATCCGGGTACGGATCAGCTCATTGAATTATCAGAACCCGCATTTGAAACGGATTTTGAAAACTTTAATAAAGCAAATCAGCCACTCATCGATTACCTTAAAACGGTTCCCGAAAAAATCATCAGCTTCACGATAAGACAGGAAAAAACAGGAATTGAATCCACTTATTCGATTGAACTGGATACAGAAGATAAACTGGTGATCAGGAATTTATCATAGCCTGAGCCGGTCCTGTCCGTTGAAATAAATTACCTATAATTACCAAATGCGAAATATGAGCTATTTCAGGAATCTTCGTCTTCACCATAGTTTCTCTTTAAAAACAGGATGAATTCTTTCAGGTAAGCAAGATGTTGTTTTAACATGCCATCATAGCCCCGAACCGTGATGGCGAATGCCCAATAATTATTATAAAGTATGGACATTTTTTCTTCCTCCTCAGAGATCAGAACATGAATGTCGGATGGTATTCTATTTTTTGTTTCATAGTAATGGAAGAATTGATTGGTAAGAGTGCCATCCAAAATCTGTTTAAATGAAGACCAGGTCTGAACGTAATAATCGGTCACGAACCGCTCCTGTATTTTAATATCATTATTTCTTGACTCATATAAGGCAATACTATCGGCCACTTTGCCTGTTTTGATAAGACTATACCCGCCGGCATTTCTCAGTTGAACGAGTGTGCCGTCATTATATTGAAAGAGATGCAGCGAGATCGTATGCTGAACTGCATAATAAAATATAGAGTCCTGTACCGGAATCTCTTTAAAATTTTTTCTCGACACCCGCATTAAAGAGTCAATTCCTCTCAGCTCCAGGTCATTTCTGCTGATCAGGCCCCGTAGATCCGCCGTATCCGTTTTAATATTATTTATCAGTCCGGCTATATAATCGTTTTCCCGGTGTTTTTCGCTGATGTGCTCCCGGATAGTTTCCGCAAAAAACCCCAGCGTGACCGCTAAAAATATCATCAGGAATTCAAGAAAATATTCCTTCCATTTTTTCTTCCTGTGATGCAGGTCCGGGTGATGATGTACTTCCATGTTCAGATTTGTTGGTCGGTTTCCGGGTCCATATAATTCAGTAAATTTAAATTAATGAGCCAAAACTCCAATTGTTCAATCAGAATATATACCTGGTCCCTTATTGGTTGTGAAGACCCTCGTTTCCGCAAGTCAGGAACTAACTTTGCCCTATGAAACTGAGTAATGAGAGGAAACTGGTTGTTTTCACTTACCTGCTTGAAAAGGGGTCTAAACCTATCCGGGACATCCAGGCTGAACTCGAAATTTCTGAAGATGAGGATTTTCAATTTGAAGAAATATTAAACGATCTGATGGAAGAAGGATCTGTAACACTCAAATCTGCAGGATCTGAAATGGAGAATATGGAGATTCCTGACTGGGAAATAACAGAATCCGGCAGAATTCAAATGAAGGAATTAGCGCTGGACAAATATGAGGAGATTAATAGAATACCTTACATTATCAGGGCTATCATTCTGGTTGTTGCCATACTGGCCTTCATGATGATTTTCCCAAGAATGTTTCGACGCTTTTAATATATTTCCGATGAAAAAACTTATAGTATTAATCATTCTCTTTCCTTCTGCCCTGCTGTATGGTCAGCAGAAAGATTATCCGATCCAAACCGTTTTATTTACGCAGGTGAACCTCACCGATCATTTCTGGCTTCCGCGGATTGAAACGAACCGCACCGTAACCATACCCGCTTCCTTTGCCCGTTGCGAAAGCACCGGCCGCGTAAATAATTTTGTGATGGCAGCCGCGAAAAAAGGGAAGTTCTGTACCAAATACCCCTTCGACGATACAGATATTTATAAAACGATTGAAGGCGCTTCCTATTCACTGGCGGTTTATCCGGATCCGAAACTGGAAGCCTATGTGGATTCACTCATTACCATTATCGGCAAGGCCCAGGAGCCCGATGGCTATCTTTATACAGCCCGGACCATCAATCCCAATGAGCCCCATGCCTGGTCGGGCAGGGAGAGATGGGAGAAAGAACGGGAATTAAGTCATGAGTTATACAATGCCGGACATCTCTACGAAGCCGCTGCAGCTCATTACCAGGCCACCAAAAAAACAAATCTTTTAAACATCGCTCTGAAAAATGCGGATCTCGTTTGTTCCGTGTTCGGTCCCGATAAGAAACATGTTGCTCCGGGTCATGAGATCGTTGAAATGGGTCTCGTGAAATTGTACCGGATCACCGGAAAAAAAGAATACCTCTACACGGCGAAATTTTTCATTGAAGAACGCGGGCATTTTAACGGGTATGATTCCACGAGCAAAGACCTTTGGAAGAACGGCGCTTACTGGCAGGATAATATTCCCGTGGTTGACCAGGACGAAGCGGAGGGTCATGCCGTGCGTGCCGGCTATTTATATGCAGCCGTAGCGGATGTGGCTGCACTGACCGGCGACGACAGCCTGATCCGCGCCATCGACCGGATCTGGAACAATGTGGTGGACAAGAAAATGTACGTGCAGGGCGGCGTGGGGGCAATCGGCGACGGCGAACGCTACGGTGTGAATTACGAACTCCCCAATGCGACGGCCTATAATGAAACCTGTGCTGCGATTGCGCTGGTCTACTGGAATTACCGCATGTTTTTGCTGCACGGCGATGCGAAATACATTGATGTGCTGGAGAAATCATTGTACAACGGCCTGATCTCGGGTGTCGGACTCGATGGTAAATCCTTTTTTTATACCAATGCCATGCAGATCCGGAACAGTTTCACACATCCGTCTATGGAGGCCACGAGGTCCGGCTGGTTTGAATGTTCCTGCTGCCCTACGAACCTAGCCAGGCTGATCCCTTCTATTCCCGGTTATATCTATGCGCAAAAGGCGGACAGTCTCTATGTCAATCTGTTTGTCAGCAGTCAGGCTGAACTCCTGATCAATCAGAAAAAGCTGGAGCTCATCCAAAAAAACAATTATCCCTGGGATGGCGGGTTGCAGTTTACGGTAAACCCCGCATCATCAACCTTCTTTCATCTGCTGATTCGGATTCCGGGCTGGGCCCGGAATGAGGCGATTCCCTCTACACTGTACCGGTTCCAACAACCCTCCGAAACAAAACCAACTATTAAGGTAAATGGCGTGATCGTTGACTACACCATCAAAAACGGTTATGCATCCATCAGCCGTACCTGGAAAAAAAATGACCAGGTGGAAGTGCAGTTGCCGATGGAAATCCGGAAAGTGGTGGCCAGTGAAAAGCTGACGGATGATATCGGGAAAGTGGCCCTGCAGCGCGGACCCCTCATCTATTGTGCCGAGTGGATCGACAACCACGGGAAAACAAGTAATATCATCCTGCCCGTCAATACGAATTTCTCGGGCGAGTGGCGGGCCGACCTGTTAAATGGCGTCACGATTTTAAAATCAGAAGCACCGGCCGTAGTCATTCAGCCAGATGATAATATCTCAACCGTAAAACAATCCTTTACAGCCATCCCATATTACAGCTGGGCAAACCGTGGAAAGGGTGAAATGGAGGTATGGTTTCCCACCGAAGTGAAGGATATAGAACTGCTGACAAAATAATCAGTTATTTCAAATACAGTCATGCGCTATTTTTCAAAGAACTGAATCGCAATTTCATCGATCAGTTCCGGCCGTTCATAAAACACACGATGCGTCGTATTCGGTAATACGCAAAACTGGCTGCCTTTGATCAGCCGGTGCATTTCGATGCCATGTTCCAGCGTAACGGCGTCCCGGTCGCCCAATACAATCATAACCGGGATTTTAATACCCTCTAAAACGGAGGCCGGAAAATATATCTTCTGAGTCCACATCTTATTTAGATCGATAAAAACCTTTTTCCAGTCACGACCCGGATACAAACTATCATAATGTTCTATTTCTTCTTTGGCATCTTTTTTAAATTCCGGACTATTAACTAGTCTTACATAGTCTGTCGTGTCATTTAATATGGAAGGGTAGCCACTCAGTTTATAATTTGCTCCGGAAGCCAGCACTTTTCTTATTTTGTCAGGTCTGTTATTTGCCAGTATCAATGCTGTATTTCCACCATCACTCCAACCCATGACATAGGCGCTATCCAGTTTCAGTATTTCAATCAGTTTGGAAATATAATCGGCCAATAGCTGATAGCTCATGCTGTCTGCCAATGTCGACCTGCCCTGTCCGGGCATATCGGGTGCAATGACCCGGTAATGTTTTGCCAGCTCAGGAATACAGAGCGAGAAATCGGCGATGCTCCCCATCCCGCCTTCCAGCAGAATCAGCGGCGCACCTTTGCCATATTCCTCATAATAAATCTTTGAATTAAATACCGGGACATATCTGCCACCGTTAGAACCATATTTAATGGGCTGTTGTGCGAAGGATGAGCCCATATTGAAAAAGCTGGCGCCCATCAAAACAATCAGGGGTATTTTTCTCATCCGGTAATTTACCGGATCCTTCTTTAATTTATTTCATGGACCTGCTCCGATGTTTCAGATAACCTTAGTTTTAACATTTTCGGCAATCCTGAAATACAATCAGATCTGGAACTGTCTTCTTTTGATTACATTGGAAAATCCTGAAAGGGCCGCACTTCGCGGATGGCAAATCCGGTCTTCACCATGGGACAACTCTGTGCAATCGCCACAGCGTGATCCAGATTTTCGGCAAGAATAATATCGAAACCACTGATCCCTTCCTTGGCCTCGATAAAAGGACCGTCTGTCATCACTTCATCTTGCGTCACATAACGACCCGTTATCGCCAGCGGCTGGCCGCTGATATAATTGCCCCCATCGATGAGCGATTTCACCCAGCCAGACATATCCGGCCCTTCGGAAAAACGCTCCTTTACACTCAGCCGGCCGATCCGCGCCAGGTCCTCCCGGACGATCAGCAAAAATTTTTCCATAGTATCCCTGTTTTCGTAATGAAATTAATATAAATGGGCGATATTCATTCCCCTATACGGAAGACAACGGGGTAGTAAAAATCCGGACAGTCTGCCGAATAATTATTTAACCTTTTGGGACGATGATTTAATTATCTCCCTGTAACAAACTATGAATCCGGAAAAAGGACTAAAGTACTGGCTCGCATTCGGCGCGATCTATATTATCTGGGGTACAACCTATCTCGCGATAAAAATCGGGATCGAAGATTTTCCGCCATTTATCATGGCATCGCTCCGTTATCTCATTGCCGGTGTCATACTTCTGGCGATTTGCATGTTTAAAGGAGAGAATATATTTTCAAAAGGCGTCGGTTATAATCTGCTGCTCGGCGCCTTCATCATGACCTTCGGTCAGGCTATCGCATTCTGGTCGGAAAAATATATTTCTTCCGGACTAACCGCTGTCTTCAATTCCTTATTACCGCTTTGTTATATCATCGCCGACACCCGGCACTGGAGTAATTATAAGGGCAGCAAATTAACGCTGGCCAGCATCGCTCTCGGACTGCTTGGCATCGTGATTTTATTTATAAGTCCTTCGGAAGCATCATCCCAGTCACACACCGGAGTCCTGACGCTGATTGCTTCAGCCGTCACGATTGCCGGATGTTTTTTCTGGGCAGCCGGTTCTCTCTATTATAAATATCATAAAAAGTCGGGATCGCTTCTCGAAAACGTCGGCTGGCAACTGATCGGCGGAATGCTCTGCTGCGGAATCATCGTACTGATTACGGGTGAATGGAAATCATTTGATATTCTTGTCGTGCCGGCGAAAGCCTGGTTTTCGGTGATCTATCTCGCCGTCGCCGGATCCATCCTGGCACTCCTTGCACTGTACTGGCTCCTGGCCCGCAGACCCGCAGCGATCGTCGGCACGTATGCTTATGTGAATCCGGTGATCGCCGTACTGCTCGGTTTCCTGATCGCGAATGAAAAAATAAAACTCATCCAGATCCTGGGCATGATCATGATTTTAATTGCAGCCTATATGGCTAACCAGGTAAAATTCAAGAGCGAAGCGGAGTAATTTATCAGACTTTTTTCGCAGCTCCGGCAATCATAAACGCAATTCCGCTGTAAGCAAGCGCTATAAAGGCGCTGGTAATTTCACCCTCGTCATCTGCCATGGGAGTAATCACCACGCGGGGAATATGAAGAATGATAAACCAGATAAATATCATCGTCCCCAAAAGAGTAGCTACTAGTCCGGTTTTTATTCTCAAAATAATGGCGATCGCTGAACCCAGTAAAGCTGCCCCGGCGAGATAGGTCCAGAATAAAGGGCCTGGTATCCAGGATGGAACCATAGGAGCCACTTGTTTTGCCAGTTGAAAATGAAGAATACCGTAACTGATAATTGGGATGCAAAACAAAATCGTCCCGAAGGGTATCAGCCGCCCCCAAAACGGGTTCGGGACATCTTTATTTTTTCCCGAAAATAATCCCGCTACCAGGAAGGCGCCCCCGGCCAGGTCCAGCTCTTTCAATGAATTCTCCCATTCCGTCAGATGCCGGTAATTGGCGCTGGCCGAAAACATATAAGGGATAAACAGAAATAAAAATATCAACAGCAGCACAGAACCGAAGATGAAGGAAACCGGCCTGATTTTCATTTTAAAAACCATGCAGGCCCCAATCAAGATAAAAATGAAGCCGGCAGTGATGATTAATACTCCGGAGAGCCCGTAATCTTTGGGGGGCACCAACATATAGGGAAGGTCCTTATAATAAATGACCGGGATCCCCATGCCAGCGATGGCGATACCGAAGAAAATGCGGCCGATGTTGGACAGATTCCCCATATACTAAAAATAAATATTTTTCGAATTATCCGGAATTAAATAAATCGGAAACGAAACGGCGCTTTTTCAGTTTGTATAACTTTACAGGGAATGGGAAAAGGCTTCTTATTCATTCAAATCATAGAACCAATGGTCATCAATTTTTTTCAATTTATTTAAATAGTCAAGCCACTGCGGATTGGTAATCTTTGCGGGGCTCTCGGAATAAATCATCACAAATCCATCCTTTCCATATATCTTAATGGATATTCCTAAAGGTTTGAAGTCACTACTAATCTCCCGGATATTTAAAGAGTTCATCTTTAATAAATAGTATTTCAGTCTACGTATCAATTTATCGTTTTCCCCAACCTGAATATCTAAGTTTAAATCCGGTCGGAATCTAATTTCATTCCTGAATAAATGTAATATGCTGTCATATTCAAAAAAGTACTCGTTTCGGTTTCCATTTAAGTCATAGGAGTACAAATAAATACTTTTACTGCGTCCTGCTTTAAAAATACTGATGTTGTTAAATATCTTTAAAACTTCATGCCTTTCATTGTAGATTAGTTGAATTTGTTGATTCCTTGAACTGCAGCCACAGAAAAAAAACAAACATCCGACTAATACACGATTCACGTTTTAAATTTTAGGCATGACAGATCATCAAGATAATTTAAGTCGAATATTTGGACATTTATAATATTATTTCCCGTACCAGTTATGCCATTTAAGCAAATCCTTCTTCGTAAAATAAAATTGGCCGAAATAAGTGACGAATGCCTCTCCATTTATTTTGGTATATGTTTCCATGAAATAAATAGAACTATAACAACAGGTAATTGTATCAGAAAGAGCAGTTTTTGCAGCTGAATCTAAAATTCTAAAATGATAATTAAACTCGCTCTTAATTTTTTTTGTATTCAATGAATCCTGGCGATTTTGGGAAAACAGCGTATTCCAGGAAATGCAAAAAGTTGTAAAAACCGTACTTACAAAAAAAAATTTCATCAAAATATTAATTAATGCCTTTTGCCGTTTGATGGACCAGTATTATGGGCTATAAAGTTATAAATTCCTGACGCCGATTTTCAATCCCCTATTCCACTAAACGCAAATCTAGTTTACCGGATTATAAACCGTTCCGTCTTTTGCGATAACGGTAAAGCGGGTATTTTGTGAACTTAGTATTGGCCCTGACCAAATCACATTACCATTTAATGCATTGAGTGCAAAGGAACCGGTATAGACCACACCATCCAGGTAAACCATTTGAATTCCGGTCTGATTAATTACCGTAGCCCATTTGGGTGCGCCTGTTCCGGAATCGAAAGCATGCACAGACTGGTCACTACCGTCCACGAAAACCAAACCATTCGCGGCCATAGGACTGGATGAAATGGGCGAAGGCATATAACCAGTGTTTGTAATCGCATTGACATAGGTAACCCAGGACAATTTACCGGTTATTGCGTCCAATGCATAGAGACTATCATTTGTAGAAGCGATATAAATCACTCCGTCAGCAACTACCGGCGATGCATTGAGGAATCCTGTTTTTGATTTCCATTGCACATGACCGGTGTTCACATCTATCGCATAGATATTGGAATCATAGCCGCTGGCATAGACCGTACCGCCTGATGCCGTAGGGCTCCCCACAAAAACCAGGGCCGGGTCCGATTTCCAGTTGAGGCTGCCACTGACTGCATTTACCGAATAAACGCGGTTATCGCTGGCAATAAAATATAAAACATCGTTGTACACATCCATTGCCTGGAGCAGATTGTTGATATTATAGTAGGTATTCCAGATTTTATTTCCGGTACCTGCATCCAGTGCATGTACATTCTGATCATTGGCAGGCAGATACAAAACGCCTTTGGATACTGCGGGTGTCCGGTTTGTACCGAACGTGTAATTTTTCGTCCATCCAAGATTTCCCGTAACCACATCCAGCGCATAGATATCCCCGGTTGAGGCCGTGCTGAATACGCGTTTCCCATCGGATGCGGTTCCGCTATGATACAAATTAATATAATTTGGGTTGGACCACCGCAATTGCCCGGTGGTTAAGTCATATGCATTTTCAATATAGTTCGCGATGATGATTTCGTTGGCTCCTGTGAGCGTAATTTTTACAATATAATTTTTGGTCTTGCCTAAACTGTCTGTGACTGTATATGTTACCGGATTCGTAAAATCCTGCGCGGATCCACTGGCGGGTTGGATTGTCTTTCCCTTGATGATAATGCTGGGAATGAGCTTGGTAATATCGGTTCCACCCGGAATATTCAAAAAGATGGAATCAGCGCCAATCCTGGCGGCAGAGTCTGTACCATAGATGAAATGATTATCAGCCTGCTTCAATACGAATGAAGTAATGGATATCGTGTCTACCGGTTTAACTACTATGGGTGGTGTAACAGGCGGTGCCGGTGTGGGATTGTCGGCCGACTTTTTACAGGAGAATAAAATAATGACTAAAAAGGCGGAAAAAGCTGTTCTGGGACTGATCCAATGCATGAGAATGGTTTGGGGAGTCCCAAATGTATAAGATTCCCCTTCCATTTCCCTGTTGCATCTTCGTATTCATTCAATATAACGATAATTTCAAACCAGACTAAGTGTTTTCATGTAGGAGTCATAGCGCATGTTCCTATGAATATGTAGTTTGAATCTACAGCCCATTTACCATCCAATGTTTTGGATACTTCCGTTTTAGGTCGGCTAATTCTTCCTTTTTAATTTTCGGATCTTGCTCCAGTTGATAATTGTATACCAGCAGTGGAATTGATTTTGGATAAAATTGCAGGGACATTTTGAAATGCTGCCGGGCTTTTTCTGTCATGCCCGCACTTTGCAAGGCTTCTCCCATATAAATACATACAATTACGGGAATGCTGTTATATACTCTGAGGCATTCATCCGCTAAAGCATTCATAAGCGAAATACAAATATTTGCCGGTGGTTTTAATCCTTTGCCAGATGTTTCTGTTATTATGTTTTGATAGTTGTCAAACAACAGTACAATTTGTCTGTTTGCTAAAGTGGTATCGGTCTGGAACTGGCGATATTTATTTGCGACGCTTTCTTCCAGCTGCCCATTGTCAGCCTGCATGGTTTGATCATACATTTTGTCAAGCATATTGACAACAGCTTGGTCAGTCTGAACTATCTTGGTCTTATTTTTAACACACCACACAGGAAGAATAAAGAACTCGGAAGAATCGTTCAATATGCAGTCACCTTCTGTGTCAAACATAAAAGCGTTTGGCTTAGACATAGTCAAAACACCTATAAGCGTTGTGTCTTTTAGAGCAATAAAAAAAAAGTTGCAATCAGCTGCCGTTGGTTTTGCACCTATTAAAAACATATCGGCACCTTCTGTCCAATTTGTAAGGTTCGGTGCTTTAAAAAAATAGTGTTTGTCAATTTTATTAAATTCAATTCTAAGATTGTCTCCTTGCTTTATATCTTGTGAATTTGCATTCAGTGTCCCAATCATCGCCAAAAAACAAAGTAAATGCTTCATATAAATATTACGATTCGTTCTTGTATGGAAAATAGCTTAATTACGTATCTAATCAAAAAATAAATAATGAAATACCTTCTGGCCCTTCTACTCTTACCCTGCCTGACCATCGCTCAGAAAAAAGGCAACAATGCGATCGTTATCCCGGCTATCAATAAGCAGGATGTAATAAAAGTATTTAAGGAAAAGGGATTTACTATAAAAAAGGCCGACAAGCGATACGTTATGACCGTTCCGCAAAGCGCCTTCAATAGTACCATTGAATTTAAAATGACGCTGGAAGGAAATACCGCTTATTTAATGGGTGTGTATAACGGCGATTCAATTTCAGCTGATGTCGATAGCTCAGACTCATCCACAAAAAAGAATAATGCGCCATTTCTCTTGATGGACTCGCTCGCCAGATCGTTTGGGAAACCCTTGATATATGAAACCTATTTGTAATTTATTTTAAGAGTCAGATCAGCAACATCGCATCCCTAGTTGAAAAACCGGTAGCCAATTATAAATAAGTGATGAAGTTCACTGTATAGCCACCACGCACGATCCAACTGAACATGAACAAAAAAAAAGCAGGAAAAATATAATTTTTCCTGCTTTGAATCGAAACGGCTTCTCTAGTTATGAGTCTGGCCGGCCCGGTGAGTTACCTTCTGACTTTCTTTTTGGTCTCCTTCATTCTTCATTTTTTGATCTCCCTCATTCTTCATGGTCCCTGCTTTTTCCGCATACTTTTCAGATGCGCGGTTTGCATGCTCCTTCGCTTTCTGGCTGTGACCATGCGCGGCCTGCGCCTGGTGTGCAGCTTTTTCGTGATTTCCTTCTGATGAATGCTTCGCTGCGTTTCTGTGATGCTTGGCGGCTTCTTCATGATGAAGAGCGGCCTGTTCGTGACTTTTTTGTGGCATAAATATGAATTTCAGTATAAGGTGAAATATTCATGCCGGATTGAACGCCAGATGTTAAAGGATGGAATGAGTGCTTTGTATTAACATATCAGATTTTATGGCCAGTGTGTTTCCCCGATTCATTTGCCCTTTTTTCAGATGGAAAAAAATAAAATCCAACCACATCACGCTCATAACCTGTCAAATTTTGATCTTTGGAAATTCTTCGCCGCGATTTTTCAGTTTTGTTAATGATTGGTTTATGAACCGCCGGTTATTTTTTCCCTTATCAGATCTGCTCATTAAAATGCCCAAATCTTATAGTGTGGAATTCCGTCATCAGTTATTCCGTTTTCAGGCTTACTGCGGGATTTGTCAGAATCGCTTTCACAGGTTTTACCCGCCGGCAACAGTTATGCCTTCCTGATTCTGTTGGTACTGATTTACAAAACGATTAAAATGATGGTGATAACCAAGCCCGCGGCGGTAAAATAAAGTCCTTTTTTAAAGATGGTTGTTTTTGGAAGGAACATCCAGAAAGCGGAAATAACAAAAAACAATAACGACAGCGCAAAGAAAACATTCAGAAAGAAAAGCGGACTGTTCGTATCGGCCTTATGCAGCCGGGTCAGTTTTTCAATAAAATAGGGCCATTCACGGGTAGTGTAAACAGCCATACCCGTGGCCCTGTTATATGTACCCTGTTTAAAATAAACGAGATCACCCGCTTCCTTGTCCACTTTAAAATCGCGGATTCTCAACTCCCTGCCCAGATCTTCCGTCCGGATACCGGGACGCAGTTTTTTTTCATTTTTCTGATCGCTTTTCAGAAAATCCGTGTCCCTGAAAATCATGATGAATCCACTTATGGCATATACCGCCATGATCCCTGCCAGAAAATAGCCCAGATACCGATGGTAAATTCTCATTTTACTATTAACTGTGGAATTTGCCATAACGGCGTTCGTTGTTTTAATTTTAAATAGTCCGGCTTCGAACTTTAAATGATTAAAGATCCTTTATTCCCCTGGAGTAAACCTGCCAATGTTGATTATCGGTTGATTTCAACACTACTTTTTTATCCGCATTCTCCAGGGTTACCAGAAATCCAGGTTTGTCCCCAACCTGATATTTAGCAAGATCGGTAATCCAGTAGTTTTGCAACCAGCTTTTTAATCCGGCCTGTAATGCATCCGGAAGTTTATCGGAAAGAGTATTCGATGTAGTTCCCATCACATCAGCCTCATCCGAATAAAAAACAGACATGGTTTTATTCATTTCCAGGAACGTCACTTTATAATAGGTTCCAAAATTTTCCCAGCGAATGTCTGTGGCCAGGTAGAAACTTTGGCGAAAAGCATCCGAAACCGTCACCGGTATCGCGTTTTTATCGCCATTGGCAAAGACGGTGCCGGTGATTAAAACCAAAGCCGCCAGCATACTTATTATTTTCTTTTTCATTTTTCCATTTTTTGATTTGAAAAATAATTTTGACAAATGTAAAATCCTTCTGCATCGCATTTTTGTAAAAGCGACCAATCATGGAAAAGCCGATACCAATCGGGACTATTACAGGATATCCGGGCATCGCACATAACCCGGCCGGGGAATAAGTAAAGAAAATCACTGGATAAAAACGACAATACAAATCAATTCAGGCTTTTTGCGGGATTTATATTGGCTGACCGGTAGGCCTGAATCCCAACAGTCAACAATGAAAGCACAACGGTTAAACCGATGGCGGCGGCAATCAGCCAAAAATTAATATTTATCCGGTAAGCAAAATCCGATAACCACCTCACCTGGAAAATATATACCAGGGGCACCGCTATACCGGTTGAAATCAAAACGAGTTTTAAAAACCGTTTCGACAGCTGAAATGAAAGGCCGATGGCAGTAGCGCCCAACAATTTTCGAATTCCTATTTCCCTCGATCGGGCCAGGGTTAGAAATTCAACCAAAGAAAACAATCCAAGGCAGGCAAAAAAGATAATGAGCGTTGAAAACAGTTTGAACAATAATCCGACATTATCATCCGGCTTATACAAAACGGCATATTCATCATTCAAAAAATGAAAGTTCATCGGATTATCGGTTGAATATCCCTTCCAAACCCTTCGGACAAAATCAATCGTTCCGGGCACATTATCCGGCGAAATCTTAACAAGCATTTCTTTCAATTGCGTCGTATCAAGGATTAATAACACAGGTCCTTTGGCAAGGTGCATCGACCCCAGTTGAATATCTTTTACAACTCCCTTCACGATACCGGGATCATCATGATAAATTATTTTGCCAACCGCTTCCTCCGGCGTCCAACCCATGCCCTTTACAGCGGTCTCATTCAGGATATACGTGGAGAGAATTGGTCGCATGTCGCCCGGTGTGTCCACCTTCATAAAGTCAGATGCGCTGAAATCGCTGCCTGACACCAGGTGCATATCAAGTGTCTTTATAAAATCAGGATCGACGGGTATAATATTTACGGATAACATTCGTCCTCCCGGTCCGCTCTGATCGCTTATTCTCTTTTTATCCGCCAGATTATCGGCGGTATTCCTGTCCTCCCACTGAATAAGGCTTGGGGTTTCAAAGGATGCGCTTACGCTCAAAATTTTAGGGCTGTTCATCAATTCCCTTTTAACAGCACTATAATGATTTCTGATCGACTCATCAATCGGCAACACGAGGATTTTTTCCTTTTTGAAGCCCAGATCCCTTCCCCTCAGGTAGCTGAGCTGCCTGGTTATTAAAAAAGAAGAGGTAATCATAAATGCTGAAATAACAAACTGAACAATGATCAGTAAATCCCTTAAACGTGCACTGGATTTAGAAATTCCGGAATTCCTTGTGAGCAGCTGAACCATGCGAACGCCCGGCAAAATATAAGCCGGATATAAACCCGCTGCCAGGATAATAATCAGGATCAACAAACATTGCATTAAAACGGCATTGGCAGTTAAGAGCCTTACAATGCTCAATTTTAACCCTAACTGAGTGTTTACAAATGACAAAACCCCGTAGCTGATCAGGAGGCCTAGCCAGTAGGCCAGGATTACTAAAAATGCAGACTCCATCAGGGTCCTGAAAAACAATTGCCACTTGCCTGCGCCCAGGATTCGCCGGATACTGATCTCATTGACGTGTTTGGTGGACTGGGCCACGGCGAGGTTCGTATAATTGAAACATACAATTACTAAAATTAACGCGGCTATGCTGGCGACGAGATAAACATATTCGATGCTTCCGTTAGGTTCCAACCCCTCCAGTTCCGAGTACAGATGAACAGATTTTAATGGCTCCAGTTTCAGCCGCAGGTAATCAGTACCCGAGGAATGGGTATCCATTCTGCCTGTCTCACCATCCATATATTGATTTATACCCAGACGCAACTGATTTGCTGTCACGCCTTTTTTCGCCAGAATATAGGTGACACAATTAAAATCCCACCACTCTTCCTGCCCTTGTGTAACAATGCCGGCGAAAGACTCAATCAGGTCAAATTGTATCTGGGAGTTGTCGGGCGGATCAGATATGACGCCCCGGATAACGCAAAACCGCTTATCTGCCTGAAATGTTTTTCCCATCACATCATCCGTTCCAAAATATCTTCTGGCTGCGCTTTCTGAGATTAAAACCTGATCAGGTGCGATCAGAGCATCCCGCGGATTTCCCTTCTTTAGCCTGAATGTAAAGACATCCAGAAAAGCCCTGTCCACACAGAGATGATTCTTCACTAAGTAGTTATGTTCGCCGACACGAATAATCGATGGCTTTTTTTTAATCCGCACAAAGGAAGAAACCGAAGGAAATATTCTTTTCAGCTCCGGACCTGTTTTGCTTCCTGTTACAGCTGTTTGCACGATCGTTCCTGCATCGCTGTATTGCATGGTAACCCGGTAAATCTGATCGGATTGATTATGAAACCGGTCATAATCCAGTTCATTTACAATATATAAACCGGCTAATACACAACTACAAATTCCAATGGATAATCCGCTCAGGTTAATAAAGGAATACAAGCGGTGCATTGACAATTTCCGCCAGCAATGTTTCAGGAATGCCTTTAACATTTTCGCTTTAGTTATTATGGCTTTCGGTCAGAACGTGGAGATTTGATTTTTCGTTTGCATCCCATTCATTTTTGACCTTTTGCAGGTCTGATATAAATGCCTGATTCTTTAGAAGCTTATTAACCAGTTGCCGGGCGAATATCCTCGATGCTTCCGAGTCGCTCGGATAATGTACACCAATAATCTCCCGGGCATGAGCCATCGCATATGCGTCTTTGATAAAATAGTCCGTAAATTCAGGCGCCAATAACGCATAGATATATGCGTAGATATAAGCATAAGTAACATGCCCGCCAGGATAGGAGGACGCTTTGGATTCTTCCAGGTCATGTATTTTCGGGTCAAGCATATAAGGCCTCACGCGTTTGTATTTAAATTTCAACGACCAAAGAAAATAATTGGCGTCTTCAGCGATATTTAAAAACAGCGAATCGGTTAGTGGCAATTTTACTGAATCGAACCAATAGCCGATCAACTTACCCATATCGGAGGGTGATAAAAAAACGCTGGACATATAGAGGCTTGACCTGATGTCTTCATTGCTCCTGCTCTCCTGTAAGCCAAGGAGGTAATTCAATTCAGCCCGGGTTTGCAGCGAACTGTTGGCCGGCGGATCTGGTAATATGAAATCATTTACGGTAACATCCTTCAGATAATGTGGCTTCTCACTTAATACCTTACTTGCAAATTTGTCATCATAGGGGAACGTTAGCTTGTCGATTGCTTCATGATCTGTCAGGGGCTTTGGGTCTATTGCCGCCAGCGTTTTATAATGTCCGCGAATGGGCGTCAATTCAGTTTGCTGGAATATTACAACAGGATTTTGCGCCAGAGCAAATTCCAACGACGTCAATAAGAAAACCAATATGGCTAAGGAATTTCGCATTTGGCAAAATATTTTAACCTAAAGTTATTCCTGCTGCCATCTGAAAAATTGTAAAAAATGACTAACTTTTGGAGAAAGCATCGGTATGAAACACAGGATGAGTCCGTTTACCTCCTTCTATTATATTTGGAACGAATCCTCTGCCGTATTTTACTCTTCCAGTCTTACCCCCCTGCACAGCCATAATACCATGCAATTAGTACTCGATATACAAAATAATTTCAGGTTCAGGTTAGAAAATGGCCCCTGGAATAATTATAAGAGCCTGATCATCCGGGAAAATGTGATTCACCAGATCGACACCAATAAAAGTGTTCAGCTGATAATCTATCTTGATCCGGAAACCTCTGTTTCAAAGGCAATCCAATCTGCTTTTCCTCCAGGCAAAGACATATATGAACCGGATCTGAATATTTATCATATGGTAAATTCTGATGAATTAGAGAAAGCCCTGGTTCATCCGGAACCGGCCAGAATGAAAAACATTGTAAATAAAGTACTGAGCGGATTATGCCTGAAAATCGGATCCGGTAATTCAGACAAACGAATATCCCTGGTTGAGCAGCTTATTTCTAATTTGGATCCAAGATCCATTTCAATCCGGATGCTTGCAGAAAAATGTTTTTTGTCTGAAAGCCGCCTGCGCTCTTTATTCAGGAAAGTGACGGGTACTACCATACACCATTATATCCTTTGCAATAAAATCAGGTTTGCGACCAATCAGTTGATGGCAGGGAATTCTGTCAGTGACGCGGCTTTTGATGGAGGGTTTGTGGACAGCAGTCACTTTCATAAGATGATGGTAAAAATATTTGGTATAACACCTTCGGATTTTCTGCAAAACAACAAACAAAAGCAATACCTGATCTGCGATTCAAAACGACTTCATTTTAAAACAAAACTGCATACTCAAACCTCCTGAATCAGCGTCAGATTAGTAAAATCATCATTATGCGATTAAACCCGATCGCCATGTTTTCATCAACCTTTCCGTTGCTGCGCGGTGCGATCATAGGCATATGGTTATTGTTCTCTTCGGACGTCCTGTTTGCCCAGTATACGCACTTCGAAAAATATGATCTTGAACCCGTGCAGGTGAATATGACGATCACAAAAATAGATGGCAGGGAGGTGGTGCGGGTAGTAAGGGACACGGCTACCAAAGGCGCTGATATACCCACTTTCGTGCGACTGAAAAACACGGATAATTTCTGCAATGGTACCATTGAGGTAATGCTGTTGAGCCGGCTGCTGCCTACCGCCGATGCGAATGCAAGGGGTTTTATCGGCCTGGTATTCAGGATCAATAAAGACAATAATCGGTTTGAATCTATTTACCTCAGGCCCACTAACGGAAGGGCTGAGGACCAGCTCCGCAGGAATCATTCCACCCAATATTTTTCTTATCCTGATTATAATTTCGACAGGCTGCGGAAAGAAGCAGCGGGAATATATGAATCCTATGCCGACATGGCACTGAATGAATGGATAAAAATGAAGATCGCGGTAAAGAATGCGCAGGCCAAACTTTACCTGAACGATAACCCCCAGCCGGTCCTGATCGTGAACGACCTCAAGCTGGGCGCAGCCAACAGCGGCGCCGTCGGTCTTTTCCTGGATGGCGGCACGGATGCATATTTCAGAGATATTAAAGTGGTGCCGGAAAATTAGTTTGAACCGGTTTCTTGACGAGCCACCTTCTAAGGGGTACCAAATGTCAGATGCATATCCACAATATGAAAATTCTCCTTAAAAAGTTCTTCTGAGCGCTTTTTAAAATCTTTCTCCTTTAAAGCGCCCGTAAACCGCTGATCGCCTTTTTCTTCATGAAACACGGCACAAAATTCGGCGCCTCCGTAGGATACTCCGAGCAGCCCCCGTTTCTCATTCTTTTCTTTAAAAGCGACGAACTGATCTTCTTTGTCAGTAACTATCCAATCATATTTCCGGGTGCCGGGTTGCCAGAACGCCGTATAATTTCCGCCGTAATTGTTTAAACACATGAGCATAAGTCCCAACGACCGAAATTCTTCGTCCTTTGCTTTCAATTCATTGAACGAAATATTTACATCCCAAAACTGATTTCCGCTGCCGGGATGCCAGATGGCCATAAAAAGATCTCCCTGGGTGTTGAGGTATTGCAACCTGAATCCCTCTTTTTCATTCTTTTTTTCGTGTCTCTTCAGCTCATCAAAGTCCTCGGTAATCAGCCAGCTCTGTGGTTTACTGCTTTCATGCCAGGCAGCCTGGTAACTTCCAAACCCATAGTATATAAAGGTCAACCGGTTTCCTTCCTCTCGGAGCTTTTTATCGGTCTTTTTAAATTGGTCCAGATCCATTCCGAGATCAATTTCCTTCGTTGATTTTCCTTCCCTAAACAGCGCATTGAAAAATGGTACGTAAGGAGCCATGATCAATAAATTTTAAGGTTGAATAATCACCAAAGTTTACAAAATATTCCATTTTGCGCCAAATTGTGCCACGCGTGGCTCGATCCTTTGCATCGCATAGACATTATCCAAAGAATCGCTGATCCATTCCAATCCGGAATGCCTCTGCGCCCACCTGATTACGATAGGCAATGGTTGCCTTGGCGTCTTCACCGGCTGTATATCTTAACTGATCCTTGCCATCCGTCGCGGCTTCATAAACCGATTCTGCAATGGTGTCCGGAGTGGAATAGGTTTCCATTGTTTTGGGATCGGTGATCACGTTCATAACCTTTTCAACATACCCGTCATATGCTTCATTCCGCGCCGTATCAAAGGAACGGGTGAAGAAATCGGTTTTCATACCGCCCGGTGAAATGGTTTTGATCCCGATACCAAACCGCTTCAATTCGAAGTACATACTTTCGCTCCAACCTTCCAGCCCCCATTTGGTGGCATGGTACATGGAGTTGAATGGTACTCCGATCAGAGCGCCCACAGAGGTAGTATTAAGAAAAAGCCCGCTTCGGCGTTTGCGGAAATAAGGAATAAATGCTTTTGTTACGCGAATGGTCCCCAGCATATTTGTGTTCACCATTCGGAGGATCTGTTCTTCGCTGAATGCTTCCAGCGGACCGGCCATTCCATACCCCGCATTGTTGAAAACCACATCGATCGGGCCAATTTCAATTGCCTTGTCAACAATTTCGGTAATCTGCACGGGATTGGTTACATCAAGGGCCAGTAGTGACACGCCTGGTAATTTACCCAGGTCTGTTTCTTTTTCCGGGTTACGCATCGTGGCAATCACTTTCCATCCTTTTGATGAAAACAGTTTTGCCGCCGCTCTTCCAAGTCCGGTAGATGTGCCGGTTATAAAGATGGTCCGTTGTTTTGTATCCATGATATCTAATTTCATAGATACAAAGATGACTTTCCGGACAGTCAGTTAGTTACGAATGGCAAAGGAAGAGTTGCAAAATCCTAAGATGCTCTATTATTCCTGCGATAAACGATGGGAGATGTATTGGTCTGTTTCTTGAAGTAGTTACTGAAATGCGGGGTCTCGGCAAATCCCAGTCGCCCGGCGATTTCTTTTATGGAAATTTCAGAATTGCTCAAAAGTGATTTGGCTTCCGTGATTGTTTTCTGTGTGATCCAGGCTCCGACCGGTTTGCCGGTCTTCGTTTTAATGACGGCATTTAAATAATTCGGATGAAGATGCAATGCTTCGGCATATTCCTGTATCCTGAAAACCTTATCTGTGGCACCTTTGCGAAGATTCCGGTAATTTGATTCGAGCAGTCGTTTAAAGCTCTTTACTATTTGTGAGCTCCGGCTGCCTTCGGTAAGCGGATCATAATCGTTCCAGAAGTATTCCCTGATTTTAATCAGCATGATCATGCAAAGATGTCCTATCAGTTTGAAGCGATAGGGCGAATCGCTTTTGAATTCTTTGATGAGCTGCTGGTAAAACAATTCGAATTCTGCAAACTGTTCTGTATTTAAAACCCTGGGTGGCACAATCTCCGCCAGTAAGAAGGGAAATTCTACAAAAATATCCGGGTGCACGTATCGTTTCAGGAAAGATTCGGTTAATGTAGCCATATACAACTCCTTCACATCTTTCAGTACCACCTGTTTTAATTCGCCGGGATTATTGAAATAGACCGACCCCGGTTTTATGTCGAACGTATAATAATCTGAAAAGGTAGTACCCCTGCAATTCTTGGCAAATACAAATGAGAAGAAGTTGGCCCTGTATACTGCCCCGACAAAAGGCACATCTGTTCCCAACCGGATGTTGGCGAGATTGCAAATATAAAACTCAGACTTTTCATCGAGCCGGTCTATAGCAACACCCAGATTGCTGTACAGATCATAAATACTGTTCAGCACGATGGGCTTGTTTGCCGGGTTCATTGACTTAAAGTGTATTACTCAAAATGATTAAGAAAGGAGTTGGCGCCGTTGACAAATAATTCCGGGTATTGAAAAAAAGATCCGTGTGCGGAATCCGCATAAAAGGTCAACACCGAATTGGGTATCTGGGCATAAAGCTCCAGCGACGATGCACTATGCATCACTTCATCGTCGCTGCCCTGGACAATTAATACCGGATGCGGAATCCCGGACAGGTTGATCGTTGCAGGTTCGGACCATTGCGTCAGCGCCTTGACCTGCGCCTGTATCGCCGCCTTACTTATTTCCTGATCACGGTCCTGTTTCCTGGCCGACAAACGTTCAAGTGTTGCACGGATTTTTCCCCTGCTTTTTTCGGATTGCGATGAGAAAATAAAAAGGTATCGCTCCACGGGATCCATCGCGAGTGCCTTCTCCACCAACTGCGGAAATGTACGTAATGCCTTAGCACTTTGGGGCGCCGTACCCACAAGAATGATTTTGCGAAATAATTCGGGCTGGAGATCGGCCAGGGTCTGGGCGATAAATCCGCCCAGCGAAAATCCGAGCAGATCGCATTTATTAATTCCCAGGGCATTCATTATTTTCAGTGCATCCAGACTCATGTCTTTCACATTGTCCGGTGTTTCGCCACCCGAAAACCCTATGCCGCTGTTATCAAAGGTGATTACCTCACGTTCCTTCGCCAGGCCATTGATAATGGCCGGATCCCAGTTATCCAGCGTTCCCATAAAATGTTGCAGGCAAACAATCGGAGTATCCGACGACGCTCCCAGGGACCGGTATGCATAACGGATTCCCTCTGCTTCGGCATATTTTATAGGGGCTTCTGAATAATCAAATGACTGATCAGTCGCAGGCGCCGGGTTGTTCCGGGTGATTGTTTCCTGTGTTTGCATTTTATATGCTTTTACACAATTTAAATAGAATCACCCAATACTCAGGCCTCAAAAACTACTATGACAACAAAGGACCTGGCATGAAACAGGTTAAATCAACCATTTGGCTATCCGCCCACGCAGGGAGAATATGCAATTGAATGCTTAAATCAGTTAGCCGGCAGGCCGAATTATTGTGAGTCGCCTGTTCTCATTTTATATATCCTGTAAGAGTCCGCATGGACACGACGATATAATGGTTATCATACAGGTATTTCATACAACTTTCAAAAACAGTGGGCGAGGTACTTAATGCATCATGCGCAAGATCCGGCACACCGTGAATCGTAAGTATAACACTATTTCCGTTTTTAGCATTGGCAAACGCATCGATTATTTCCTGTTCATTATGTGCATTGAGCGTAAAGCTGGGAATATAAAAGGGACCATCGTACACAGGATTATAGGCGCGGTTGCCACCTACGCGTGCAGTATTATATCCAAGCAGACTGAGTACCGGAATTTTCGTTGCATCTGTTACATAACCCGGATAGGCCATGCTGGTAGGTTTGGGAATTTTCATTGTATCGCATTTGCGTTCTATATACAACATTTCTGATTTAAACGAATCGTTGCTTATACGGTCGATACGGGAATGATGCCAGGTATGATTGCCGATCTCAAATCCCATATCCGACAATTGTTTAATATCGTACCAGCTCATGTATTTTACTGTGTCGTTGAAGTCGGGCGGATACTCGCATGTATAAAAAGTTGCTCCAAAGCCATATTTTTTCAAAAGCGGCGCTACATAACTATAATGACTTTGGGACGCATCGTCGAAGGTGAGCACAACGATTTTATCGGGAAGTTTTTTCTGGGAAAAACAGAATGATGCATTCAGCATCATTAGCCCGAGTAATATTTTTCTTGTCATGAACGTAAAATACAAAGATTATGGAAATCATGTATAAACGGAACGATTAGATTTTGAAATGCATAAAACAGTGTAATTTTAAAACTAATCATGATTCAAATGACCAAAAGATCACTTAATAAAATAATTATCCTTTTTCTGCTAACCGCAGATATATGCTGCATGTCTGCCCGGGCCCAGTCTGCCCATGGTTCTCTGCCCCGTTTATTAATACGACTGGACGATATCGGAATGAGCCACTCTGTAAACATGGCCGCCGAAAAACTCGCCAAAACGGGCATTCCGTTTTCAGCCTCCGTACAGTTTGCCTGTCCATGGTACCAGGAGGCGGTAGCCATTCTGAAAAAATATCCCAATGTAAGCATCGGCGTTCATCTTACGCTGACCTCTGAATGGCGGGGTTATCGCTGGGGACCTGTTATGGGCAAAACAGCCGTACCCAGCCTCGTAGATTCCATCGGATATTTTTATCAGTCAACTTCAGCATTTGGAAACAGCGGTTATAAATTAGATGAAGTAGAAACAGAACTCTCGGCACAGATTGAGCGGGCACTGGCTTCCGGATTAACCATTTCTTATATAGATCCTCATATGGGCGTTGCCTTATCCACTCCGGAACTCAGGGCTTTAACAGAAAAGCTTGCACACAAGTATAAGCTCGCTATATCTCCACTCAGCAAGGTTTCCTATTTTGGGGAAACCTATATGGAAATGTGGGGTGAACCGGTAAAAACCAAAAAGTCTGCTTTTCTCGCATATGTAAATCATCTCGATCCAAAGAAACCTAACCTGGTCGTGATCCATACGGCAACACCCGGTGCGGAAATTGACGCTTTGTATGATATGAACGCCAGCGAAATGAATTCACCGGAAGGGAAGCCACTGTCAGGTCTGCATCGCCAGACAGAATTGAACATGCTGCTTTCTCCTGAATTCAGGGATCTGATCGGAAAGAAGTTCACGCTGATCAATTATAAACAGTTACTCGCAGAAAAAGATATTCATATTCTGATACCTGTTACGGTAGAAATGAATAAAGGATAGCAAACCCGTTATCTTCTAAAATGATTTCAACACAACATCTTTTTAAACCACTGGACAAAAAACTCATTGAGCTTTTGCGATCATTGAGTGATGAAGACTGGAACCGGCCCACCCAGGCGCCCCTGTGGACAGTAAAAGATATTGCAGCGCATTTATTGGATACGAATCTGAGATCCTTGTCTTCCAGAGATAATCACCAGCTAAAGCCGGACGTGGAAATTAACTCCTACCAGGATCTGGTTGACTATTTGAACCGGATGAATGCGGACTGGGTAAAGGCTACAAAAAGATTAAGCCCGCAGATTCTGACCGAATTACTGGAAATAACCGGTAAGCAGTACAGCGCCCATATGATGAACGCCGATCCGAACGTTCAGGCGCCGGTGTCGGTTGACTGGGCCGGTGAAAAAAAATCCGTGAACTGGTTTCATATTGCCCGGGAATTCACCGAAAAATGGCATCATCAACAGCAGATCCGGGAGGCAGTGGGCAGGCCGGGCATCATGACCAAAGAATTTTTCTATCCCGTAATGGATACCTTCATGCGAGGTATGCCTCACAGATATAGAGAAGTCCCCGCCGCAGAAGGCACGGTGGTTAAAATTACGGTTAACACAGAACTCGGTGGTCAGTGGTTACTGATCCGAAACAATAATGCCTGGCAACTAACGAAAGCAGCGGTTGAAAATCCTGACGCCGGCATCACACTGGAACCCGATATGGCATGGAAACTATTTACCAAAGGAATAAATCCGCAGACGGCTAAAGCAACATCTATAATAACCGGCAACGAACAACTGGCTGAACCGGCCTTCAGGTTAATTGCCGTGATGGCCTAAGGGACAACATTTAGCAGAGCGAATTGCAATAAACAAAACGAAATGAGACTATGGTCATTGCATCCGAAATACCTTGATGTTAAAGGGTTGGTGGCCCTTTGGAGAGAAACATTATTGGCAAAAAAAGTTTTAGAGAACAAAACAAAGGGTTATAAAAACCATCCACAATTGGATAGATTTAAAAAGGCAGAAAGGCCATTGGATGTGATTAATCAATATCTATCTGAGATTTATAAAGAAGCAACGAATAGAAATTACAGCTTTAACATAAATAAGATTGACTGGAATTTTATACCCGATAAAATAACGGTAACAGAGGGTCAGGTTGAATATGAAATACTCCATTTAGCAAAAAAATTAAAAGCCAGAGATCCGGTCAAATTCAAAGAAGTAATGAGCGTGAAAAATCACGATACATTACAAATGTTTATAGTCATTAAAGGTGGAATTGAAAAATGGGAAGTTAAATAGCACGCAATATGAAAACAGGTTTGTTCAAAATGATGCTTTTGCTGTGTCTTACGATCGGCCTGGCCCAATTAAAGACCCTGGCTCAATCGACCATTGTACAAACCAAATATGGAAAGGTTGAGGGATCGACCGAAGAAAATATCCGTATCTACAGGGGAATTCCCTTTGCTGCCCCGCCGGTTGGCAATCTGCGATGGAGACCCCCGCAACCACCTGCTTCCTGGACAGGTGTAAAAAAAACGATCTCATTTTCTGCAAGTCCTATACAGACTAAACCCGTGCCCTTTCTGTGCTGGTCCGCCGAGTTTATTGCCCCGCCCTCACCACTCAGTGAAGATTGCCTGTACTTAAATGTGTGGACAGGCGCTTCATCATCAAAGGAGAAACGCCCGGTATTTGTATGGATCTATGGCGGCGGTTTTAGTTCAGGCTCTGCGGCCTGTGCCATCTATGACGGAAAAAATTATGCTAAAAAAGGAGTTGTATTTGTGAGCATCAACTACCGGGTGGGTGCGCTGGGCTTTATGGCATCTCCCGAACTTACGAAAGAAGGCCATGGGTCTTCCGGAAATTACGGGCTGATGGACCAGGTGGCTGCGTTGAAATGGGTGAATGAAAACATCGCCGCCTTTGGTGGCGATCCTTCTAATATTACGATCGGGGGACAATCCGCAGGATCCATGAGTGTGAATGCCCTGATAGCAAGTCCCGCTGCTGCAGGATTATTTCAGCGGGCAATTGCTGAAAGTGGCGGATTACTGGGCGAGATCAAGCCGGCCTCTCTGGCCGAAGGGGAAAAGACCGGACAGGCGCTGCAGGAAAAGCTCGGCTCAACCAGTTTGAATGAAATGCGAGCGTTGCCTGCAGACACTATTTTATCAGCCTCACAGGGTATGGCTAATCTCAGCTTCAGTCCCATTCGGGACGGCATCTTTCTCCCGGCTGATTTAGAAAAAGCATTGACCGGCGGGAAATTTAACCAGGTCGGGTTTCTGGGCGGATGGGTACTGGATGACGCGGTTTTAATTCATCCGTCCAAAGCGACTCCCGAAGAATTTATCAAAATAATGAATGAAACCTATGGCAAAAAAGCAGAAAAATTACTTATTCTTTTACCACATGATAGTGAAGAGCAGGCTTCTGCTTCGCTGAAGACGATGAATTTAATTTATTTTGGCGCACTTAGTCCGTACAAGCTCTCCAAATACAATTCAAAACCCTGCTACATTTATGAATTCGCGCATGTTCCTGCTGAAAAGCCCGGCTTCCCGGATTATGGAGTTTTCCATACATCCGAAGTGCCCTATGCATTGAACACATTGCATTTGTGGGACCGGCCCTGGAAAGCTTTGGATCTTAACCTGGAGGAAAAAATGAGCAGTTACTGGATAAATTTTATCCGGTCGGGCAACCCGAACGGACCGGGCCTTGTAAAATGGGAACCTTATCGCACCGGCTTTTCACTTGAAATCGGGGACACCATCCAGGGGAAAAATGATCAATATAAAAATATCCTGGAAGTTCTTGCCAGTGATTAATCCGATGTTGACGTTGGATTTACCGCGTATTGACAAATAAAAACAAAATAAAATGGCACAAAAAAAGGTATGGTTAATCACAGGTGCAGGTCGCGGACTTGGAGTAGACATTGCAAAAGCAGCCCTGGCCGCCGGTCATCAGGTTGTTGCGACCGGTCGCAATAAAGACAAAGTCGCGAATGTGCTCGGAGAATCCGGAAACCTGCTTGTAGTAAAATTGGATATTACAAAGCCCGAAGACGCTGAATTGGCAGTTAAGGAAATTGTAAAACAATTTGGAAGATTAGACGTATTAGTAAACAACGCAGCTAATTTCTACGCGGGATTTTTTGAGGAATTATCAGCTGAACAAATGAATCGACAATTGTCGACCAGTCTGGTAGGTCCAATGAATGTAACCCGTGCGGTGCTTCCCGTAATGCGCAGGCAAAAGTCTGGTCTGATTATTACGATTTCATCCACTGCGGGACTCACAGGCTTTGAGTTTGGCACTGCTTATGCCGCTTCCAAATTTGGTCTCGAGGGCTGGATGCATTCTTTACAGGCAGAAGTTGAACCCTTTGGTATCCACAGTCTTGTTGTCAATCCGGGATTTTTCCGCACCGAACTTCTTACCGAGGAGTCAACAAATTTTGCAACGGGCAGGATCAATGATTATGACGAACGGAGGGCGCAGCAAATGCAATTTTGGAAAGGCTATAATGGTCAGCAGTCAGGAGATCCGGCAAAACTTGCAAAGGCATTAATAGATTTATCGAATATGGATAACCCACCTTACCGCTTCCTGGCTGGCGCCGATGCCATAGAAACGGCAGAAAAGGTCTCTGCAACACTTCATCAACAACTTAACGCTTATCGTGAATTATCTTCGTCACTTGCTTTCTAACAGTTCGGTGTTGCTTTATATTCGTGAAGATGCCCTACGCGATTTATGGTTGCTTAGCCATTTTTACCGGCCTCATCAAATGGGAGAAAGTAAGTGAACCCATCATCCATTTGCCGTTTTCTTTGATGTACACCTCGGTCACCATAAACGGATTTACGACCTCGTGCCCCCCGACAACCGCCACCAGGTCAATATCATTTAAAAGAATGGCCGTGTTGCCGAATATGTTCACCACAACTGCGTAAACCTCGGCCTTCTTATACCAGATACCACCGTCTTTAATGGTAGCGAGTTCCGGGGTTTTTCCCCAGGTTCCACCCATGTGAATGAACATACATTTGTCACTGAACAGCCCATTTAGAGAATCGACATTCTTGTCCGCCATCCAATTCCATTTCTGTTTGGAAAGATTAATGAGTTCCTGTTGTTCGGGCGTGTTTGTCGTGGATGTCGTAATGGATTCATGTGGTGGTTGTGCGTAGGAAAATTGCACGGCCGCAATCCAAAAAAACAATCCGAGAATTTTTACTTTCATGTATGTTCATTTTAATAATTAAATAATCAGACTATTGAGATTAACAACATTAAGGGTTTACCATTTTTTGCATTTGTTCCGGATAACGATTACCCTGCACCTCAATGTGCGACAGGGCTTCGTTGATTTTTTGAAGATCAATTGCTGACAACTCAATATCAGCAGCCCCCAGATTTTCTTCCAGTCTGTGTAACTTAGTGGTGCCCGGAATAGGAACGATCCAGGGCTTTTGTGAAAGGAGCCACGACAAGGCAATTTGTGCAGGGGTTGCTGTTTTTTCCTTCGCAATTATTGCAAGCAATTCAACGAGCGCCTGGTTTGCTTTTCTGTTGTCTTCTGAAAAACGCGGCAGGGAATTCCGGAAATCGCTTTTATCGAAACTTGTATTTTCATTGATGGCGCCTGTGAGGAAACCCCGGCCCAGCGGACTAAAAGGAACAAACCCGATGCCCAGTTCTTCCAGTGTGGGCAGTATCTCTTTTTCCGGCTCCCGCCACCAGAGCGAATATTCACTTTGAAGTGCTGTTACGGGTTGTACCGCATGCGCTCTGCGTATAGATTGTACACCCGCTTCCGATAATCCGAAATGTTTAACCTTGCCTTCTGCTATCAGTTCTTTCACTGTCCCGGCCACATCTTCCATTGGAACGTTCGGATCCACGCGATGCTGATAAAGGAGATCAATACAATCGGTACGCAATCTTTTAAGGGCCGCTTCTGCTACTTCCCGGATATGCACCGGCCGGCTATCCGTTCCAAGTGGTGGCTTGCCTTCTTTGAAACCGAATTTGGTGGCAATGATAACTTCATTACGAAACGGCTCCAGTGCCTCTCCTAAGAGTTCTTCATTATCAAATGGTCCATATGCTTCTGCCGTGTCAAAGAATGTTACACCCAGCTCAAAAGCTCCTCTGATCAGTTGAATGGCATCTTTTTTTTCCGGTGCAGTTCCGTATGCGAAGCTGAGCCCCATGCACCCTAACCCTAAATCGGAGACTTCCAGTTCGCTTTTTCCTAAAATTCTTTTTTTCATATCCGTCTTTGTTATTGCAAAGTTCTTACCATTTGAATGATAGATGGTATATCAATTATGGATCTATCTACCATTATTCCTGATTTAATGAAAATATCGCCCTCCTTAGTGCAATGTGTGTCTATTTTTTGAGCTTACGGTATACCCATTACGGTTTTAACTACCAATATTGCTGATTTAACCTAGGGTGCTGGTCAGGAGAAAATTTATGTCTTAATTTTAATACGGATAAACCAACATTTTATGGACAGGGAAATGCGGCGCTTTGAAACCATCAATGATTACAATGTTTTTAACAACAATCCAACGCTTCATCCGCTGGTGAGTGTTGTCGATCTGTCAATGGCAGCTCCGCGCCAGGGTTCCAAAATGTATTTCGGTTTCTATACTATTCTCTTAAAAGATGTTAAATGTGGCGACCTGGTATATGGTCGCGAGACCTATGATTACCAGGAGGGAACATTGGTATTCATGGCCCCGGGTCAGGTAGCCGGTATGAACAGCAATGGCGAAACCTATCAGCCTAAAGGGTATGCGCTGATCTTTCATCCGGATTTAATTCACGGCACCTCACTCGGAAAGCATATTCCCGATTATAATTTTTTCAGCTACCAATCCAGCGAGGCACTCCATGTTTCAGAACAGGAACGGAAGATAGTGCTGGACTGTTTCTCCAAGATCAGGTATGAACTGGAACGGGCCATTGATAAACACAGTAAAAAACTGATCGTATCCAATATTGAATTGTTTTTGAATTATTGCGTTCGTTTTTATGACCGCCAGTTTCTTACCCGGGATAAAGTGCACCATGGAATTTTAGAGAGATTTGAAACGCTCTTAAATGATTATTATCACTCTGAGCAGCCACAAATAACCGGTCTGCCATCCGTGGCCTGGTGTGCCGACCGGTTACATTTATCATCCGGCTATTTTGGGGATCTTATTAAAAAGGAAACCGGCAAAACGGCCCAGGAGTACATCCAATCGAAGGTGATTGATGTGGCCAAAGAAAAAATATACGACCTGAACAAATCAGTAAACCAGGTTGCTTTCGAATTAGGGTTTAAATATCCCCAGCATTTTACCCGCTTATTCAAACAACGGGTGGGGCATACGCCCAATGAGTACAGAAGTAGTCTCAGCTGATAACCATCAAATCGAACAACTCCTGTTCCAAAACCGAACACTTTAATATACCGTCGAAAAAACCAGCTCACTGATTATAAAGCAGGTAGCAGCATGGCATTCTAATGGATACTCTAAGAAGCAGAACAGCTTTATCAGCCGGGTTTTGTATCACTCCTCCCTAAATTCCAGCTATGCCAAAGACAGGAATTTCATTGATATTGATATTAATTCTTGGAACTACGGAATCCTGCAAGCAACACCACTTTCGTTCAACAGACTATAACTATTCCAAACCCCAACAAACCGGCGACTCTTTAGAAACCGGGGTCATGTACAATTTCGGAATGGACACCACCAAAATTGTACAACTTACAAAACTAATCTTAGCCGACAGTTTCCCCGACATTCACAGCCTGCTTATTCTGAAACAAAATAAATTAATTTATGAAAACTATTTTGCCGGTGATGATGAAATAGTGGGTCAGGGTTCTGTAGGTTATATTGACCATACTATTGACAGCCTGCATGATTGCAGAAGCGTTACAAAAAGCTTCACGTCGGCATGTATCGGAATTGCCATCAAAAAGGGATTTATTAAGAATGTCAATGAGCCCATATATCCCTGGTTTCCGGAATATGCTGAATACTTCGACTCAACGAAAAGGAAAATAACCATTCTCGATTTATTAACCATGACCAGTGGCCTGGAATGGAACGGAACGGCCTCTTCCAACTCGAAAAATACCGAGTCTCAAATGGAGACGAGTCCAAACCCGATTCGGTTCATATTAAGTCGCCCGATGGCCGCAGAACCCGGCAAGCAGTGGAACTACAGTGGTGGTGATGCCCAGCTATTAGGGGAAATTCTGTGGAAGGCAAGCGGAGTAAAACTGGATAAGTTCGCGCAAATGAACCTGTTTGCTCCTTTGGGTATAAAGAAATATGAATGGCTTACACAAATAAAAGATATGCCGTCGGCAGCCTGGGGCCTCCGGCTTAGATCAAGGGATCTTGCCAAATTCGGGCTTCTATATATAAACAATGGAAGATGGAACAATATTCAAATTCTGGATAGCTCCTGGGTAGAACAATCATTGCGCCCGCTTGTGCCTAGATCAAAGGAAAAAATGACCAATCTTGGTTACGGGTTATTATTTTGGACCTATAGCATTGTGATAGGGAAAGACACACTGAATATATCCGAAGCATACGGAAAAGGAGGTCAAATTATATCTATTTGCAAACCGCTGAATTTAGTAGTTGTGTTTACAAGCGGGAATTACAATCGCAATGACTTTGTCAATACCTATTTCATGGCGCTGAAAAAATATATTCTGCCGTCAATTAAGGTTCGGGAAAAGGAGGAAGCTGACTAAACAGGGGTCGGATGGTATACCATGCCAGCGCAGGAAAAAATACCATGGGTACGCCCAGCCCGGGAAACAATTCGGGTGATTTTACATTTAATGGCAGTGAAATGGAAATGGGAACCATCACCAAAGCGAATGAGGTGATGGACAGAATAAAGTTATAAATGATCTCTCCCCGCTTTCTGAAAATTTTTATGCTCAGGTAGTTGACGATCGCCGCCAGCATACAGAACAATATGCTGAAGCCCAGTATTCTGCCCCCATTCAATACTTTGGAAAAATCCACTTCCGTGGCAAAATAATAGATCCGGCTATAGATATAGCCGGCTAAAGCGGCTAACACAGCCGCTGTTAATGCATGTAAAAAAATCTTCTTAAACATGCATTCTACTTTGTAACCGGAACCTCAATATCCACTTTAAAAGTACTGGCACCATGGTTCGGTTCGGCCGTATTAACATTGTAGTCCAGCCGGTTAACTGAAAGGGTTCCTTTAAAAACATTATTGTCGAATGTAAAGGGAATGATCACTTCCTTTTGCACACCATGCATAGTGAGCATCCCTTTGGCTTCATATCCGGTTGCAGCTTTGCTTATGGAAGTAGAAGTGAACTGGATAGTGGGATATTTTGTCGCATCAAACCACTTTTCACTTTTAGCGTGTGTATTTTTCATCCCGTTTCCGGTGTTGATAGTCGATACGTCGATGGTGGCGTCAAATTTTGACGTGGCCAGATCATTCGGGTCGAAGTTTATGGTCGACTTCAGACCGCTGAAGGTGCCGGATGGATCTCCCCCGTCGAATTTGATTGAATAGTTATCGGTGATTTTCCATTCCTGCGAAACCAGCAAGGTAAAAGAGGATGCGATTATAAATGCCACTGCCAAAGCCGGATACATGATTTTTTTCATTGCCAATGAGTTTAAATAGATAAATAATTGGCGTGAAAATATCAAACTGTACTGCGCGCTTTTATACATTGCGACAAAACGCCGGTTTTCTGAGACCAAAACCGGGAGATCCTAACTATTTATAGGTATAGCAAAAAGTCTGCATTAGATTTGGAGAACGTGCCAACCCCATTCCCGTTCATCGCGCGATGGCATCGCAAAACAAAACAGCCATGAGATCAGATACAAAGAGACAGGCCGGAATCTTTAAGCGGTATATCCTTATCATTGGGGCTGTTTGTCTTTTTGCAAAAGCGGCCAATGCTCAATCATCAGATTCTGCTACGCGGCCGCGTATTGTTATAACGGCAGATCCGGAACTCGACGACAATAATTCACTGATCCGGTTTTTATTGAACAGCTGTGACCTGGATGTGGAAGGACTAATTTATGCGAGCAGTGGCTTTCACTGGAAAGGAGACGGGAAAGGAACGAAGTGGTATGTTCCCGGCAGGGAATACGCCCGTTTCGGTTTGGATACCTGTCCCTGTGTTTCCTGGCGCTGGGCAAAGAATGAGCGTTTTATTGACGACGCGGTAGAGGCTTACGCGAAAGTATATCCAAACCTGAAACTGCATAACCCCGCATATCCTTCACCGGAATTTCTGAAATCAAAAATCAGGTTCGGCAATATCGAATTCGACGGGGAGATTTCTAAAAATACGGCCGGCTCTGATCTCATTAAAAGCCTGATGCTGGACGATACTCCCGGCCGCTTATATATTACCGCCTGGGGCGGGCAGAGCACGATCGCCCGCGCACTCAAATCCATCCAGGAGCAATACGAAAATACAATCCAGTGGGAGGCGATTAAGAAAAAGATAATGCGTAAAGTAGTGTTGCTGCCCTCCGGTGACCAGGACGATACCTATGCCAAATATATCAAACCGAACTGGCCGGAAATCGAATACCGCCAGTTCACCGGAGGGCCCAACTATGGTTATGGTGCACAGCTGGGTGCAAAACCGGAGGATTCGGTTTACCTCACTTCTTCCTGGACAAAGGAAAATGTTTCGGACCGCGGACCGTTGGGATCCTTATACCGGGTCTGGGGTGATGGAAAACAAATGGTAAAAGGCGACGTCATGGATTATTTCGGTTTTTCAGGATACAGCAAAGAACAACTAAGAAGCTTGGGATATATAGTATGGATGCCCGTGCAGGCGAAAGGATCCTGGCTCGGGGAAGGAGACGATTTCACCTTTATGAATATGCTGGGAAACGGTCTTCGTGCATATGAAGCAGGCTCTTTCGGTGGCTGGGGTGGTCGTCAGCTGAACAAGGATGGAAATGGATATCCGGATTTCTTTCCCGCGGCCCAGCGGGATTTTGCAGCCCGGCTGAAATGGTCCGTGACAAATAAATATACTGATGCGAATCATGCGCCGGTTGTAAAAATTGAGGGCCCCCTGAATATATTGGGATATCCGGGCGAAACGATAAAACTAACGGGAACAGCTTCTGATCCGGATAACGATAACGTTTCTGTGAAATGGTGGCAGTTCGAGGTCGGGACCTATCCGGATAAAATTGCGATCACGAATTCGAATTCAACACAGGCAAAAATTCTTATACCAAAAGATGCCGTTCCCGGCCAGACCATTCACATTATTTTTGAGGCAACGGACAATGGTGTGCCGGCACTCACAAGTTATCAGCGTGTAATCATTACGGTGGTGGGGAGATAGGAAATGGCCTAGTTAAATGACTGCCTGAATTCAAGCGGTGAAAGGTTGGTTTTTTTCTTGAACAATTTATGAAAGGATTGAGGGTGTTCAAAACCCAGTTGAAAGGCGATCTCGCTGACCGACAACGAAGTGGTACTGATCAGCTCCTTGGCTTTTTCAATCAGCTTACTGTGGATATGCTGCTGTGCATTCTGGCCAGTCTGCGAACGAAGCATATCGCTTAAATAACTGGGAGAAACATTCAGACCCGCAGCCAGTTCCCGAACGGTGGGCAACCTGTCATTTTTCCGATGGTCCATGCGTTCTGCTAACAGTGCGTCCATCCGGCTCAGCAAATCGTTACCCGCGTTTTTACGGGTCAGAAACTGCCTATGGTAAAAACGATTACAATAAGTAAGTAAGGTCTCGATCTGGGAGATGATCAGGTCCTGGCTGAAGTGATCGATCACCGAACGGTATTCCTGCTGAATGCTCTTCATAAGATTTGTGATGATGGATTCCTCTTTTTCTGACAGGTGCAAGCCTTCATTTACTGCATAGGAAAAATATCCGTAGGTCTTGATGGTTTTTATCAACGGATAATTCTGGATGAAATCCGGGTGAAAAACCAGCCCCCAGCCCGAAGGGGAATACGAGTGACTATAGGTAGACAAAACCTGGCCGGGGGCAATAAAGATCATGGAGCCTTCTTCGAAATCGAAATATTGCTGTCCATATTTCAACCGGGTATTTGCATCTTTTTCCAGCCAGACCGAATAAAAATTAAATACTATTCTGTCGGAAATTTCGCTGGCGATGCTGCGGGTTTTTTTCAGGTCGATCACACTGATCAGCGGGTGTTCGGGTTTCGGAAGCGAAAATATCCGGTGCAGTTCCGAAATGGAATTTACCATGTAAGGTTTTGTGCCCGATTTTTTCATGATCTGAAATTACGCCCAATCTTTCTTTTAAAGAAACAGGATGCGATCACCTCGGTTTTTTAAAACTTTTTTCTTTGTTGATAATCACAAACATTTTAATGATTTTGTCATTCTTCACCGTGAAAAAATAATCGAGGTAGGTTGGGTCCGGCGCTAAATTCTTATCATAGTTTCCGTCGGTGAGCGCGGTGATCATGAAATCGCCGTAGTGTTCCATGATCGTATCCGGTTTCATGGTCACTTTATCGCCGATCATCTCTTTGTCGCTCCATTTCTTAATCTGCTCAACACCCCGGAAATTCCGGGCCGCATCATTAACAAACGCATCCCCGGCAAAACAATCAATGAATGCATCTCCATTGTGCCCGTTGACGGCCACGATAAATTTTTCTATAACAGCCGGTAATTTGATTTCCTTTGACATGAAGTAGTTTTTTAATAGTTTAAAATGATCATGTAAAGGTCAGCATCCGACCCGACCGGACTGTATCCAAACCCCGGCATTAAGTAGTCAAAATGAAATAAATGAGATCGGGGATCCGGGTGCTGAAATGAATCGGGTCAGGGTCCGATAGTTGCATATTTAATCTACCCGGACAACAAAATAAATTTCATAATTAACATATATGTCATTAGAAACTACAAAACCTGCGCCTGTTATCGTCGGTGCCCAGGGAGGAAAGACGGTATCCGTGGTCGGCGATACCTATCGAATCCTGATAAGCGGCAGGGAAACAGGGAATTCGTTTGCAACCATCGACATGCTAATTCCCCCCGGTGGCGGACCTGGCCCTCATTCCCATGCCGGATTTCAGGAATCGTTCTATGTAATTGAGGGTGAGATAGAGGTTAAATCCGAGGTTTCCACCTATATCGCAAAAAAAGGATCTTTTGTAGAAATCCCTAAAGGCGGGATTGTGCATTGTTTCAAAAATAAATCAAAAGAGACCGCCCATCTTTTATGCATGGTGGTTCCCTCCGGTTTGGAGGAATTTTTTCTGGAAATTGGCCAGCCGGTGTCACCAGATACCTTTCTTCCGGCTCCGCAACTGGATGAAGAAAAGATAAAAAAATTGAAATCCATTGCTGAGAAATACGGACAAAAAATATTTCCTCCGGATTACCTGGGATAGGCAATTTCAAACAGGCTCCCTGCCAATCAATTTACGTAGCCATTTATATTTTACACATATAAATCCTTTTTGCGGCCAAAAATCATCAATCCTGATTTGATAACAGGAAGACCTACCTTACAGGACCGCCAGTGCAGACCCCCAACGCTTCCGCTCATTTATCACGTTTAAAATATTCAGTATATGACAAATTCTTTCCAACCCAGATTGTGTTACATTTTATTGGCGCCAGAAGCCGGATCTATAGAAACTCTTGAAGCGCCATCGCCCGGACAAGATTCCTCACCAGCGCAACTCGTAGAGGCACTGCACACTACGTTCGGAAACCATCACGCCCGGGCCGTACATGCTAAGGGCATTGTGTTGGAAGGAAATTTCTATCCTGATCCCGGCGCTTCATCGATCACCACCGCATTCCATTTACAGAATGAGAAAAGCAGGGTCATCGTGCGGTTTTCTGATTTTACCGGAATACCGGATATCCCGGACAATATCGGAGCTGCCAATCCCCGCGGGCTTTCCATAAAATTCATCATGCCGGATGGCGAAACCACCGATATCGTGGGACATAGCTTTAACGGCTTTCCCACTTCCGATTCAGATCGGTTCAGGGAATTGTTGCTGGCGATTGCGGCCAGCGGACCCGGTGCAATGGCACCGACGGCGCTGGACAGTTTCCTGGGCGAACACCCCGTGGCAAAAACATTTTTAACCACGCAGAAATTACCGGCGAGCTATGCAACCATCTCTTATTTCGGGGTGAATTCATTCCGCTTTACCAATAAGGCAGGCATCTCCCATATTATCCGTTATCAGTTTATTCCGGAAGGTGGAGAAATGTTCTTAACGCCGGATCAGTATGATAAAGCCGGTCCGCAATACCTGATGAATGAAATCAGGGAAAGAGTATCTGTGGCACCCGTTCGTTTTAAGATGTTAGCCGAAATCGCCGAAGCAACTGATCTGATTGAAGATCCATCCATCGCTTTTCCTGAGAGTCGCGAAAAAATTCTTTTGGGCTATCTGGAAATTAAATCGCTTACCGCTAACACCCCGGAAGAAGACAAGGCGTTGTACTTCACGCCTAACAATATTCCGGTCGGAATTGAACCTGCCGATCCGATGATTAACTTTCGTTCCAGAGCATATCCGATTTCTGTTCAGGAGCGGCAGTGATATACGTCTTATTCGAATCAATGATTAACAGGCGCAAAATTTAACATGGGGTTTTTTATTAAATTGAGTGTATCAAAAAATACGC
>Ga0206903_10035_pt1 | contig 43857 bp, 39 predicted proteins | sample Alteio_BWOrgHeat_45_FD_152959 | JGI IMG/M metagenome (GOLD analysis project Ga0206903, IMG submission 152959) | Enriched cells from forest soil in Barre Woods Harvard Forest LTER site, Petersham, Massachusetts, United States -... | ecosystem: Environmental > Terrestrial > Soil > Temperate forest >... | reverse complement strand
TTGTCTTTCACAATGCGGGCCCCTGAGACCTGACCACATTGGCTAAACAACTGTGAAAGTTCGTCTTCGGTAACCTCATAGCTGAGGTTACCGACATAGAGTTTCTTGGCCATAAGTTCCTCTCTAGTTTGAGCTAAGTAATGAACGGCCCGAAGGCCCTTGCCCGAGGCTTTTCCGATTGTGGGTTGAGACACTGACGAAAGGAGAAATATCGGGTTGAGGCGCTCCAAGGAGGTTGTCTGTCTCCGTTTTGCCGTTACGGGTGAGACTGCCTACATCGAGTCTTGGTACCTTTTAAGTATTTCACGGGCAGGCGATGGGATCAATCGACGAAAAGCAACGCACCGCACAGAGAGTAACACATTGAGCCATGACGACGAAAAGCGAAGCACTAGAGACTGAATGGGCACTCCCTTTAAAGATCTTGAGTTTATCGGCTTCGACGAAGAGAGTGTGCTGAGGTACAGCAAGGGAATGTCCCGAAAAAAATGGAGTGCGTATGATGAGAATTTTTGGTTTTGGCATGATTCTGGTGAACACAGTATTCGCCAGCGGTTACAGTCAGATTTTACTTCGTTGTCAGAGTCGGTTGGATTCCGACATCTATGTCAGTTGCAAGAGCTCGACGGCCGCTCCAGGCGGTCCCATTTCCGTAGTGTATACGTGGGGAAAAGCCGACGGGACGATGATTGGGAGATCAAACATGCCATTTCAACCCGACCCCACGCAGTATTCCTGTGTGACGGTATCGACGATCCAGCGTTGTCCGATCTCTGGCTCGCCGTGATCTAAAGGCTGCGGGGCAACCCACTACTGTCGCGCGTCGCGGCTCAGTCTGAAACCTTTTCAACTCATGCCAGCAGCACCAACGACGCCTTGAGGAATATGGCTCAAATTACTTCACGGTGACTTTGGTCATCTTGTCGCCGATTTTGATCTTATGAACGATATCCAAACCAGTCGTCACCTGGCCAAAAACAGTATATTGGCCATCGAGATAGGGAATCCGAGCTAATGCGATATAGAATTGGCTATCTGCGGAATTCGGATCCGCAGCTCGCGCCATCGCGACCGTGCCATCGACATGTTGCCGAGAATTAAATTCTGCCGGCAAATTCTGTCCCGATCCCCCGGTGCCATCCCCTTTGGGATCTCCGCCTTGCACCACAAAACCCGGAACAACGCGATGAAAGCTTAGACCGTTATAAAATCCTTTTTCCGCCAGTTCTTTGATTCGAGCCACTGTCTTGGGGGCATCTTGAGGATAAAGTTGGATTTCGATATTTCCGTAACTGGTTTCGATAACAATCATATTGCCTCCTGTATCGGTTGGCGTTGTAGAGGGAGTCTCCGATTTTGCGACCGGGTTAGCTGGGGAAGAGGTGCGCCGCATGCTTAACCAAGCTGCCACGCCGGCGACAACGGCGATGACGACGATGGCTAAGAGGATCGTATTCTTATTCTTCATGCGTGAGGCCTCGCTTTTCGTGAGTTCGTAAGATAAATTTCCAATTCCGGGTTTGCAATCAGATTATGCCCTAGCCCAGTCTAATCTTTTTACCCCTGGCGCAGAACTTTTAAAAAGTCTTCAACCAGATCATCGGGGTGTTCCAGCCCCACGGAAACCCGAATCAAGGTATCGGAAATTCCCTGATTTCGCCGATCTTCGGCAGAAACCCCCGCATGGCTGGTTTGACTAGGCCGGGTAACTAGGGTCTCAACCCCTCCTAAACTCGGGGCATTCATCCCTAAACGAAGTTCACGCAGAAAACCATCGGCGGCTTCGGCAGTGCCCGGAAATTCAAAAGACATCATGCCACCATAACCACGGAACCATTGCTTTGCCCTCAAATGATCCGGATGAGAGGGCAGCCCCGGATAAATCACCCGCCGAACCAGTTTGGAATCTTCCAAGGCGTGGGCCAGTCGCATCGCACTCTCGTTCTGCCAACGCACGCGCAAAGGCAACGTCTTCAATCCTCGATGGAGAAGAAAACAAGAATGGGGATCCAGTGATCCTCCCATGAGGTTGAGCCATTGGGTGACCGATTTGATCTCTTCGGAGCTCGCCATGACGCAACCAGCCACGATATCACTATGGCCGTTAAGATATTTAGTGGCGCTGTGGAGAATATGGGAAAACCCAAGCGAACGGGGATTGAAATTTACCGGCGAAGGAAAGGTATTATCGATAAAAGATTTAAGCCCCTTCGCCTGGGCAAAACTGGCGATGGCTTGGAGATCCGGAATACGCAAAAGCGGGTTCGAAACGGATTCCACATATATCGCTTTTGTCTCAGGCCGAAGCGCCTTTTCCCAACTTCCGGGTTCCGACAGGGGAAAGAAACTCACTCGCCGACCAAGTGCTGAAAAATTTTCCTTCAGAAAATGGTAAGTTCCCCCATATAAATTATCTTGGGCAATGAGATGTTCCCCTTCCTTCACCAAGGCCAGAAGGCTCGTCGTAATGGCGGCCATTCCGGAAGCCATGACCAGGGCTGCTTCGGTTCCCTCAATAGCGGCCAACTTCGCCGCTAAAACCAGATGATTAGGAGTATTGCTAAGCCTAAGATAACGAACCGAATCGTAGTCTTTAGCGCCATTGGATTCATAAGTGCTGCTTTGATACACGGGCAAAACCACCGCGCCTTCCGGTCGGGGTCGCCATTCCCCGCTGTGAATCACTTGAGTTTCAAGATGCTCTGTTTTTTCTTCGCTCATAAAAACCTCTTGGTAGAAAAAAGCTCGATGGGCTCGAAGCTCTTGCCTCGAACTATCGCTTCAGCCAAACGCTGAACTAGCTCGAAAATAAAATTTTGGGCCCGCCCCGCAAAACCACTGATCCAATAGACCCCCGGCAGATCGGGAAGGGCCCCCGCGATTGGTAACCCATCGCAGGTGATAGATTCCCAGCTCAAGTGCGATCGATAGTTTCCTTGGCTAGGCCCGGTCCATTTCAAATCAGCGAAGAAACGCTCTAGGTTCACTAAGCTAAGCGGATCGACCTGTCTTTGTCTGCCCACTCCGCGATCTTGATACAGATTACGAAAACTGCCCAAACGAAATTCTTTGTCCGTAATCACCCCAAAATCAGCACCGCCATGAAAATGGGCAACCCCAAAATCAAGCGGAATCGACTTGGGAACGGAAAACGACGAAAGGGTGATCGGAATGAGCTTATCCTTTAGCCAAGGAAACAATTGAGCATCCCAATCGTTGGCCAAGCAAAGGATCACCGATGCCGTTTTTTCCTGAAGCCGCCCCGCTCGTTCCAAGGTAAGGCGATAGTTTAACGCATCCGACTTTTCCAGCTGAACCAGTCGCTCCCACCGCTGGGGCAAGCCACCATGGGTCTGAGCCCACTGCAGAAGGCAAGACTCCAATCCCGTTACGTCGAGCTGGCACGCAGGCTCGGTCAGTTTTCCCAGAAATTGAACCCCGCCCAGCTGCAGCTGCGGCCCCGAGCCCAGGTAATTTCCCCCGTACCCTCGTCGAACCGAAGCTTCGAGCAAATCCCGTTCGCGAGTATCGGTAGCAAACCACGCTAGTCCCGTTTCCGACAAAGGCAGTCCAAAATCAGCAAAACACTGGCTCGCTCGTCGATAATTCGCGTGGGAAAATCGCCAAAGCGAATCGGCCATGGCTTCGCCAAAGACTAAGAAAGCCTTTTCTACGATTTCACCGTTACCAATATGCAAGGGGATCACTTCGGGAGGGGACCATTTCGCCATTTGCGAATCGCCGGGATCCTCGAGCCAAACCACCGGCGCGGGACAGCCAAAACGATGAAACGCATGACTCAACAGCAGAGAAGTCCAACGACTTTCCGGGCAATTCCCCAGAATCAAAACTTCACTTTTGGACGACGCTTTCCGGGACGCGGATGACAAGGCGATCCTCCTCCTCTTCAATCCCAAAGCGAATCAGATTGGCTCCTTCACAAGGACCTGCGATACAGAGTCCGGTCTCGATTTGGTACATCGCCCCGTGGAGATGACATTGCAGATGCGCTTTATCGTGGGTAAAAAACTTCGCATCATTCAGATCTAAAGTAACCGGAAGGTGCTGGCATAAATTCTGGTAGGCATAAAACTTATCGCCCAAGCGAACCACTAAACCTTGGACCTCTTCACCTCGAACTTTAACTTTGAAAGAACGGGCAGTGCGCTCGGCGAAATTCTTTTTGCTCACCACCACCGCCGGATCGCCGAAACGTGGAGTCAATGGACTTTCTTCCTTCCTCGAAAGCCCTCTGCGTACCCGTGGAAATAACCCACCTCGGATTCTGGAAAATGCCAACAATAGTAGCCATCACCACTATCAAAATCCACGAGCCACATCCCTTTGGCTTCACATCCCAATTTGCGGACCTTTCGCTGCCACTGCTCAAATAACGCCTGAACCCGCTCTTCTAACTCTGCTTTTCTTTCTGGGTTCTCCGTCCACGAAAGCTGGGTGGTCAACTGCATGACTTCTTCATGAGCGCCTTTAGTGATGCGCTGAATCACAGGAAGGAGTTGCTTAGCCTCCGCCAAGGTAAAATTTCGTTTCTGATTAATCTCGACCAGCTCGCCCATACTTTCGCGAATATACCGCGAGAGAGTAAAAGCGACAACCAAGGCTTGCTTTAAGGGAAGAAGGGGGGACTAATCCAGTTCAACGTAAACCACAGTAACATTATCGGAGGAATCGCTGCTGGTAGCAGCTTCCGAGCAAAGCAGCTCCACCAACGCCTGGGGCTCACTCGCATATTCACGGAGCAGAGCCACCATTCGGGTCTCGGTCATCTGACGATAAAGGCCATCAGAACAAAGCAGTAGCCGATTCCCGGGAGCTACGGCGAACGTCTCTTCCTGGATAGTGAGAGGATGAACATCGGAAGGAATTCCTAAATAGGAGCAAAGCACTGAAGACTGCAAAATCTCATCGAAGGCCTCATGATCTCGGGAAATTTGCCGAAGACAACTTTCCGCATAGAGATAGCATCTGGAATCTCCGACATGACAAATCGTAGCTTCGTCTTCCACGATCTGAAGAGAGGTGAAAGTGGTCCCCATCAATGCTTCTCCAATTGAGGACAGCGCTTCATGCAAAATCTCGGCTTGAATCCTTTCCACCGCTTTTCGCAAGGTATGCGGTCCGCTGGAGTATTTTGCAATTCCCTCAACCGCCATTCGTGAGGCGACCTCACCGCGCAATCCACCACCGACTCCGTCTGCCACCGCGAATAATCCCCGATCGGCGGCAACCAGAAAGGAATCTTGATTCATTTCTCGGGTGCCCACTACGCTATGTACAAAGCCCTTGATCTGCATGGGTAGGTAGCCCTCAAATGCGATTTCGATTGATTCCATTGTCTCCTGGGGACCTGCCTTTTTCAACTGATGGTCTCGATCCGCTGCGGGTTAGCTAACACAGTGGATTGCCAGCGAAACCCAAAATTATGAAAACTGTATACAAACTGTGTATTGATCCCCATAATTCGCCGCGTTATACTTTTCTTAGATAGTAGTTCAACGCCTTAATTAAAAAGAATTTATCGACTGAAATGAAGGGATTGGGAAAGCGATTTCCCGATTGATTTAAGCTTATGGACCCAAGGCTAGATTCCGAGCGTTGGGCTGCGGTCTGAGACCGCAAATGAGCAAGAGTCTTCTAACACGGGGGCGGCAGAATACCTGAGACGGACAAAACCCCCGAAACCGGAATCCTGTGGTCAAGCTTACCCCTCGCTTGGCCAAGTCCAAATTTGGTGCTGCCGCCCCTTTCTCTTTCTTCTCCATTGCTAGGAAATCCCAATTACGTTATCACCCCCCCGACATGATTTCTGATTGCGAAATTTGGCTCAGCCTCGACCTTTCCTCTTCCACCGGTTCGCTGGCGATTCATCGCCAAACGGGAAATGAGGTGGCTTGCCTCGCCGATGAAATCATCGGTCAGGGCTTTCAGCACTCGGAATGGCTCTTTTCTCGGCTTGAGCCATTCCTTAAGGGCCATTCATTGAACGTCCAACAAATCGATCGCTTTATCACGACTTCGGGCCCTGGTTCTTTCACCGGTCTGCGAGTAGGGTTGGCAGCTTGGAAAGCGGTAGCCATGGCAAGGGAAAAACCCTTGGAGTTAATCAGTGGCTCAGAAGCTCGAGCTTTAGCCTGGTTGAGTGGTGAAAAGCACCTCGAATTACCTACCGAACTCACGGTGCTGACTCATGTTTCTCTGGATAAATATGTTCAAGCCCGGTTTAACATTTTACCCTTTAGCCAGGTGAAGTTAATCACCGAAACTGTGGTGCAAGAGTCCGCGTTTCATACTCCCATCGAAACCGGGGTAAAATTTCTTTTGGACGAAAAGAGTCGCGGAGAAAATTTCTCCGGAGTTCCGGCCTTTCAACGCGAAATCTTTCCTTTGCGCGCGAAACACTTAGGCACGGCGCTAACTCGAGCGACCTCCCGCAGAAGTCTAGTGATTCCCTCGGATTACATCAACGCTGGTCCTGAATACTTTGGCTCGTCTTTCTGACGGCGTCCTTTTCCAAGATCAAGTAAACTAGACAAACCATGCTCCATCCCCTGCGCCGTTACGGTAGCTTCGCTTTGGTTGTTTTGGTCTACGCCTATATCGGTCTGGTATTGATGGATCGGCAACACGCTTGGATCTCTTCTGAAACCATCGCAACCGAAAATTATATTCTCTCAGAAGGAGGGCACCTCCATCCCCGCGACTTGAAACGGGCCCTAAACTTTACCGTTTTCGAAAATGGTCCTCGGGTTTCTCGACCACTGTCCTGTGGGTTGGAAGTCCTAGATACTAAATTTCGCGCCTGGCTCTGGCATTACTTGCCTCCCCGACCCAGTCTATCCCTCACTCTGTTTTTCACCCTTTTTCTCACCCCGCTCTGTCTCTTTGGCCTGCTGAGAAATTTGGGTCTAGCGCCCGATCTTTCTCGATTGGCCACCGCCTTGTATCTGGCCTCTCCCGGGTGCCTCTCCTGCGTCTCCTTGCTTTTTCGACCTTCCAAAGGAATGACCAATTTTTCTTTGGCGGCGTGTTTACTCTTGGCTTCTCGATTGAAGAAGGAAAATACCCGTCGCGGATTCTACTTTTTGATCGCATTCATTTTCTTTAGCTTCTTTTGGGATGAAACTGCTTTGCTCATTTATCCCGCGGTGCTGATTTTTTTCCCCACGATTTTTCAAACTGGCGAGCGGAAACTGATCTATCTGAGTTTACCGTTTGCGGTGCTCACCATGTATCTAGGGATCATTCCGTGGCTGTCTCATCTGGCTGGTTACGCAACGCCCCATCCCTTTGAATATTCAGTGATTCAATACCCACAATTTCGAGGGGGAAGGGCTTTTCTGATCCACCTGCTGATCAACTTCCGACTTTTCTTCAATCAAAGCTTCGCGCTAATCAACCTTCGAGAGCTTCCAGGAATCGGAGGCAAATTACTTTGCCTCACTCATCTCACGGTATTGAGCGGAATTCTCATCGCGCGGTTGACGCATCGAGAACCAACTCCTGGACCGCGGTTTCCCCTGGCAAGTCGACTCGCCGGGTTTCTCGTAGCTCTCATCATTTTTCATACTTTGTTGATGGCAATGGCTAGCTCGCAAATTGCGCCGATCTATTGGTATGGCTGCTATTGGTCGCTATTCTTTACTATCCTGCTTGCGCTCGGATTCCAGAAGTGGAACGCATCTCGGATGGTTTTTCCCTTTGCCGCCTTGTTTGTGGTGACTCTGCTCTACCTCTTCCCGCTGATGAATGACACTGCACACCGTTACTTCTACTATCTGCCCTCCCCGGCTCGCGCCGCGCTGCAGGGCCGGATGAAAGAAACAGATGCTTGGTTTCTCTTGCCCGCGGTGACTTCAAGCCACGCAGACGCTTTGACTCTGGCTTACTGGAATGAAGTCAGAAAAACCCACCGGCTCCCCAAGATTTCCCTTCCTCCCGATTTCGATTATCTGCCGGTAGAATTATCTCCGCTCACCCAGGACCCACCTCGACATTTGCATGGACCCCTCTCTCGCCAGGCGTTAAATTAATACTATGGAAGCCAAAAAGCTGAAGCCAAACACAGATCCCGTGACGACTCCCGTTAGCCAAACAGCGTCACCGTCGCCACGCCATTTGCTGTCCGACCGGATGGAGATTCTCCGTTACACCCTCCCGAATCTCTTTAAACGGACCGTAGCGATCTCTCAGCGAGGCCAACTCTGGCTAGAAATCCTGCGCCGCGAAGGAATCGTTGGCATCACGGAAGATGAATTCATCCAGGTAGCCGAGAACCTAGAGAAAGATTATTTCTCCCGTTTAGAAGGCAAGACCAACACCAATTTAAGCGCTGAGGAGTTGGGAAAGCCGGGGCTTTTTGTTCGCGACACCAACGATCAGTTGTTTCGAGATTACGGAGCCAGCGCACTTTGCGAAATTTCTTTTCGCGAACCGGCCTTAGCTCCCTTTCTCTTCCACTCAGATCTCACAGGGCTCTGTTATAACTATTATCATCGACAACCTTACTACCGAAACCAACCGGTCTTGCAACGACTAGAGTTTCAGAGCGGACAGAATGACCAAGAGGCGGGCGCGTTTCACGTCGATCGACTCCATCAAATAAGTTTCATGCTATTGGTATCCGACGTCACAGAAAAGGATACTCATATGGAGTACGCGCTTCGCACTCATAACCGCGCCATGTGGAAACATGGAATCGGGATGAATCCTGAAGAAGCCAAGCTGCTCGCTAAGCGCGGAGAAGTCTTAAAGTGCATTGGCGAAAAAGGGATGCTGTATATTTTCGACGCTAGCGGCATTCACCGCCGCTGTCTCATTCCCGGCAGCGCGCGGAAAATTCTGCATTGCAATGTTACGACCGGACATCATCTCAAGGAGTTTGTGGATCGTCGCGGAGGCTGGACAGGCCTAGCCAACCAGCCAAAACATATTCGACGGATGTTTGATAAATTGAAACCTTGAGCACCCTCCCTACTAACCCTACCTTCTCCGACTGGGCTCACCTACCGGCAGAAACCTTCGATCCCCCGGGGAAGAAGGGGTGACCGGAATACTCACGGGCCGACCGATGACCAAGTTTTCTCGATCTGAGGAGGTAATAAATAACTCTCGGTGGGAGGAAAGCGGATACCAGGCTTCGAGTTCACCATGCTGAAGAAAGGTTTTCCTCTCCAAGCGAGCACCTGGAGCAGACAAACTTTCCCCGTCCACCGCTCGGGTTAAATCAATGCTGTCTAATCGCCAGCCTCTACCGGCTACCACATTCTGAACAAAAGTTAGCCTCCCTTGTTCCGGTTGCCACCGCAAGCTTTGGGTAAAAGGTCCCGCGGGAAGACTCTTAATCACTGCCCCCAGAGTATGCTTCGCTCGAAAAATTTTTCCAGGATCGTACAGGCGAAGTGCCGGTTTCACCGCTCCATAGTCGGCCGAGGCCAGATATTCTCTTCCTCTCACCGAGACAAACTCCGGCCGTGTCCCATTTTCCGCCGCATCATCGATCACTACCGCGATCAAAGCATGATCGAGGTTTCCGTCGCGCCACGCTCGATTCCAATTTAACCGATAGATCGTTCCCCTCTGATTCCAGGTATTTCCGATAACGATTCCCCATCGAGGACTGTAAGTGATGCCCGTGGGATGAATCAGGAGATTTTTTTTTAAGTACCGCAGGTCCAATGATTTTCCGGTGGGCTTCAATCCACGGTCTAATTCGACCACCACACCACAAGCCACTCCCGCTCGTTTTGTCTCCCCAAAAAGATAGTAGTTTCCTCGGTGATGGAAAATCCCTTGCGCATCTGAGACTTCCGTCACGGAGAGGGCAACGACTCTGCTGAGCCCTGCGTTGGCTTGCCAAGTGCCATCGATAGCATCCCCTCTAACCAGAGAGGGACAACCCAGTAGTCCGGCTAGCCCCAAATAAATAGCGATGAGTGCTTTCATGTCACCTTCCCCGAAAATTCTTGTCTCGTATTTGATGCTGATTGGAAATCATAAACTGCTATCATCAGGATATGTGTTGTGTCTTTTTCAGTTTTCAATGCAGAAATGAAGCACTGGTACTCATTGCTAATCGAGATGAATTTCTATCTCGCCCCACGGCGCCATTAGCCTGGTGGAAAGATCGCCCTAACGTCTTGGCCGGCAAAGACCTCGAACAGGGAGGGACCTGGCTGGGAATGAATCGATCCGGGAAGATCGCCTTTCTCACCAATTACCGCGATCCCAGTAGAGACAAGGTAAAAGCCAGTTCTCGCGGAAAGATCGTGCTGGATTTTCTAGATGGCCCGGAAACCGCGGCTAAATTTCTGCCACGGCTGATTTCCGAAGCCTCAAATTACAACGATTTCAATCTAGTCTGTGGCACTTCCACTGAGCTCTACTACTTTTCCTCGGTGACCTTGGCCGCCCAACCACTTTCGCCCGGCCTTTATGGCCTAAGCAACGATCAGCTTGATACTCCCTGGCCAAAAGTGGTCCGGGGTAAAACGGCAATGGCGGCGATCCTAAATACGGGAGAAAAAATCGAAGCGTCACTTTTTGAAGTGATGCGAGACAACCTACCTGCGGACGACTCAGAATTGCCCGACACCGGCGTCGGGCTCAAGTGGGAGCGAGCCCTGTCTGCGATCTTTATCGAGAGCCCTACTTACGGAACCCGTTCAACGTCACTGGTGCGGATATCTGGAAAAGGTCAGGTTTGCATTTCCGAGCGCACTTACCAGACACGAGCTCAGTGGGAAACGAAACAATGCAGCTTTGAGCTAGGATGAACCAGAAAACGACTGCCTAAATCCGTCGGAAAAAACCCTGAAGCGATCTCACCGTTCTTTCTAGATCAGTGAGATCGCTTCGGACTGAAGGCCTGCCATCACTGAGATAACTGACTCATTACCGCCGTCGGCGCGCCACCCACATTCCTAAGCCCGACGCGAACATCATAAAAGGCATGAGGAAAATAGAAGCCATGTTGATCACCCGAGACCGGGTATCGGTAATGTTAAACTCGCTGACATCCGTAGCTCGGGGACGAATCGAAATTAAATCTTCTTCGTGCGAGAGCCAGCTCAACATGTTTTGGAAGAGATCAGCATTGATCCCGAATCGACGAACGCCGTTAGCAGCAAAAGAGGAGTTCCCCACGACCACCAATCGAAATTCCTGATCTTTCGGCGCGGTTTCTTCCGGCTTTTTCTCCTCTTTTTTATCCTCGGCTTTAGGGGCTTCTGGCTTGGAAGCTTCAGCCTTACCCGTAATGGAAAGCGCTAAACTGAGCGGCCCCTTGCGATCTGTCTTCTCGTCGACCTTTACCTTGTCCCCTTCCATATTGACTTCGAGACTTCGGGCGCTAGTTGAAAAGAGAACTTCTATTTTATCCGTCGCCGGCGCATTCGCTGCCTTTTGCACCGGGGAAGGAATAGGGAAGATACTCATCTGCTTCGCTTCTTGGGTGATCGGACTCGAACTCGAATAACTGGTAACGATCGGAGTCAGAGGATTTCCACCGGCCAGCTGTTGCAGACGATTCGTCTCGAGCACGGTTTTCTTGGGTTTCCACTCAACTCCAAACATGGTCAGCATGGGCTGAATGGTGGGCGTCGAAGTCGGATCAACCATCAAGAGCATTTTTCCGCCGCTTTTGACGTAATCTTCCAAGAGCTTCACTTCATGTTCTAGAAGATCCGATTTAGGTCCGGGAATGATCACGATATTAGCATCGGCCGGAACTCGATCCTTATCTACCAAGAGAAGTTCAGCGACGTTGTAACGCCCGTTATTCAGTTCTTCTCGAATGTCAGATAAGCCTTCCCGCCCAAGGTCGGAAACCAAATGTTCCCCGTGACCGGTCAAAAAATAGATTCTCCGTTTGTCACCCTTTGCGACTTGAATGATCGCATTAGTTAATTTTTCCTCTAGCTTGGGATCATCAGGGCTAGACAAATTATCCACTCGCGAACTGCGTGTATTACTCTCGATGACGATAGTTCCCGGTTGCTTAATCTGGTACTTCTGTACCGCAAACGGATCCTTATCGACGTCGATAAACTCTTTCTTCAGGTACTTGGGATTATAATAGGTGTATTTATCGAAGATATTATCGAACTCTGCCCGTTGGCCAGGGTTAATGAAAGCCTTGAGCACCACTTCTTGGGTTAGGCCCTTTACCACCTTCTGCGATTGATCCGACAGAGTGTGCAACTTGTTCTTGGTTAAATCGATTTTCTTGTCGTGATCCACTCCGATCAGGTTGATGAATATCACCACCCCGAGCGCCACCAGCGACATGAATAGGGAATTTAATCCATACTGGGTGGTTTTCTTGGAAAGGGTTGCCTTTAGCATCGCCGCTTCCATCACCACATAAGCGATAAAGCCCAAGAAGGCTAAACCGCCGCTAATTTCCCAAATTAGAGGCAGGTCAGGGCGCAGATAAGCGCTTCCCATCGCAACCATAGCCAGGAAAATGGCTCCAAGCAGAGTAACGAGATTTCTAGTCCTGATATCCATTGGATTTATCTCCAGCGATTGCTTTCCACCACTCGGTGAGTGAGGAAGAGCATGAATGCAGTAAAAGAGACGAAATACACTACGTCTTTCACCTGGATTAACCCCTCGGCGAAGCTATTGAAATGCCCCGGAGGTGATAGATAAGTCAGCAAAGGTCCCAATTGAAGGGGCCCAAGCGACCAGGTTATCCCCTGCCCGATCGACTGCATCAACCACAGCATCAATAGGGCAATGAAGGTCCAGATGGCCGCGATGGCTTGACTCGAGGTCATCGCCGAGATCAGAGCCCCCAGCGAAATGTAACAAGACAGCGCAAGTAACAAGCCCAAATAAGTCGTGCCGATAATCGGCATCTCTGGGTTACCCCAAAGGATCATGAAAAGGACGTAGACGAAAGAAATCACCACCATGATCAACATCAGGGCATAAGAAGCCAAAAATTTACCGATGACCAGCTCTCCGCCTTTCAGTGGGGCAGTAAAGAGTAATTCCAGAGTTTGCTGGCGTTTCTCTTCGGCAAACAGCTTCATGGTTAGGAAGGGAGTCACAAAGCAGAGAATAAAGGCCATGTTCTGATAAAGATACATCGCCAACTTATCTAGCGTAATTCCCTGGGCCTGGCCAAAACGTTGCATCGCGTTGTATCGTTGATAAATATCAACAAACTTCGCGAAGATCACCCCCATAGCAAAGAGGAACAAACCGATAATGACATAGGCAACCGGTGAGTAAAAATAGGAGCGTAACTCCTTTTTAACGATGGCTCGCACTCCGCTCATTGTTGTGCACTCCTTCCCCCGATGAGATTGAGGTAATAATCCTCTAAAGCTAGCTGGACTGGAGACATTCGGATAAGACCGGCGTTTTGGTTAACCACCGTACGGGCGATTTCAGCCATCACATCTTCCCGAGCCTCCGATTCTACAATGAGGCGGTTCTGTCCATTCGCTTGAGAATGAACGTTCTTTACCCCCTGTAGTCCCTTCAACACCTGGACCATGTTCTCATTCATTTTCTGAACCACAATCTCGGTCCGAGTCGTCCCGCCGGCGCTGCCCATCGAATTCAGGGCTTCCTGAGCCACGATTTTTCCCCGATCGATGATAACGATCCGATCGCAGGTCGCCGCAACCTCAGAGAGAATATGGGTGCTGTAAATCACCGTTCGCTCGGAACGCAGTGACTTAATCAAGCCGCGAGCCTCGGTGACTTGCTTAGGATCCAAGCCCACCGTAGGTTCGTCCAGAATGAGGACTTCCGGATCGTGAATTAACGCTTGAGCGATTCCAACCCTCTGTCGGTATCCTTTGGAAAGATTTGCGATCAAACGATTTCGCACATCACCCAAGTAGCACCGCTCAACCACCGCATCGATTTTCTTTTTCTGATCCCGCTTCGGAATATTTCTCAAATCAGCAATGAAAGCTAGATATTCGGACACCAGAAATTCCGGATACAAAGGGGGAGTTTCCGGTAGATAACCGATTCGCTTTTTGACCTCGAGTGGATTCTCGAAGACATCGAAGCCAGCCACACTGGCCGACCCCTCGGTTGCCGACATGAAGCAGGTGAGAATCTTCATGGTAGTCGTTTTCCCGGCGCCATTCTGCCCGAGAAATCCGAGAATCTCTCCCCGATTCACACTGAAGGAGATGTGGTCGACGGCCACTCGGTCTCCGTATTTTTTCGTCAGGTTTCGCACTTCAATCATCTTTGAACTCCTGAAAGGATATTCGACTGAATGACATTTAACTCAGGGAATTGAATTTCCCAGAAAAAAAAGAAAACTTAAGTCGTAAACATACTAGGGATTTGCTTTCTGTGTTGTCAAGAATTTGGCGACATATTAACTTTTATCACCGTGTCTGTTCACGACTGACGATCCTCACACTAATTCCGTGACCAACGGCGCGACGTTTCATTTAACTTAAAAGAGGTAACCCGGATGAAATTTTTTATCGACTCGGCCAGTCTAGAAGAAATCAAAGAAGCGGATGCTTTAGGAGTTCTGGATGGAGTCACCACCAACCCGAGTCTAGTCGCCAAGAGTGGCCGCCCTTTCGCCGAGGTAGCTCAGGGCATCTGTGAATTCGTCAAAGGGCCGGTCAGTCTAGAAGTGGTCTCACTCGAGTGGAAAGGCATGGTCGAAGAAGGAAAACGTTTGAGAAAATACGGGGATAACGTGGTGGTAAAAATCCCTATGACCACCGAAGGACTGAAGGCAGTAAAAGCCTTAGCAAGTGAAGGCATTCCAGTGAATGTCACCTTAGTATTTCAGCCCATCCAAGCCCTACTCGCCGCCAAAGCCGGTGCGGCCTACGTAAGTCCCTTTGTGGGACGTCTCGACGATATCTCCCAGGACGGCATGCAATTAGTTCACGATATCATCGAAATTTACCGCGGCTACGGATTTAAGACCGAAGTCCTGGTTGCCAGTGTGCGGCATCCGATGCATGTCTTGGATGCCGCAAAGATGGGAGCCGATGTTGTCACCGTGCCCCTTAAAGTCATCCATCAGCTTGCCAAGCATCCGCTAACCGACAGTGGCTTGAAGACTTTTCTCGATGATTGGCAGAAAGTGAAAGCTTAGAGATGAAAATGTCTTTTAAATATCGTGTTTTATTTTTAGTTGCGGGACTTGGGGTGGTTTTAGATCTCTGGACCAAAGCCTTAATTCGGGAAAATTTCCGCTACGGTGAAATCAAAGAGATCATCGATCCCGTCTTCGCGCTGACTTACGTCAGAAATCGTGGCGCTGCCTTTAGCTTTATGGACAGTGCTCCGGCAGCGATTCGGGACCCCTTTTTCATGGTGGTTCCCTGTATCGCGCTAGTGGCGATTTTTATTTATTTCCGACGATTACACCAAGATCAAAAGTTACACATCGTGGCGCTTTCGCTGATCGCCAGCGGTGCGATCGGCAATTTAATCGATCGCGTTCGTTTTGGTTTTGTAACCGACTTCTTGGATTTACATTGGAAAGAGGTCTACCATTGGCCTCGATTTAACGTGGCCGATTCCTGCATCGTGGTGGGCGTGGCCTTGATGTTTCTCTACTCCTTACTTCAAAAGCCAAACGAGATTCCAGCGAAATGACCCCGAAGGTAGGGCGTGACAAAGCCCGCGTTTCCCATCATTGGTAATGGGCTATTATCAGGAGAAACTTCTGGCCACCTATGATGTCACCGTCACCCGAGCTTTAGACCAGGGATTCTGGAAAGCCCTGCTTGCCCAACCCGATGATGGCAGCCCTCTGGTTTCCCGACTTTCGAAAAAAGCTGACCGACAGTATTTGGGAAGCACTTCAATAAACCGGGGAACTCGGGAGGACTTAAAACCGACTTCGAGTAAAAAAGGTAACGGGATTTACCGGGACTCCTCGCTTGCGGATTTCATAATGCAAGTGCGGCCCGGTAGATAATCCGGTAGAACCAACGGCGGAAATAATATCTCCGCGCTTTACTTTGATTCCCACGTTTCCGAAGAGTTTGGAGTTATGGGCGAAGAGAGTACTGATGCCATAGCCGTGATCGATAACAATCACTTTTCCATAACCTTCCTTCATTCCGGAAAAAATAATCAATCCGTCGGCCGGCGCTCGCACCAGAGTCCCTGGTTCGGCCGCGATGTCGACTCCCGCGTGCATGCGATAGCTGCCTTCCAAGGGATGGGTGCGATAACCAAACGGAGATGAAATATAGCCAAAGATAGGAAGCAAGGTTGGGGTAGCTCTGAGGACCGCTCGACGGGCAAGCATGTATTCCTGGAGCAAGGACAGAGAGCTCTCGGTGGTAAGACTTACGGTCTGTAACTTATCTACCCGCTCGGTCAGAGGCATTCGGAGTGAAGACGGCGAAATCGAGGCATCTTGATCGACGGGAATAGGCAGATTGGCATGTCCCCCTCTTTTTCCCGGAGAAGCCGGTGAACGGTCACCGGAGCCGACTCCAGAGCCGGCCCCGTCCCCCCCCTGTCCAAAGGGCAGCTCTGCCCCAGCACGATCACTCTGCCCGGTGAGCAATTGTAATTTTTTGGCGTAATTGCGCACTCGTTCGATAGTAAGTTGCATGGAATCGACTTTATTTCGGATCAGCTGAACTTCCTGACGGAGTCTGAAGTTCTCGCCTTTAAGTCGCTTATTTTCTCCCATGCTGCCTAAGACGTGAAGGTAATCGATTCCCATGATCACCAAGAAAACAGTCACTAGCGCACAAATGATCACTCCGAGCTTTACCAGGAAAAAAGGAACAACGATCTTATGGACTCGGCGAGTACGCTCTGGAATGACCATCAGAGTAAAAAAGCGATCTCTCCACCAATTTTTCGTCGGATTTTTAAACAATTTTAGATCCCCAAAAGCCCAAACGCGTATCCATTCATGATCAGCAGTGCAAAATTGAAGTGTAGAAGAACTGAATTTTAAACATTGCGCGGAACGACAGTCAAACAGCTAATGCTAGGGCATAACCTGGCAAACCATGGCGGTAATATTATCATCGCCTCCGCGCGCATTCGCCAGAGCCACTAAACGATGCAGCCCTTCCTCCGGGCCGTGACCTTTAATGTGATCAGCGATTTCTGCAATCTCCACCAAACCGGAAAGCCCGTCGGTGCAGGAGAGATAAATGTCTCCGGGCTTCACTTTACGACGATAAACATCTACCATCACGTGACTCTCATAGCCCACTGAGCGGGTGATCACATTTTTGAATTGGTAATTAGCGACCTGGCCCGCCGCCAGTCTTCCCGCACGAATTTCCTCATTGAGCAAAGAATGATCCTCAGTGAGCTGCCAAATTCCGTCATCCGCCATGAGATAAGCACGACTATCTCCCACTTGCCCGAGATAAACCGCTTCCTCTTGAAAGAGGAAAAGCATAGCAATCACCGTAGTACCCATGCCGGAGAGTTCTTCATGCTGAATGGAATGGCGAAAAATTTCCTGGCAGGACAGATTGATCGCGCGATCCAAAAGCTCTCGTCCCGAAAGATGGCGGTTTTCCTGGCAAAATTTTTGGATGACCTCGACCGCGAGTCGGCTTGCCACTTCCCCACCCCGATGCCCACCCATGCCGTCGGCGACGACATAGAGACCTAAGCTGTCATCTTTGAGAAAGGAATCCTGATTGTTTTTTCGCTTCAAACCAATATCGGTTACCGCAAAGGTATTAAGCTTCATATCACTGCCACCTTTTCAAAAAGGATCGATGGCGATCCAAAGGCGCCGTAAAACGTGAGATCACTACCGACTTGAGCGACTCGGCGGAACAGGTCAAAAATATCAAATTGCAATGAAAGATCCCAAACCGGATGCACGCATTCTTCACCTTCCAGACGCCAGCCAGATCCTCGCAGGAGAAATTCTCGCTCCGTCCCTGGCACCAACTCCAAGGACGAGATATTTTGCAGATAAATTCCAGAACCTAGATCCCTAACTAAATCCCCCAGAGTAATCCCGGAGGGCTTGAAATATAAATTTGAAGCGGTAATTCGGGGCGTCAGCGCTTGGATCGGACGCATAAAATTACCCGTGCTTATCCGATTCTCCCGAGTTGCAAAATAAGTGTCATAAAGCAGTTCGCTCACCTTTCCCTGATCGATAAGGAAGGTGCTCTGGGTCGGAGTGCCTTCCAAATCAAAGGGAGCGGCATTGATTGCTCCGGGATAATCACCGTCGTCAATCAAGGTTAGTAAGGGAGACAATAAATTTCCGCCCTTTTCCAAGGGAAGGGGGCTTCGACCACTCTGAACCAAGTCAGCATAAAACCAGCTCACAATTCGTTTCAACAAAGCTGAGATCACCGCGGGGCCAAATAAGCAATTCAGTTCTGCGCTAGCGACTCTCCCACAGCCTTTTTTCAATTCCGAGCTTTGGTGAAATAAGGTATCGAGCCATTCCCTTCGCTCTTCCAATGGCCGTCCGTAGCCGCGTTCTTCTTCCAGCCGGAAAAACTGATCTTCCACCTGCCTTAAGAGCGAAAACTTCATTCCGTGGGTCTGCTTAGTTGAAGATAGCGGAAATCGCTCGGTCTTGCGAAAGAGCTGAGTTTCAATCGAGCTGACTTCATAGATCTCTTCGAAAACTTCCGGCCTATCGGAAATTTCGGAAAATAGAGAGGGATACCGTTCCCCGGCAGAAAGCTCGGGCCCTGGGGTTGCCCCTTCGGATTCCGAACGCGGCCGCTTCCACAGCGGAAATCGGAACCAAGGATCGGGATTGGAGCGGCGAGACGATTCAAACGCCGATTCCACTAAACCATGAATCGCCTCTTTACTAGACAACCCTATGATCGCCCGTCCGGGCTGGCGACGATGTAAAATTCGAAGACTGATCCAGGTCTTGTTCTCTTCCCGATCCTGAGCCACCTCGCCATTATAGTATTTGCACTGCGAGGAACGAGTTTGCTGCACCGCAACTTCAAAATCTTCGGCAATAACCAGCTTCGGATGTTGGCGCACTTTTTCGATGATAGATTCAATTAAGACAGACATCCTTAACTTACAGTGTAACGCAAAACGCTTCGGTTTTCCGCCAGTCTATGCAGAAACCTCCGCTAAAATAGTGAATGCGCACCGCGCGAATTGGTTGTGCCGTTTAAGCATAGGGATCTTCCCCCGACATTGCCACCCTGCTCCAGGAAAAAACGCTCTCGGTCGAACGTAGCAAGATTTGGAGGATAAATCGGCGTTTTCCTCCCAGCCGTTATAGGGGGATCTTTAGGCCATTTTGATTAACCCCGCACCCAATGCAATGGCGGCTATTCCCAGCGCTTTTCTCGGCGTCAGGTCTTCCTTTAATACCAATACACCCATCCCAGCCCCCATCACCACCGCCAACTCTCTGACTGGTGCGACATAACTCACTTTTCCAAATCGAAAGGCTTCCAAAATCAGAAAGTAACTCAGCATTGACCCCACACCAACGATGGTCGAAGCAGGTAGGTGGCGATGAAGAGCATCCCTAAACTGAGGCCCGTGATGAACCAGGACGTAAGGAAGCAATAAAAGGAAACAGAGCAGGTGCATGAGAAAAATATAAACCTCAAGACTAATCACCTGAGTCGATAGTTTATCGTTAATTGACATCAGCCCTACGGTAATCCCGGTCAATACGGCGAGTTGAAGCGCAGTCATCAGATGATTACGACTGGGGTGGCCAGCTACCGACAAGGTACCCAACACCACGGCGGAAATTCCTGCGATGCCAAGGGGAGAGAGCTGTTCGCGAAGAAAAAATGCTGCGAGCAAAGCAGCCACCGCGACCCCGGTGCCCCGAGCGATAGGATAAATAAAGGAAAGATCTCCCGAACGGTAGGCATAGGCCAAAGTGAGAAAATAGGCGGTCTGTAAAAAACCACGGATTAGCAGATACTGGAACGCGGAGGCGACTAACGTCGAATGAGCTATTCCGAACAGTCCGAAAGGCGCTGCCACTAGAGCGGCTAAGCCCATTCCCAAGCAAATAATTCCCAGATCCCCCTTCACCTGCTTGGTAGCCAAATTCCACCAGGCATGTAAAAAAGCCGAGAGAATGACGATCAACCAGACGGTGAGATTCATAGTAAATGGTAGATAGGAAAATGTTCCAACCGTCAGCCTATCCTACCCCACCGTCCAATTCTTGCATTCTCATCCCCTGATCAACTCATTTGCAATTTACTACGAATGGTCTCCGACCATTTCTGCTTGGGCGAGCGAATCAGTCTTAACGATGATTTAGCCGATTGAATTCGAATGAGATCGGCGGGCTGAACTTCAAAATTAATTTGCCCATCAAAAACCAGATAGGCGGCTCCTCCAGAGAACTCTCGCAGGGTAATCTGCACTTTGGATTGGGTAGGGATAATGATCGGGCGAGTGGAAAGCGAATGGGAGCAAATCGGGACCAGCACTGTCCCACTGACTTCGGGATGGAGTAGCGGACCTCCGGCCGAGAGAGAATACGCCGTAGATCCAGTCGGAGTGGAGACCAAGTAGCCATCGGCCCGCACGTAACTCAAATGCTCATCACCGACTTCGACATCTAATTTCAGCATGGAGGTTCGAGCATCTTTAGTCAGAGCAGCGTCATTAAAAACAATTCCCGACTCTACACATTTTCCGGCCCGCCACAGCTCAACTTGCAGCATGCGACGAAGCTCTTCGTTATATTTCTGATCCAGAACATCGCGCACTGAGCCAAGCATCTCTTCCTGACCAAACTCGGTAATGAAGCCAAGGGTTCCCAGATTGACTCCCATCAAGGGAAACTGATCTTTACGCTCTAATCGACGCACCAGGGTTAAAAACGTACCATCGCCCCCAATAATCACTCCCAACCCAACGGCTTTCAGCGAAGCTTTGGTAAGCTTATTATCGGATTCGGTCACGTCGATGGATTCATGGCCGCGTCGCTTTAGCCATTTTGCTAATTCGATCGCCGCTTCACGCGCCGCTTTTTTTCCTCGCTTGGCACAAATCAAGACCGCAGGTTTCATCGAATTATCATAACAGCCTAGACTGTTCGGGATAATCTTTTTCAAGGAAAGAACGTCCTGCACTTATCAAAGACAGCTTTTCTCCCGAAGCTCCATTATCCGCGAACCAGCGCGGATGCTTAAGCACGAGGCAAATCACAAACCATAAATGATTCCCGGCAGCGCGCTGGGTTAGGAAAGACTCGCGGGTCAGTGTGCTTTGTCGTCGGAAATTGAGCTTGACGTTCCAACGCTGAACGATAGCTTAAACTTGCAACGTTCTCTGTTGTCTTTGGTTTTTCGTACCATCGGTAGCCAACGCTCACGTAAATTTTAAAAAACACGCTTCTGGGGGTTACTCATATGTCTATTCGTTCACTGTGGGGAATCATTTCCCTGCTAACCGTTAGTAGTCTGGCTTTCGCGGGATCCCAAGAATACTTAATTCGTTTTCATCATAACGATCCGTCGTCGCTAAACCAGTTCATCCAGCGAAATGGTGGAACGCTGGAAGAAGTCAGTCGAGAAGGTCAGCTTTATCAATGGAACTCGGCGCAAACCTATAACTTTAGTTGGGATGCCAATGTTGACTATGTGCAACACAATCAGCCCATCCATCTCTTTCTCAACCCGTCCATTGAATCTCAAAAATCTGCCCTCTTGAAAGCCCTTGCTGATCAACCCGGAATGCCGGACCTGGGCGGTCAGGATTTCAAAGACAATCCAGACATTCAAGATCCTCCTTCGGTTACCGACGGTGTCGATCCGCTGCTCGCGAAACAATGGGGTATTTCGATGATCGGTGCGGATTCCGCTTACCAGAAAACCAAACAAGGTAAGGACATCGTGGTCGCGGTGACTGACACCGGCGTGGACTACAATCACGAAGATCTAATTTCCGCAATTTGGCATAACAAGGGAGAAATCGCCGGAAATGGAATCGACGACGATAAAAATGGATTTGTTGACGATGTGATTGGTTGGGACTTCGCTTCCAATGACAATAAGCCCTATGATCTCTCGGTCAGTCTATTGGATATTGTTTTAAAGGGCGGAAATCCCGGACATGGCACACACGTCTCCGGCGTTATCGGCGGACGGCTCAACAATAGCCTAGGAGGAGCCGGGGTAGCACCTCAAGTTCGAATCATGCCTATCCGCTTCATCAATGAATCCGGCAAAGGCGACGACGCAGCCGCAGTGAAAGCGATAGATTACGCCATTAATAACGGGGCGAATATTATCAATGCAAGCTGGGGCGGCGAAAAGGGAACCGAAGATGACAAAGCTTTAAAGGAAGCACTGCAACGGGCTCAAGATAAGGGAGTTATCTTTGTGGCCGCCGCAGGGAATGGTCGTTTGGATCAAGCCGCGATGAAAGAATCCGGTTTTGACAATGATAGTGATAGCAAGCCTGTGGTTCCTGCCAGCTATTCCTTTAAAAACATCGTGGCGGTTGCTGCCATCGATGCCCAAGGAAAGCTTGGCGCCTTTTCTAACTGGGGACATAAATCCGTGAAAGTCGGAGCCCCCGGGGTCAAGATCATGTCGACGGTGCCGGGAAATCGTTATCAAGACACCGTAATTGATATGGGGCCACTGAAAGCGACTTGGGATGGAACGTCGATGGCGGCGCCTTTCGTTTCCGGAGCGCTTGCAGTCATCTGGTCTCAGGATACGACCCAAACCGCAGATCAGGTCATTGCCAAGCTAACCTCGATGGCTGCGCCCATCGATGGACTTAAGGGCAAAGTGGTGACGGAAGGTCGCGTCGATCTAAAACAACTCGCACAATAACCTGTAGTTGGCGAGGGACCAGGTGACTTCTGGCCCCTCGCCTAAATCCCCCCGCGTTCCTCAAACTCGCCTTTTTAAATAACTCGCTTGGAGAATGAGTCAATTGGCTACAAAATAGCTAGACCATGCCAATTCAAAAAAACCTTTCTCAACGCGGCTATTACTGGCTCTCGAGCCTTCTTATTCTCACCCTCTGCCTTGGGCTGTCTCAAACAGCTGAAGCCCGACGCAAACATCACCGTCGCCACCACCATCGTTATTCAGGTCCACCGCCCACTCATCCTGTCGTTTTATGGGCGAGAACCTTGTCCGAGAGTACGGATCCTGAACAGAGAAAAATAGCGGCTTATAAGCTCGCGCAATATTCGCAGCCTATTTATCAAACCACCGTGGTAAACGTGCTCATCCATTGCATGGGCGACCCGGATCTTAAAATTAAAGTGCTCTGCACCAAAGCAATGGGACATGCCGGCACGCAAGGAATGGCTGAAAATGTTCGTGAAGTCCTCCTGCAGAAATACCAAGCTGATCCGATCCTACGAAGCACGATCGTTCGGGCTTTCATTTTGCGGGGCGACAGCTCCTCTACGGTGCAAGACACCTTTCTCGAATCCGCTAAGCAAACCCAAACGCCTGAAGAATTAGTCACCCTGCTCGATTACTTTCAAATCTACGGATCCGACTCGGATAAATTCGTTTCCGCGTTAGTGCAGGTTTATCAGAATAATGAAAACCCAAAGGTAAAACGGGCGGTGGTTAAGGCCTTAGGGGATCGATCGCATGGACAAGACGCGGTGATCGCTCTACTCTCTCAATGCGCCGATAATAAAGACACACCGCTCGCCCTCACTTGTCTCTCTGGTCTACAACTTCAAGCCAAAAAGGATGCTAGAGCCTGGTCTGCCGTCGAAAAGACCATTCAAAGCGAAGATCCTGATGTGCTGATGGCAACGCTGGAAGTGATCAATTCTCTGCCTGAAACCGTGAACCCCAAAATTTCCAAGCGTCTCTTAGAAATTATCGACCAAATCGATGATTCCGAGCTTCAGGAAAAGGCAGTGCTCGCTTTAGGGATTTGCGGTGACCGATCTGATGTCGCCATGGAAACGCTGGTAAAACTCTTAAAAGACAAGAGTACGGATGAGTCCACGCAAATTGCGGCAGCTCTCGCGTTGGGAAAGCAATCGGGAGGCTCTCCGGAAAAAACCCGATCTGAATTAGAACAATGCACCACCAGTGCTATTTCTCAGCAATTGAGAATGGCTTGCCAAATTGGGATGAAGGAATTTGAAGCACGCCAAGGCATGACGGCACAGCTATCTCCCATCCCTCCTCCGGCTAAGCCGATCACTGTTCCTGCAGCTACGGGACCAGCTATCGTGCCGGCTCCAACCGTAACCTACGCCCCAGCTCCAACGGCTGCGACCAGCGCCCCAATTCCGGCGGAGAAAAAAACCATGGTGGCTGCCCCTTCTCCCCCGAGTACCGGTCCGGCGTTTGTAGCGCCTCCATCTCCACCTCAAACTGAACGCGCGGTCCCGGGACCGGATAGTGATCCCCGCGAACCTAACCAAGATCGTAAGATCAATTCAGTCGCCGATGTTCCGGATCGCGGTATTAGTTCGGTAAAAGCTGAATCAGAAGAAACCCCCGCCGCGACTTCCGGAAAGGCCATTGTGCCGGACGACAGCGAAACGGATCGCGAGCTTAGCAATAAAGATGAGGATTAGCGCATTGCTGATTTTTTCCGATAGGAAGCAGGCGGTAGAGACAAAATCCCTCCATGATCAGTAAACAATAGGCATGAGCACTGCCATGACTCATTATCCCCCAGAGCCCGGCGGGCAAAATCGCTTTCTGCGCTAAAGCAAAAAAGATCGCCAGGCCCCAGGCCCAGCCAATCCGACCCCGAGATGCATAGAGTGAAAACAAAGGATAGAGGAAAAGAATCGTGCATGCCCAACTGAATGGGGTACTCCCATAGATAGCTAAAAGTAAAAGTGCGAGACAGAAATCGGAACGTAATTTTTCACCTACTTGGTCCCTCTTTTTGAACCACCAGGCGGTTAAAGTGAAAAGCCCAACCAGGGCCAAGCCAAAAACATTGGCTATTTTCTCTCGAGTAGAGTCATCAAACTGGGTAAGATCGCCGAGCGCCCGATAAAGCGCTGCGGGAGGCGATTGAAAAGCATCTCGGCCAGGTCCTGCGGCGTGAGAATAATATTTAAGCGCCTGTCCCCAAAGCCGCCACCAAGTGCTCCAAAGCGAACCCGCATGAAAAAAGCAGAAATAGAGATAACTAAAGATGGCCCATCCCACTAAACCGATGAAAACCAGCCCGGCTTTTTTCCAATCCCGATTGAGAACAAACCAAGCAGGAAAGAGTAGCGCCACGGGCTTGATACAAATCGCTAGGGCCACTAGCAACGCGCCCTGAACTTGGGAAGAGAGATCTTTTTTTTCCAAACCATGCCAACCAAAAACCAGACAGCAAAGCATCGCGAAATTAAGATTGCCGGACAGAAAGACATCCGACAGCGGATAAGTAAAAAAGAGTAGGAGAAACACCCCGGCACCAAAAGAGGTGGGAAACGGAAAGGATCTCACCAAAGCAAGCACGCCCAAAACCGAAAACAGTCCCCAGGCTAGTTTTCCTGCCCACAAGGGCAAAAGTCCCCAGGGCAAAAGCAAGATAGTAAGCAATGGAGTTTGGAAATAAGCGCCTTGTTCCACCTGGTGCGTGGCATAGGGGATTTGGGTGTAGGAAGATTTCCATGCAGCATTGGCTTCGATCAGATAATCCCGTAAATCGATGCTGCGAGGAAACTGTAAGAAACAAACAAAAACGACGATGCCGAACAAGCAACCGAGAGACCACTTGGGCATTTGTCCAAAACGAAAGCCCTCTGTCTTCATTGCACAATCACCATTTCATTTACACCATATAGGGCGCTAAAACTTCAGGAATGGCAAAGGTTCCATCAGCCTTCTGGTAGTTTTCAATGATGGCGAGCAAGGTACGGCCGACCGCGAGACCCGAGCCGTTCAAGGTATGGGCGAAATAAACTTTATTGTCCGCAGTGGCACGATATCGAATCCCGGCCCGTCGGGCCTGAAAATCCGTGCAGTTGCTACAGCTGGAAATTTCCATGTAGCTGTTCAACACCGGAGACCAAACTTCGAGGTCATAAGTCTTCGCCGCCGCAAATCCGGTATCTCCTCCGCAGAGCATCACGACCCGATAGGGTAAATTAAGCAGCTGCAAAATCCGCTCTGCATCGGCTCGCATTTTTTCCAACTCAGCGAAGGAGTCTTCAGGCCTGGTGAATTTTACCAGCTCTACTTTTTCAAATTGATGTTGCCGCTTCAGCCCCTTGGTGTCTTTTCCATAGCTACCCGCCTCCGATCGAAAGCAAGGAGTGAAAGCAACATATTTGCGAGTTAGATCTTTCTCGTTCAAAATCTCATTCCGATGGTAGTTGGTGACTGGCACCTCGGCCGTGGGAATAAGAAAATATTCAAATTTCTCTAATTTAAAAACATCCTCCTCAAACTTCGGCAATTGGCCCGTTCCGGTGAGAGTATCTCGATTCACAATAAAGGGAGGAGCAATCTCTTCGTAGCCATTCTTAATATGGGTATTCAACATGAACTGGACCAAAGCTCGTTCCAAACGAGCACCCAACCCCTTGAGGAAAACAAAGCGCGCCCCGGTAACTTCGCCGGCCTTCTTGAAATCCATAATTCCTAGGCGCTCACCAATATCGTCGTGGGCCAAGGGAGGAAAAGAAAACTCGGGCAGGGTACCCCATTTCTTAACCTCTATGTTTTGCTCGGCCGAAACCCCTTCCGCCACGGACTCATCCACCAAATTGGGAAGCTCCAATAAAAAATCCCCGAGCTTGGTCTGGACGGCGGCTACTTTTTCATCCAGCTCTTTAATCTCTCGACCCACATTTTTCATTTCTTCCATTAGCAACGAGTCGTCGGATTTCTGCTTTTTGAGCTGAGCTATCTCTTGGGAAGCTACATTGCGACGGGCTTTTAACCGTTCCACTTCTTGGAGCATCTCCCGGCGTTTTCGATCAAGCTCTACGATTTGTTGAACCAAAGGAAAAAGCGACTCATCTTTTCCGCGCTTTTTTAGGGAGTTTCTCAGGGTATCAGGATTGGAAATTAATGTTTTCAGATCTAACATAGCGAACAGACTCTCAATCGTCGTTAATTTGCATTTGCTGGATCAAGCCGCGAACCGTCTCGGCGTCCTGGGCGGCAGGGGTCCGACTTAAGTAGTACTGGAAGTCCTTCACCCCTTCCTGATCCCGCTGTAAAGCATAGTAATCATAGCCTCTCTCTCGATGCAACTCCGGATCCTCAGGATCCAGGTCTAGAGCCAGGCTAACTGCAGCCAATGCGCTTTCCGGACGGGTTAGCATCCGATAGCAACGAGAAAGCAGAAGGTAGCCACGAATTTTATCGTAGAGATATTCCGGTGCATTTTTCAACGAGGGAAGATTAGTGACATCAGTGATGGTAGTCACTGCATCTTCCCACTTCTCGTAAAACATCAATAACTCGGCCAACTCCAATTTGAATTTGGCGTTTTGAGGGTTATTCGCCACTTCCTTTTTCATCGCTTCGATGGCCTGGTCCCGCTGACGATTGATTTGATAAACTTTGGAAAGATAACGGTGGGCTCCTGGGTAATTGGGAGTCAACTGAATCAAGTCATTCAGAACATTTTCTGCCTCTTTAAATTTTTTCATCTGAAATAGCAGATCCGCGGCCTTATACAGTCCCTCACTATTTCGACGATCTAATTGAGCAGCCAACCGATATTCTTCTACCGCATTATCCAACGCTCCGATCGCCTGCAATGCTTCTCCCAGCGACATTCTGACTTTGCTGGACTTATTATCCAAGTCTAGCGACGCGTGGTAATAACTGATTGCCCGTCGATATTCCTTGTCCGTGGCATACACTTCACCTAGTACCCAGTAGAGTTTGGGATTGCGAGGATCCGACTCAATCAGATTTCTCACCAGCTTGATGGCAAAATTCTTTTCATAGTTTAGCGTCTTGAGCTTGAGCCATTGCATTAACGCATCATAATTCTGAGCATCTAAAACGTAGGCTTTTTGAAAAGAGGCCATCGCAGTTCGAACCCCATCTTTTTTCCCTAAAAGACGGAGTAAACCCGCATAGTAGAAAATTTCGGAATTGGTAGAGTCGATTTCCGCGGCTTTAAGAAATTGGGTAAGCGCCTCATTGTAATCCTGCCGTTTATAGAAATGTTTCCCTAACGCCACGTAAGGCTCGGCAAGTTCGGGGGCTAAGGCGGCCGCCTGTGCCAAGAGCTTATACCCCCGATCCAAATTAAATTGCTCGCTTTCCAGCAATCCCAAGTGAATATAAGCCATGGCTTCCGCCGGGTTTCTTTCAATTGCTCTTTGATAAAGGACCATGACTTGACGGAAATCTGCATAGGAGGAGGCTCGTTTTTCCAGCACCTCGCCTAGCTTTACTAGGGCTTCGGCGGCAGTGGGCCCATCCTCCCGCGCGCTCAGAAAGGCCGCTCGATAAAACTGAACTGCCTGCTCTAAATTACCATCCCGGAGAAAACCACCGGCCTGAGAGAGAAAATAGGATTTTGGATAAGCGGCCTCTTTGGCCAGCGCCTTTAAGTGCTTGGCTGAGGTGTCACCACCCGCGATCCCCTCGGTAAGTTTCGATTTGGAAGAAGGATCAAAATAATAGGCCAGGAGATAATCCTTCTGAGCGCCTTCCTTATTGCCAGAGATTTGGATGAGAGTGGCAAGATGAAAATAAGCATCGCTGGCACCCATTCGGGAACCAAAACTCACTAGCCGGCCGCTGGTCTCAAAGAAGCTTCTAGCGTTGGCCCAATCACCTTGGCTTTCCGCCAGCTCTCCTAAAATCAAATAGGTGGGGGGGTGAAAGGGATTAAGCTTCAAAGCCTCCATCGCCCGGACTTTAGCATCGGGGAGGTTCCGCTCATCTAAATCGATCCGAGCGAGTAGATAATGGGCCCGCACACTATCCGGAGCGGCTTTCACCACCTCTTCCAAGATTTTGCGGGCATTACCCAGATCTTTTTCCAAATAGGCAATTTCGCCTCGAATTAGGTAGGTATACGGATCTTCGGGATCCGCTTCGTCAGCCTCTTGAATCAAACGTTTTGCTTCGGAAATTTTTTGCTGACTCAGCGCAACCAGCGATTCTGCTCGATAAAAGTGACTGCCGGTGGGATCTTGAGTGCGACCTTTCTTAATCTGCGCGGTTAATTCCTTTAATAAGCTATCTGAATTCTCGCCATAGGACAAAAGCTGAGCCATGGTTTCGGCGATCATGCCCAAAAGTTTGGGATCCGATTCATTGTAGGTGAGCGCGGAACGATAGCTATCTAAGGCGCCCAAAAAAGAGAGACGATCATCCGCGTGATAAAGAGCATCGGCTTCGCCGATTAGGGCTTCTAGCTTTTCCTCTTTGGTAAGCGAACTATCTAAAAGTTCCCGAGTGGCCGGTTGCAAGACTGCAGCTTCCGCCACGGGCGAGGTCGAGGAGCTGGATTTTTGTTGCCCCAACTGAAACAAAAGGCAAAGCAAAATCGCCAAAGCCGAGCCATAGATAACTTTACGTCGAAATTCTTGCTTTCGCTTTCGCTGGACAAACTCGGGACTCTCTTCTTCGGCGACTTGGCTAGCGATGTCTAAGGGGCGATTTAACTTGGATACCGGATCCGGGGATGAGTGATCCATCGGAAGATCAATCTTAATGAGATTAGTGCCCGCAGCCCGCTTTCCCGCGATGGTACTTGCGCCGAGACGCTCAGTCGAAGTTTTGGGTTTGACGTCTGAACCATCGTTAAACAAAGCATCAATGGCAGACTGATGAATTGTCGCGCCAATCTCTTTGTCTCCCCCCTCCAAGCGACGAGTTCTCCCGGCATTGGCCGCTTCTCCTTCGGGGGGCACTTCAGAATCTGGATCCTCTCTTCCCGGCTCGGCTTGTCGAGTCGCTCGATCGGAATGAGAAGATTCTGCCCTAGCTTTAGAAGGACTCTCCACCGAGGGATTTGCTTGGTCCGGAGAATGGTATTTCTCATGAAATAACTTGGTGAGAAAGGCATCGTAAAACAAAGGGTGAGAAGAGAGTTTGAACCACTCCAGAAACGGAGGAGGAGAGATTTCCTCATCGCCTTTATACCGCCCCGACTCAATGCGTTTTAGAATATCTTTCGCCGTGACTGTTCCTTCGACTTCATGGAACTTATTACGAATCCGAAAGGTGGTGGGGGAAGAACTCACCGCTCCATTTTACCATACGCCGAAGACAGAAAGGTTCAGGTAGAATAGGGTTTAAGATTTCTAGCGTGTGCTGTGCGTTAATCACTTCGCCTCACCGCTAAATAGCCAGGTCGCCAATGTCAGTTCAGATACCTCTCAACTACTGGTGGTATGGAGCCATTTCTTTTTTCCTCTGTTATCTCATTCACCTGCTGCTCTGGCGGCAAAACCCGCCGCGACGAGACATTCTCGGTTTACTCCTGGTCTTGTGGCTACTACCGGCAGGGGGAATCATCAGTTTCATCGCGGGGCGAGGTTTTGCCATGAGCTACCTTCCCCCGATTCTCACCCACTATTTGCTTTCCACCAACTACCTCGCTATTTACCCCGCCTTTCAGGCGACGTCTCCGACCCTTAAACTACTGACCTTTCTTAGTGAACATCCCTCGGGACAAAGCGAGATCGAGATTTTACAGGTGCTAGCCAAGCCTCAACTAGTAACGGATCGACTCCAAGATCTCTCGCGGGGAAAGCTGATCGGAGTCAACGGGACCGAGATTTGCTTGAAGCCTCTGGGAACGCTGCTCGCGGAAATCTTTCTCCGCTATCGGCGTTTTCTCGGCCTACCGGAAGGAAAGGGATGATGCTCTCACTCGGTCATCTTCTCGTTCTGCTGCTCACTCCCCTTTGGACCGCCCTACTCCATGCCTTAGCGATCCGCGGGTGGAAGAAAGGCCGACTATCTCCTCAAAAACTAGCCCTGCTCTGCTGCGGAATAATTACGCTTGGGGTCAGCCTAACCACTGGAGTTGAGTCTGCGACTTTTCTCCAAAGGTTGTTCGTTCCACTGATCACGGGCCTACTCGCCCATCTTTATTTCCAAATTTTCAATTTAAGTGAAACGGCCAGGCGGATTCGCATTTTGATTCACTTGAAACTCGGCCGGCCGACCGAACCGGAAAACGACATCACCCGGAAAATGATTTCGGTGCGGCTGGAGCGCTTGGTAGGATTAGGACAACTGAGAAAAATTCAGGATCGCTATTTTGCTAAGCAATCTTGGTTACTATTTGTAGCTCGTATGATGCGTTGGCATGAAAAGCTTCTCTTTCCCCGTCGCGCAGATTAGCTTCGCAGGTTAGAGATATCGCTATTCTCGCCCCGGAGCCCCTGTACTCGCGTAAAATTCACTGCCAAGCCAGCGACTCGCTGAAGGTTTCCGATCAGATCGAGATGTATCGAGGTGGTATCTAGACTCTCTTTGACTCCTTGGTGTAACCGAAGCATATGCTGCTCACTCAAATCCAAAGTGAGGTCTTCGATTTGCTGTCGCTGCACAAAGAGCTTGGCCGACAACGCCCGATCTCGAGAATTGAAATAGGCAGTGGAAAGCCGCAGACACTCCACCACTTTGGCGTGAAAGGCATGAAGTTCTTCCTTGCCCTCTCGAGAAAATGAAGCCCCCCGGCGCATCATTTTACGGGCGAGTTCTACGATATTGCGATCGACGATATCTCCAATGTTTTCCAGATCGCTGGTGCGAAGCAAGAGCTCAAATTCCTTCTGCACTTGCTCAGGCGTCATTTCAGTTTGGGAGAGCTTGGTTAAATAGAGCTTAATCCCTCGATTCAGGAAATCTACGACCTGGTCCATGGCTTTCAATGGTTCCAATTGGCGCTCACTCCCGCGCTCAAAAAGCAGAATACTTCGCTCCACCATCTGTTCTACGGTATCTGCCAACCGAAGGATCTCCCGCTGCGCCTGAGCCAGAGCGAGTTCCGGGGTCTCTAAAGTTCGCGGATCCAGATACTGAAAAACGAAGGGACCATTCTTTTCCCGTTCCGGCAGCCAAGATTGAACCAACTTAACTCCCCACGGAATGAAGGGAAAAAATAGGATCAGCACGACAATGTTAAATAGCGTGTGGGCATTAGCGATTTGGCGTCCGACATCTCCACCGAGATAAACCACTGCCTGTCCGAGATATTTCAAGAACGGGTAACAGAGGATCACGCCAGCCACTTTACAAATGAAATGGCCTAGCGCCGCTTGTTTTCCCAACGTGCCATGCCGTAAACTCGCGAGCAACGCGGTTGCGGTGGTCCCGATATTCGCCCCTAATACCCAAGGAAAGGCTTCATCAATTTTGGCGTGTTGTGCCACCATCAGAGACATCACAAATGCGATAGTCGCTGCACTGCTTTGCAACGTTGCGGTTAAGACAATGGCAATAAAAAGCGAAACCAACGGGCGATCTCGAAAATAGGTAATGATGTATTTAAATAGCTCATTGCTTTCCAGTGAAGTGCCTGCCTTAACCACGATATCCATGGCAAAGAACAATAAGCCCAAATAAAAAATGCCGCGAGCCACCCGGGAAAATCGATCGGAAATAGGCAGGGTCTGCAATATGACTCCTCCCGCAATCAGGAGAAGTCCATACTCAGAAATGCGAAAGGAAAAAAGATGAACGATGAAAGTGGTACCGACCGAAGCACCAAGGGTTACGGCAAAGACCTGAGCTAAGGTGAGCAGACGAGCATTAGCCAGGCCGACTAACATTACCGTTACCGCTCCGCTGCTAGAGAGCAAAATAGCTAAGGCAAAACCCAATAGCAGTCCGGCGAAGCGGTTACCCGCAAACGTATTAATCCAAACTCTGAATTGAGAACCAGCCAGGTACTGCACGCTTCTCGAAAGCTCTTCGATCGCAAACACGAGAAGTGCGGCACCGCCCAGCAGGCCCACGAGTTCAGGACTCAATGATTATCCTCCGAGGATAGCTTCAATGAAGGGCTTGGGTTCAAAGGGGATTAGATCTTCGGCCGTTTCCCCTACCCCTATAAACTTTATCGGCAGTTTCAGCTCAGAAGCTACAGCTAGAATCGCACCACCTTTTGCGGTGCCATCCAGTTTGGTCACAACAATTCCAGTGAGGTCTAACGTTTTTTGAAATTCCCGAGCTTGTTGAATTGCATTTTGACCGGTCGTACCATCAACCACCAACCAAACCTCATGCGGTGCTTCAGGAATGACTTTCTTAATTACCCGATGCACTTTCTTCAATTCATCCATCAAGTTAGTCTTAGTATGGAGTCTTCCAGCGGTATCGAGAATAACCACATCGGTCCCTCTCGCTTTACCGGCGGTAACTGCGTCAAAAGCCACCGCCCCGGGGTCTCCCCCTTCTCTACCGGTAACGAATTCAGACCCCGTGCGATCCGACCATACTTTTAATTGAGCGATCGCTGCGGCCCGAAAGGTATCCCCAGCCCCCAGCAAAACCGTCTTTCCTTGATTACTGAAGCGCTGCGACAATTTTCCGATGGTCGTCGTCTTTCCCGCGCCGTTTACCCCAACCACACTGATCACGTAGGGCTTGGGCAAGGTTTCGAAATGAGGCGAACCATGATTCAAGCCGGCCAACAACGTTTCGCTTTCTTCTTGAATCAAGGCCCGAAGAGAAAGCCCTGAAACATCGGGAGTAAAACGATGTTTCACCTTTTCTAACAATAATTCCGTCGTACGAATCCCGACATCCCCCTCGAGCAAGGCTTCTTCAATCTCCGCCCATTCTTCTGCTTGCAGCGTTCCCGAGGAAGGCCGTCCAATAAACTTTCCTAGTTTCCCCAATAACGATCCGCGAGTGCGCGAAAGTTTCTGGGCCAAAATGGGCTCGGTGGAGGTCTGCCTCAAGGTCTCGACCGACACCGGAGGAGTGAGATCTCCGACTCGTTCCTTCGGCTCAGTTAAGCTTTCTGCCGGCCCTTTGCGCCCTAACTCTTGCGCTCGTTTCCGTCGGGAGCGAAACCACAAAAGAACGCCAAGCAAGCCGCCGAAAATAACGACGATAACGAGAATAATAGTCGGATTGATTCCTAGGTTCTCCATGGCCCTTCTTCTACCGCACGGAGGTGCTAAATTGAACTATTTTCGCACACAGCGTCACTCAGTGAGGGCGATTCTTTGCCTTCGGGATAACTTTCATCGCTGGTGGTTTCTAGATGACGGTAAATCGTGCGGGGATGGACACCTAGGAGTTTAGCCGCCAACTTCTTATCCCCTTTGGTGGTGCGCAACGTTTCGTCCATTAATAGACGTTCCACTTGGCGCAGAGGAGTACCCACCGGAATCACTATCGACTTTTGACGCTGATCCCCTCCGATTTCAGACGGAAGATTACTTGGCTCAATGACCCCGGTTCGATTTAGTACCACGGCTCGCTCCATTAGATTTTGCAACTCTCGAATGTTCCCAGGCCAAGCATAATGCTGCAAAGCTTCCAGCGCATCGGGATGCAATAAAGGAACGAGTCGTCCATTCTTCTTCGCCGACTCTTCTAAAAACTTCTTGGCCAGCAAGGGAATGTCTTCGATCCGCTCCCGTAACGCCGGAACCCGCAGATGAACGACATTTAGTCGATAAAAGAGATCTTCTCGAAAATTCCCGGCCCGAATCGCCGACTTTAAATCGGTGTTGGTGGCACTAATCACTCGGGTCTCTACTCGCAGCGTCTCGTTACTTCCTAAACGCTCAAATTCTCCGTCTTGCAAAAATCTAAGCAGTTTGGCTTGGAGAGTTAGTGGAGCGATCCCGATTTCGTCCAGAAAGAGCGTGCCGCCTTGGGATAATTCGACTCGGCCCTTTTTCCGACGAACCGCGCCGGTGAATGCTCCAGGCTCATAGCCAAATAATTCAGCTTCCAAGAGATTTTCAGGAATGGCGGTGCAATTAATTTTTACAAACAACCCCTGATGCCCAGCGGGATCTCCCGCTCGATGTAAGTACTCGGCCAGGACTCCTTTGCCCGTTCCACTCTCCCCCTCAATCAGGACATTAGCCCGGCTCCTTGCCGCCTGCCCCGCAATTTCCATCATTGCCCTTAGCGCGGAGGATTTTCCGACGAGGTCCCGCTGAGGCTGTCCTAAGTGAGACTTTAATTCCTCTTTCAAGCTAGCATTCTCATTTACCAGCCGGCGCTTTTCCAGAGCGCGATGCACCGATTTCAGCACTTGAATTCGTTGCAATGGCTTGGTGATGAAATCATAGGCGCCATTTTTCATCGCTTCCACGGCGAGTTCAACGGTGCCAAAAGCCGTAAGCAAGATGACCTCCACTGAACTATCTGCCAATTTCGCGGCTTTAAGCAGTTCCAGGCCATTCAGTGGGTGCATCCGAAGATCAGTAAGCAAAATATCAATCCCACCTTTACGTAATCTCACCAAAGCTTCTTGAGGATCTTGGAACACCTCTACCGCAGCTCCATCACTGCGCAGGATGCGCTCTAAAGACTCAAGATTTGGCCGCTCGTCATCTACGATAAGAATCTGATAACTGCTCATAGAGTCCTCTCGAAATAAACACCCAGCTTAAGTCTAAGCGGGAAATTGAAAGGTAAAGGTCGTTCCTTCACCAACTTCGCTATTACAATCCACTGTCCCATTTGCTTCTTCGACGATATTACGGGTTAACATCAAACCCAGCCCGGTTCCTCCGGGCTTGGTGGTAAAAAAGGGTTGGAAACTCGCCCGTCTGGCTACCGCCGTCATGCCATGCCCGGTATCAGAAAATCGGATCCGGTAGACGTTTTCTGCAATTTCTGTTTCCACTTTCAATTTTCCACCGCGAGGCATGGCTTCTTTCGCGTTCTTAAGCACATTAAGAAACGCCTGTTTAAGCCGGGAACGGTCCCCCTGAAGATAAATTTCTCGATCCACCCATTGCGTTTCAATTTCGATATTTCGTGACCGATCCTCTTCCCGAGAAAAACTCAAAATTTCCGACAAAAGATCGTGAACTTCCGTCTTCTGAGATTCGGTAATGGGAACTCGAGCTCGCACTAGATAACTCTCGGTGATTTGATTCAGTCGCTCTATTTCTCGAGAAATACTCAAAATGGTTCGACCAATTTCGGAATTGGATACTTTTAATTCATTCTCCAACCAATCGATATTGAGACTAATGGCATTGAGCGGGTTTCTAATTTCATGAACCACCTCGGCCGATAACTGGCCCACCGCGGCCAAGCGTTCGTTTTGTAATAAATCTCTCTGCTGGTGATGAATTTTGGCGTCCCGCTCTCTTAATGCTTCCAGCATCCGGTTATACTCTCGAGCCAATAATGCTATTTCATCCTTCTCCGTCCCTCGCACTTTTAGGCTTTGGTGGAAGTCCCCATCCGCAATTTTCCGAATGCTGCTAATCAGTAGCGGCAGGGGGGTCAGCACCCGATGCGAAAGCAGAACGGTCAGTAAACCGAAGAGAACCACTATGGTAGAAAGGGTCAGGCTAACGATAAGATTCTGTCGCCCTTCCCGCTGCGAGGTCAGGGTAACTTCTTGGCACTCATCATCCACCCGGCTCGAGACCGCGGCCAACTGCAGTCGAAGCTCGGTGTAAATCCGTTCAAATTTTGCCCGATCAGAGGCCGCACACATTTCGTCAAAAAGAGCCTTTGCTTTGTTTAACAGCGGAGGCAAATCCTGCGAGAGTCCTTTTGCTCGGCTCAGTGACTCACCGGGCTGTTTTTCCAATAATCTTTCCGCGGTCAAAAACTTCTTTCGAATGAGATAGGGATAGAGATCTCGGACCATTCGGGAAAAAGTGCTGCCTTGGGATGAAGAATCAGAATTGAAATAGAAGCGACGCATGTCCTCCACCAGATTGTGGATATTTCCTTGGAGTTGCACCACGTCTCGAGACAGGGGCAAAAAAAGCTCGTTAACCAAAACCAATCGTTCGTTGGCCTGTCGGCTGGATAGATAACTGTAGACCGAAGCAGCAGTAAAAAGCCCTAGAATGACGAGAAAACAACCAATCACCTTGGCGCGAATACTCATATTAGGTTGGATAACGGAACAGTTTGGGAAGGATCCGGGAAAAAATAGGAACTAATCTGAAAGCGATTCGGGGTCGGCGGTGATCTTCACGCTGGTTTCGTAGGAACCGGGTTTGCCACCACGGGAGCCGCTGATTCAGCTTTTCAAGCTGTTTTCGGCGGCTCCCCGGGCAAACTACTGTAGCTTACGTGCTGCGCCTAAATCGGTTAAGACAGTTATCTTACAACATCACGCGGAGCGAAGCACCGTATTGCAGGTCAGTGCCCGTGGCGAAGATTTTGCGAACCATCCCCGAAAGGTCGAAGTTTTTACCCAAAACAAAACCTAAGCGGGCTTCCGCGTCAGTCCATTTCGGCAGAGCCATATAACCGGCTCCCGCGCTGAAATAGACCATTTGGCTGGATAAATTGAAAAACGCATCCAAGTCATAGTCGCTGGTGTTATTCACGTCGTTGAAATGAATATTAGCTTCAACGCTGGTTCCTTTCTTAAAGGAATATCCAACGCCAGCGGTACCACCCATCACATTGCTACCCACTTTTTGGCCCAAGGTGGTATTGACTCCCACTCCGACCGAAGCGCCTTTGTCTTTGCCTCCCATCAGAGTGAGATCAGCTTGAACATCACCGCTATTAGTTTGATTGCCACTAATGACTCTGGAATAACCCACTCCAAAGTTTAGATGATCTTTAATCAAACCAACCCCGAGGCCTACCCCGACTTCATCAGTGTACTGTCCTGATGTCGTCAAATCCGATCCCCCTCGCGCTCCGAAGACGCCGAGACCAAATTTTCCGTTCCCATAGACTAAGGAAGGAGCAACTGACTTTAAGCCCGAGCCTTCATTCAAATACTCCGCTTGAATCGCCGTCCCCATCGAGGAAGCAAGCATACTCGAGTTAGTAAAATTATCGCCGGAGCCGTCGCTAGAGACTCCATTGTTATCTGGATAAAGAAACCCGAAACCTCCGCGCATCATGCCCATGTCAGCGGCGTTTGCCGCCAACGGCGCGAAGGCCAGAGTGAGTAACAGCAGCCAAGCTTTATTCATAAACAATGCCCCCGATCGATGTGGTGTGTTAAACAGACGAGAAAACGTTAAAGGTAATTATAGATTATGCTTGTTTTTTAAAATTGTCGATAGCTGTCACTGGCCGCACCTTGTCTTTAATTACAGAGTTTAGCGATTTCTCGATCTAGTTTCCGTAGATCCAAGCTACCTCGCCAAATTTTTTTCCGCCGCCCGCGATGATAAAGAACGGAGAAAGGTAGCGAATTGTCGAACTCTCGATCAATCGCCTGAAAGTAATCATGGTCTGCGCCGGAAGGCTTCAAGTAGGTTGGAAACGGCGCTTCAATGAGAACCTTCCATCGTTTGCCCACTTGATCTTGCAGAAACGGCTTACTGATATCCAAAATAACCGGATTGATTCGTTTCTCCTTACCTAACCAGGTCATCAGTTCCGGCATTTCGCGCAAACAAATCGAACACCAGGTGGCCCAAACATTGATAAAGGTACAAGGCTTTTGTTTCTGTTGTTCCAACTGAGCTTGAGTAAGGATTTCAGGCGATTTAGCCAACGCAAACTGCGGAAGAAACGCCGCAGCGAAACAAAGAGATAGGATGAATGACTTGGCCAGCATACACGAATCTTACCACAAGCCTAGCGCGCGGCAGCTGTCTTGGAAGTTTTTGCTGGAACCGTAGGTGTTAGACCTGCCAACGGCTCGACAACTTGAGAATGAAAAATCTGCAGAGATTTTGCGGCCGAATAACACCGCATGACATAATCCAGATTGCCCTGGGCATAAGTCTCCAATTCCGCTGGAGTAAGTTGTTGGACTCGCTTCAACGCAGAAATGAAATCCTCCACCGCACCATGCTCGACTTGAAAACCATAAGGGCATTCTGCCAGCAAATCGCTCCCATGACTTTCTTTAGGGCCGATATAAATGTAGGGACGCCCGGTGGCCAGCACTCCATATATCTTCGAAGCGTGAACCAAACCAGACACCCGGTTGCCCATTACCACGATGTGCAAATGCCCAGCCCCTAGGGATTCGGGCAATCGTTCTCGGGGTTGGGGCGGTAACTGTCGGACATTAGAAAGCTGATGCCGCTGCACTGTCTCAGTGACATCGTTGACTCGGAGACCATTTCCAATGAAGAGAAAGACAATGTTTTTCTCTTCCTTCAGCCGCACCGCCGCTTGCAGCAAGGTATCAAGTGGATGGACCACGCTATGATTACCCGAATAAAGAACTACAAATTTATCTTCCAATCCATTTTCCCGGCGAAAAGCTTGGCCTGCATTCGGGGGGGGCGTTTCGAAACTTTGTACCGGCCAAGGAGGAACGATAGCGATCTGCTCCGCCTTAGCTCCATGCGCCATGATTTTTTCTCGCATCCAACGATCTAGCACGACAATTTTTTCACTGTGATGCAGCGTAAATTCAAAAATCGCGTTCAGGATCCGGCTTACCCAAGAATCCGCTTTGAGATAACCCACAGCGATGGCGGTATCCGGGTTAACATCCATCAACCACTGCACACTCTTGCCTCCGCGCAGCTTGCAAAACAAAACTCCGAACAAACCGATTAAAGGGGGAGAGGTAAAACTCACCACCACGTCTTGCGGCGGTAAGCGCCAAAGCTCCCAAGCTAAAAGTAAATCGAAGGTCAACGCGTCAGCAATGCGAGTGAAGAAACTCCGTTTTCCCCATCCGGTGGAGCTTACTCGACGAATCTCTACCCCCTGATAATTTTCCCGCCTGGCGTATTTGATGTGACGATGCTCGTAATTTCGATTCCCCGTCACCACGGTTACGGAGTGGCCCTGTCCTTGCAAAAATAACGCAAGATCTCGGGTATGTTGAGCTGTGGCCACCGGATCGGGATAGAAAACCTGGTTGAGTAGAAGAATTTTCATCGACTTAATTGGGGGTGTTTTGGTTACCGCATTCAGTATGGCATTGAACCCCAGGTTTGGAAACGTCGATAGCAGCTACTCTGATGACTTGAAAGCAGTAAGCGGTATAATCACCCGGGTGAACCCTTTTTCTTTGGCTTACGGCTCCTCGCTGCAATTGCTCACCGATTACTATCAACTGACCATGGCTTACGCGTCTTGGAAGGCAAAACGCCAGGAAACCCCGGCAGTCTTCTCGCTATATTTTCGTTCAAATCCATTCCATGGGGGTTATACGGTAGCAACAGGCCTCCAACCCGCCTGTGAACTGATGGAGAATTTCCGTTTTACCGGCGAAGACATTGCCTTCTTAGCCGAGCTGAAAAACCAGGCAGGCAATGCCCTTTTTGAAAAAAGTTTCCTTTCCTTCCTGCAAACCAGCCGTTTCCGCTGTGATTTGGATGCCGTTCCTGAGGGAACAATCGTCTTCCCCCACGAACCGATTGTCCGAGTTCGTGGGCCCTTATGGCAATGCCAGTGGATCGAAAGCGCATTGCTTAATATTATTAATTTTCAATCTCTAGTGGCCACCAAAGCCAGCCGGATGGTGCAAGCGGCCAAAGGCGCAGAAGTCATCGAAATGGGCTTACGTCGAGCGCAAGGCATCGACGGTGCTTTAGGAGCCGCACGCGCTTCGTTTATCGGCGGAACCAGTGCCACCTCCAACTTGCTGGCGGCCCGTCAATTTGGCATTCCATTGCGAGGAACTCAGGCCCATAGCTGGGTCATGTCGTTTGATTCGGAGTTGGAAGCATTTGAGCGTTATGCCGAAGCCTTTCCTGCAGATTGTGTCTTATTGCTGGATACCTACGATACTGAAGTAGGAATAGAAAATGCGATTACGGTCGGGAAAAAGCTGAAAGCCCAAGGGCAAGACCTCGTCGGGGTAAGACTAGATTCAGGGGATTTTGCTTACCTCAGTAGACTTGCTCGGGAAAGACTGGATCGCGCAGGCCTAACTCGAACAAAAACCGTGGCGAGCAATGAGCTCGACGAACATCTGATTCAATCCTTGCACTTGCAGGAAGCACAAATCGACGTTTGGGGAGTCGGGACAAAGTTAATTACCGCTCAAGATCAACCTGCGATGAGTGGAGTCTATAAATTAGTGGCCATCTACGATGGAAAATACTGGGTTCCCAAAATAAAGATTTCCGATCAGCCAGCAAAAATTTCCAACCCCGGTATTCCCAGAGTACGTCGATATTTTAATGCGCAAGGTGGAATGGAGGGTGATTTGATTTACGATGAATCTGAAAAACCAACCCTAATTCGTCAGATTTTTGATCCGGTCATGCCCCATCGTCAAAAGCTCATTCAGAAAGATTGGACCAGCTCGGAGTTGATGGAACCTATCTTTTCCCAAGGTCAGCTAGTTTATTCTCACCCCTCGATGAACGAAATCCGAGAAAAAGTGAAGACCGGGATGCAAAAACTCCACCCTGGACATAAACGATTTGAAAATCCCCATAGCTATCCCGTCGGACTTAGCCCCTATCTTTCTCAGTTAAAGCAAGATCTGGTGAGAAAAAGCCAGGGGCAATCATGAGCGTGCTACTGATCGTTGATGTTCAAAACGATTTCTGTCTGGGTGGTGCTTTGGCGATTAAAGATGGGGACAAAGTGGTTCCGCTGGTCAACCAGCTCCGTCCTCACTTTGAACGAGTTATCCTGACCCAAGATTGGCATCCTGCAAATCATCTTAGTTTTGCAGAAAATCATCCGGGAAAGAAGGCCGGAGACATTGTCGATTTGGAAGGGGCCCCCCAAATTCTCTGGCCCTCCCATTGTGTCCAAGGCTCGGCCGGAGCTCAGTTTCACAAAGATTTGGTCATTCAATCCGAAGACCTCATCTTCAAAAAGGGGACAGATCAGAATCTTGATAGTTACAGTGCCTTTTATGACAACCAACGCCGTAAAAGTACGGGTTTAGGAGAATACCTCCGTCGCATCGGATGCCGAGAAATCACCATTTGTGGCCTCGCGACCGACTACTGTGTCCGCTACACCGTGCTCGATGCCTTGGCCGAAGAATTCAAAGTAAATGTGGTTACCGAGGCTTGCCGTGGGGTTGACCTGAACGACGGAGACAGTGCCCGAGCCATCGAAGAAATGAAAGAACAAGGAGCTCGAATAGCTACGGTCCATCGTATTTTCCAACAATGAACGCTAATGTTTCATCAAGGGACAAGCCACTCGCACTTTCCATTTCGGATCAAACTCCGGAGCATTGGGTGCCCGATGGCAGGTTCGGCAGGTATCTAAATTCACTCTGGAGATCTCCGCTTTAGCGTTCCCTGGGTGACCAATCCGACTTCCATGGCAGTGTTCGCACTGAACTCCCAGAAAGTTGTGATTAATCCCCGGGGTCTTTTCCAGCTGACTCATTTCTGACAGAAAACGAACGTGCAGCTTAGCAAAACGAGCTGGATCGGATCGGGAGTTTAACGGTTTACCTTCGGGCTCCCCGGCAAAAATCGTTTTCATTAAATGCTCTACCGGAAAATCTCCGTCCCCGGTTTCTCCCTTGAGCTCGAGTGGAGCAGTGATCCGCAGAAAACCTCCAGGACGTTTAAACCCTAAGGAGTGGCAAGAAATGCACGCCGGATCGAAGTGCTGGTTCTTTGCGTAAAGCGTTAAATAGGCCGCAGCATGTTTGGTTCCCGCCCAAAAATCATATTGGGCTCGGTGACAGGTTCGACAATTTTCGGGGTGAGCCACCCAGCTTTTCCCGGCAGGTTCTTTTTTTTCTGCCGTTCCCCTTTTTGCAAGTTGTCGTAGCGATTCCCGATAGGTTTTCATCAAGTCAGTGATGGCATTCTTGGCGTCAAACGACTCCCCAAGATTAATCAGACGATGGGCAATCCTTTGCTTACCCGGTAATTTAAGATCCAAAATGCCCATCTGCCGCCCCTGACTCTGGGCTTGAACAATCGAAACCTCCTTCACCTGCACGGGTTGATCCAAAATATCGGAGGAATGAGATCCCACGATCACATCCACCCCGGCCAGCTGCTGCGCAAGTTCGCGATCTTTATCCAACCCCAAATGAGACAGGACAACCACCAAATCCGGCTTTTGCGCCTGGACCTCGCTAAGCGCTTTTTCCAATGCCGGGCGGGCGGGTAAAACCTTAACCCCCGGCACCTTCTGGAATTGTGATTCTTCCACCACCCCAAAGACCGCGAGCTTAACTGTTCGCTTAGTGAACAAGTGAAAGGGCTCAAATAGGAGGTGTCCTTGGTCATTGGTCAAATTGGCGGAGATAAAGTTCACTCCGGAGAGTTTTTGCAATTTCATTAAAAAAGGTAGCCCTGCGGCAAAATCTCTTTCTCCCGGCTCCATGGCCTCTAAACCCATTTTGCCCAATGCCCGGGCAATCGTTTCCGCACGCAAGCGGGAGGAGTCTTCCTCGCCCACCGGCAAAGTCGGCAAGAGAAAGAACATATCTCCGGCGTCTCCCCAGAAAACTTGATCCGGTGCTGATTTTTTTTCGGTTTGGAGGAAGGTCTGAACCCGCGCCAGTCCGCCCAGTTGTTCCCCCTGACAATGGCAAGGCTCGACCTCCCCTTCCCGATTGGCTGAATAAAATAACCGGAAAGAGGCCGTCTTATCGGGACCTGCGGCTAAGAGAAAATGCCAGGAGAAAAATAACGCGCATTGACAAATCAACCATCGATAAGTTTTTCGTGACATTTTTTCATTATATCGCAGGTTGAGCCCTAGCTTGCGACTACCCGATTCTTCCATTAGCATGGCTCAGATACTGGATTCTCTTAACTCCTCTAATTCTGAGGTTAAGCCAGCAAAGGTCCACCGCATGACGCGTGCTCTAAGCATCACTAGTCCCCTTTTCCTTCTTCTTTGTTTTGGATGCAGCCATCGCCTTCCGAATGCTCGCGAACAAGTGATGGCCAAAGTTAACGGAGAACCCGTTTCGCTGCAGGAATTTCAAATTAAT
>Ga0206903_10034_pt1 | contig 44262 bp, 42 predicted proteins | sample Alteio_BWOrgHeat_45_FD_152959 | JGI IMG/M metagenome (GOLD analysis project Ga0206903, IMG submission 152959) | Enriched cells from forest soil in Barre Woods Harvard Forest LTER site, Petersham, Massachusetts, United States -... | ecosystem: Environmental > Terrestrial > Soil > Temperate forest >... | reverse complement strand
TTTGCAGATGTTTATCAAACAGGTGTAAAGTGTGTTATAGGCCAGAACTTTATCACTGTCATTTTTGCCATCGCTCCAGAACCGTTCGCGGGAGCGGCGGATATACCAGTTGTTCAGCACTTCAGAGAAATCTTCAACTGCTTTGCACGCAGTGTTAGTGAAATATGTATCAAAAGACCTTTCTATTTCTGCGACTGTATTTTTGAGTTTGGAAAGTATATATCTGTCCATCAGATTCGTGGAATCGAATTTTTCTTCGGCCTTGATACCGTCACTGTTGGCATAGAGGCTGAAGAAGTGGTAAGCGTTCCAGATCGGCTTGAGCACAAGGCGAACGGCATCGCGGATGTCGGAACCGTCTTTGGAGATATTAAGTTCGCCACCACTCATCACCGGGGAAGAAACCATCATCCAGCGCATGGAGTCTGCACCGTATTGGTTGAAAACCTCTTTCGGGTCGGGGTAGTTGCGCAGGCGTTTGGAAAGCTTTTGTGAATTCTCGTCTAATATAACGCCGTGGCAGATGCAGTTTTTGAACGGTGCTTTATCGAATAAAGCGGTTGAAAGAACCATTAATGTATAGAACCAGCCGCGGGTCTGGGCGACATATTCAACGATGAAATCGGCCGGGAAGCGGCTTTCAAACTTTTCCTTGTTCTCGAATGGGTAGTGGATCTCGGCGAAAGGCATTGAGCCGGATTCAAACCAGCAATCGAGCACTTCGCTTACGCGTTTTATGGTGAATTCAGGGTTAGTGGGGTCTGGCTTGGTAAGTGTGTCGATGAATGGGCGGTGGAGGTCAGTGACCTTCACGCCGAAAAATTCTTCGAGTTCTTTTATTGAGCCGAAAACATAAAGCTGTTTGTTGGCAGGGTTGTTGCTGCGCCATACTGGAATAGGTGAGCCCCAGAAACGGTTACGGGAGATCGCCCAATCATGGGCGTTATCAAGCCATTTGCCGAATTGGCCATCGCGGATGTGGGATGGTATCCAGTTGATATTTTCGTGGTTCAGTTGAACCATGCGGTCTTTGAAGGCGGTGACCTTTACATACCAGCTTGGTACGGCTTTATATATAAGTGGAGTGTCGGTGCGCCAGCAGTGAGGGTAGTTGTGTTTATAATCTTCCTGTTTGATAAGCGCGTGGGTTTCTTTGAGGAAATCTATTATGCGCAGGTTCACCAAGCCATATTTTTTTAATTGGTCTTCCTTGTAAGGTTCGTTCTCGGCCTTGTTCATGTCCTGCATCACGTTCAGGCCTTTCAGGGAAAGTATGTGGACATTGTGCGGATATTTTATATCGAAAATTTCTGTAGTGAATTTTCCGGCTTCATCTACCGGGCAGATTATGCCGCCATTTTCCGGCAGGCAGATGCCGTTGGCCTGGGCAACGCGCTGGTCATCCTCCCCGAAACCCGGGGCGATGTGCACCACACCGGTTCCATCAACATCAGAAACGAAATCACCTTCGATGATGGTGAAGGCGTTCTTGCCGCCGCGCTTGTCGTTGGCGAAGTAGGGGAAGAGGGGTTTATATTTTAGGCCGAGTAACTCGCTACCTTTTATAGAATTAGTATTCATTATAGTAGTAACTATCGGCACCCCAGAAATCTCAGCAAAATATTTGTGGATATCAACAGACTTACTTTGAGAATATATATATATTTTATTCTTATATTCAAAACACTCGTATGTGATATCTTTATTGATCGCCAAAGCGAGGTTTGAAGGCAATGTCCATGGTGTTGTAGTCCAGGCAACCATATAATAATTACCAGCTTCTGGGGCATCTTTTGGTTTTTGCTCTAGCTCAAACGCCACGTAAGCAGATTTGGAAATCTTCTCACGATAAGCATTATCCATCCGCGTTTCAAAATTCGAAAGCGGGGTTTCGCAGGCCCAGGAATAGGGCATTACTTTGTGGCCTTCGTATATCAGGCCTTTTTTGTGGAGTTCGCTGAAGGCCCAGATGACGGATTCCATGTAGTTCCTGTCCATGGTCTTGTAGCCATTTTCAAAATCTACCCAGCGGCCGAGGCGATTAACATAATCTTCCCACTCGTTGGTGTATTTCATTACACTGGTGCGGCAGGCATCGTTGAACTTGCCGATGCCGAATTCTTCAATGGCTATCTGGCCATGGATGTTTAATTCTTTTTCAACTTCCATCTCGGCAGGCAGGCCGTGGCAATCCCAACCGAAGACGCGCGTAGTGCGGCGGCCTTTCATGGTCTGGTAGCGGGCGAAAATGTCTTTCACGCAGGAGGTCAGCAAATGGCCATAATGTGGGAGGCCGTTGGCGAATGGGGGGCCATCGAAAAAGCTGAATTCATTGCCGCCATGGTTATGGCCTGGCAGGTTTTCCACCGATTTTTCAAAAATACGGTTCTGTTTCCAGAAACTCAGAACTTTAGATTCTATTTCAGGAAAGCTAGGGCTGCTTGTGGTCTCGGGATAATGTTTTTGCTTGGTCATGCTTAGTTATATAGGCGATAAAAAATAAATTTCACTTAAAAAAGTGAATTACCACTCGCCCTGGGTGCGTTCAATGTGTTTTCTGATAATGGAAATGAGGCTGGAAAGATTGCGGATCTTTTTGCCTTTAGAGTGGGTGATTATCTGCTTTATATATTCGTGTAGGTCGGCCTGGGCTTTGGGAGTACCAAATTTCTCAGCCTCTTCTTCCATTTTATTGATCACATATATTGCAAAGCGAACGGCATCAAATAACGGCTCGGGTAAGGCAGCCCTTTCAAAAAGGGCTTTGATACCCTGGTCAAGATCTTTCACCAGTTTGGAAATATTTGAGAATTTTATGCCGGTGACACGGGAGATGCATATCTCAAACATAGTTCTGTTACCAAGAGCGATGGCAGAGATGGGCACGAATTGGCCGATTGGTTCAAGTTCATTAAGAATGAAAGTTAGTTTGCCGTGTAGAGGGTCAAGCGCCTGGTCAAGCTGGTGATTGGTTTCCAGCATGCTTATGAGTTCTATAAGATCCTGGCCAAAGAGTTTCATATTGCCGAAACGGAAGGCGGCTATTTCACCGCCATCGTTGAACAGGCCGGAAATTTTATCAAAAGAACAATTATATCTTTTTTCCAGTTTGCCCTTGATGACATTGGAAACTTTTTTTGTCAGCTGCAAAACCAGCTCTGGAGGTATGGAGCCCCTTGTTACCAGAGCCTCTATCACTTCTTCCTTATTAGAGAATGAATCTATCACCTTAACAAGGTTCGCCTCAGAAATCCTTGCGGAATTATTCCCAAGCAAGCTTTCAACAACCTCGCCCCGCTCGGTGTTTATCAAAGCAGAGGAAACCGATTCGGACAGCGTGTTCCTTCTAGAAATGGCTATCTGTGGTTCTAAACTGGTGGCACCGTTAACTATCTCTATCAGGTCGTCATCTGTCAGAAGTTCAGAGAATTCAAGTATAGGGCGGGATACATCGTCTATATCCTTGGCTATCGAAAGCAAAATGTCGCGCGGGACAAAATCTGCACTCATCAGATTCTCAGAGATAGACTTGCGAACACCTATTTCGGCATATCTCATCAGCAAACGGAATATCTCTTCAGCCAAACCCTGTTCTTTATTACTGAAATCTTTATTACGATATTGGTTGGAGATCTTGTTTATGACCGCGATCTTGGAATCAAGGTCACTGCTTTTGGTGAGTAATTCAACATCTTTCGGAGTTAATTTGTCTGACATAATCCCTTCAAAAACCGCGGTTTTTCTGCAATCCTATATTAAATAGGACTATCTATAACCACCTATCTAATAATCAATATATCATTTATGTCAAAAAAATTGTTGCAAAGGGGTTTGATATATGTATTATCCCCCTTCCCAATAGCTTAAAGATGTTGAAAATATGGCACTATACGAAACTACATTGATACTAAGACCAGACCTTGCAAACGCAGATGTTGAAAAGGTTACTGGCGCTTTTGAAGATGTTATTAAATCCGGCGGCAAGATCCTTAAAAAGGAAAGCTGGGGTTTAAGAGATCTTTCATACAAAATTAACAAAAGCAAGAAAGGGCACTATGTCCATCTTGGATATGAAGCAGATGCAGCTACGGTTTCTGAGCTACGTCGTAAATTTCGTATCAATGAAGACCTTTTGAGGGATCTGACCATTCGTGTTGAAAAGATCTCTGAAGATGCAACTGATTTAGGATAAGGCTGAACCATGAGACAGAAAAATAACAGTAAAGAGAACCCTAAATATATAGCTAACCCGGCAATGTTGCCTCAGGTTTTCTCTAAAAGAGTGCGTAAATGCCCTCTTTCTGGCCCTAATGCGCCAATCATTAATTACAAAAACATTACTCTATTAAAGCAGTTCGTTTCTGAAAGAGGCAAAATGCTTCCTAGTAGGATAACTTCAGTTAGCGCGAAAAAACAGCGTGAGCTTTCTAAAGCTATCAAAAACGCGAGAATTTTATCTCTTATCCCATTTTCTAGTTAATTAAATTAAATCGGTAACAGTAATGAAAGTTATTCTTCTTGAGAAATATAAAAAACTTGGTGACGTTGGTGAAACGATCGAAGTAAAGAATGGTTATGCCCGTAACTACCTTATCCCTAACGGTAAAGCTGTTCAGGCTACAAAAACCAATGTTGTGAAGTTTGAATCCCGCAAGGCGGAATTGCTTGAGATCAGCAAGAAAAAAGAACAGGAAGCTCAGAAAATTGCAGCTAAAATCAAAGGTTCTGTTGTTAATGTTATCAAACAAGCTGGTGATGATGGCAGGTTATATGGCGCTGTTAATTCTAACGAGATAGCTGAAGGCCTTAATAAAGCCGCTAAAACCGCTAATATCAGCCGTAAACAGGTTATCCTTAACTATTCCATCAAATTCGTTGGCGTATATGAAATTGACGTTGACCTTGGTGAGGGCGTTTTCGGTGAAGTTTATGTAAACATCGCACGCAGCGAAGGCGAAGCTGAAGAAACCGCGAAAAAATTCAAATCAGGTGAAGTGAAGTTAACAACTGTTAACAGCGACCCTAAATTCTCTCACGCAGAGGAAGCTCCAGCTAAACAAGCTTCTGCTCCGGCTGCGGAAGCTGTTACTTCAGAGCAAGCTGAAACTGAACAGGCTTCTGCTTAAGCTTATCTGTTCTCTGCGCGTTTTTATAATCTTATATTTTTTCTTAACTCTGCTTGATTGAGCGGGATAATTCTTTATTATAATTTCTCTGATTTAACCATTCTTAGTTTTTGCACTGATGGAAGCTGACAAGAAAATAGTTTCTTTGAGCAAGGCTGCTGACACAGCTCCGGCTAATATTCGTAAAATGCCTTATAATATCGAGGCAGAACAATATATCATCGGCTCAATTTTAAATAATAACGAAGCAATAAACAAAGTTGCTGATTTCCTTCTTCCTGACCATTTTTTTGAGCCTATCCACCAGAAAATATACCAAGCCATCTCAAATTTATATGATAAGGGGATAATAGCCAACCCGGTTACCCTGAAGAACCATTTTAATAATGACGAAGCAATCGAAGAGGTTGGTGGGGCAAATTATCTGTTGAAATTGTGCAGCCTTGCTAGCGGGATCTTCAATATTAGGGATTATGGCCTTATAGCTTACAATCTTTTCATCAGCCGCTCGCTCATTCAGGTTGGTGAAGAAATATTGGAAGATGCTTATAAATCCACCGGGGAAGAACAGGCCTCATCCCAGATTGAGATACCGGAAGGGAAATTATTCAGCCTGGCCAGCACTGGATATTCCGAAACTAACTTCTCACCGGCAAAAATAGCTCTTTCCAACGCCCTGAAAGTGGCTGATGCCGCCTCTAAGCGTGATGGCTCGATGAGTGGAGTTTCCACCGGATTTAGAGATCTGAACAATTTACTTGGTGGTTTCAATAAATCTGACCTCATAATCCTGGCTGCGCGTCCCTCTATGGGTAAAACCGCTTTAGCCTTGAATTTTGCCCTACAGGCAGCTGACCATCTTAAGCTGGAATATAATAAATTGATGGATGAATATAAGAATAAAGGCGCGGAAGCGATGCTGGAAGAGGCACCAAAACCTGGCAGTATTGGTGTTATTTCACTGGAGATGTCATCAGAACAGCTGGCAACAAGGCTGCTTTCAATGAAAACTGACATTAACGCAAGTGATATTCGGCGTGGAAAGCTGAGTAAAACAGCACATAATGATGAATTTGCAAAACTTGTGAAGGCCTCTGCAGAGTTGCAGGACATGCCCATTTTTATTGATGACACACCTGCCCTTTCAATTTCAGCGATAAGAACCAGGGCAAGAAGGCTTAAACGCAAAAATAATCTCGAATTCCTAATCATAGATTATCTGCAGCTTATTCGCGGCGTGAACAAAAAATCGCAGGAAAGCAGGGTGCAGGAAATTTCGGAAATTACTATGGGATTGAAAGCCATTGCCAAGGAACTTGATATTCCAGTGCTTGCCCTTTCTCAGCTTTCGCGTCAGGTTGAACAGCGTGCAGATCATAGGCCACAACTATCTGACCTTAGGGAATCGGGTTCAATCGAGCAGGATGCTGATATCGTAATGTTCATCTATCGCGAGGCTTATTATAAAGAGCGGCTCAAACCTTCGGGTGATGACGCACAGGCGATGGAAAAATGGCAGGCGGAAATGGAAAAAATTGACCGCATTTCAGAAATAATGATCTCCAAGAACCGTAACGGACCTATTGATAACGTTCTTCTGGTATTTGATAAGAACACCACAAGGTTTGAAGATACTCCCAAGGGTTACCAATGATAATCGTCACAGGCTCCGCAGGATTCATAGGGTTTCACCTGATAAGGAAACTTCTGGAACAGGGTGAGGAAGTTGTTGGCATTGATAATATCAATGATTATTACGATGTGGAACTTAAGCGCGCCAGGCTGGATATACTTGAAAAAGAGCCGAATTTTATTTTCTATAAGGCCGATATATCAAAACCTAATGATATATCGCAGATATTTAAAAAACACAGTAATGCGAGAGTTATAGTGCATCTCGCCGCACAGGCCGGGGTCAGGTATAGCCTTGATAATCCTTTTGCGTATGTGGAAAGCAACCTTACTGGGCAGGTTTCAATATTTGAAAATGCCAAGATCCATTTGAAAGACCTTGAACATCTGGTCTATGCCAGCTCGTCCTCGGTTTACGGTAATAATGAAAAAACTCCATCTTCAGTTGAAGACCGTACAGACAGCCCTGTTTCTCTTTACGCCGCTACGAAAAAATCAGGCGAGATGATCGCTAATTATTATGCAAGCACTTTCAAGATCCCGGCAACAGGATTAAGGTTCTTCACGGTTTACGGGCCTTATGGCAGGCCGGATATGGCTTATTTTTCATTTACAAAAGATATACTTGAGGGCAAAACCATAAAATTATTCAACCACGGAAACCTGCAAAGGGATTTCACTTTTGTTGATGATATAATTTCCGGGGTAATTGCGGTTATAAATAAAAAACCTGTGGGTGCCACTCCACACCAGATCTATAATCTGGGAAATAATAAGCCAGTTGAGCTTAAATATTTTGTGGAAACGCTTGAGAAATTACTTGGCAAAAAAGCTATGCTTGAAAATGTGGAAATGCAGAAAGGTGATGTTTATAAAACTTATGCAGATATTGAGAGATCCAGCAGAGAACTGGGTTTTAAGCCAGTAACCTCAATTGAGAAAGGGTTGGAGAGTTTTGTCAGCTGGTATAAAGCCTATTACAAGATCAGTGTTTGATGACCTTTAGGTAAGGTTTGTTGAATTCAATTATGCGTGGGATTCCCAGCAGGTCTTTTTTTACTTCCTTAATTTCAAAGCCTTTTCCGGTTATCAGTTCTGGAACTTCCATTTCCTGCCATTTGCCTATCTCAAAAAAAACATGGGCGTGGGCATTCATGTTCTTTTCGATATCCTTCATTATCTGTTCATAGCAATCAAGGCCGCTCTCACCGCCATCGAGAGCAGAAATTGGGTCATAGAATCTGACCTCGGAAGGCAAGGAATCTATAATTTTAGTTTTTATGTAAGGCGGATTGGAAACTATGATATCAAACTTTTCCTCTATGCCATCCAGCCAGTTACCTTTTATGAAATTGGCGCGGTCCATAACTTCAAGATTATTTGCGTTCTCACCGGCAACTTGCAGTGCTTCCATTGAAATATCAACACCGAGGCCGGTTGCATTCGGATATTCCTTGAGCAGGGTGATGAGCAGGCAACCAGTTCCAGTGCCGAGGTCTAGGATCTTGAGTTCGCGTTCATGGTCTTTATAGCGGCTTAAGACGGCATCTATCAGGGTTTCAGTTTCGGGGCGCGGATCGAGGGTGAATTTATTGGTCTTGAATGTATATTTCCAGAAATCCTTGCGGCCAAAGATTTTTGAGACCGGCTCACGTTTTATCCTTCTTAGCAACAGCGCCTCAAATTTTTCAACTTCCTCTTCAGTTATTATCCTGGTTGCAGAAACTAAAAGTTCTTCGTAATTGATGTTCAAAACTTCCTGCAAAATCAGCCGGGAATCGAGCAGGGAGGTTTTAACACCGATCTGCTTCAGGCGCATGGCGGCATCTTTCCAGACATATTTCAAAAAATTTTGTTCGTGTTTGTGCAAGTGAACCTCTAGATATCTTCGGAGAGTTTTCTGGCCTGATCGTCAGCAACTAATGCTTCAATGAACTCAAGTATCTCGCCATTGCCGATAACTTTATCGATGTTATAGCTGGTCAGGTTGATGCGATGATCAGTAACGCGGCTTTGCGGGAAGTTGTAAGTACGAATGCGCTCTGACCTATCGCCACTGCCAACCTGGCTTTTCCTGGTTGCAGATTGCTCGTCAGCGATACGCTGGCGCTCGAATTCGTATAATCTTGACTTAAGAATTTTGAGGGCTTTGGCACGGTTCTTATGCTGGGATTTTTCATCCTGGCAAGCAACCGCAACACCAGATGGAATGTGGGTTATGCGCACAGCGGAATCTGTAGTGTTAACCGACTGGCCGCCCGGGCCTGACGAACGGTAAACATCCATCCGCAGGTCTTTTTCTTCAATTTTTATATCAACCTCTTCGGCTTCCGGAAGAACCGCAACCGTTGCAGCAGAGGTGTGGATGCGCCCCTGGGTTTCAGTTGAAGGTACGCGTTGCACTCGGTGAACGCCTGATTCGAATTTCATTTTACTGAAAACGCTATTGCCAGAAATATTGCAGATGGCCTCACGGTAACCGCCAGTATCGCTGTGCGAAAGTTCCATTATCTCGAATTTCCAGCGCTGGCTTTGGGCAAATTTTTGATACATACCGAGCAGGTCACTAGCAAAAAGTGCAGCTTCTTCGCCGCCGGTCCCAGCACGAATCTCGAGAATAATGTTTTTATCATCCGCTTTATCTTTCGGGATCAGTGAGAGTTTTATATTATGCTCTATCTCAGGTAAAAGTTTTTTAGCCTCACGGAATTCCTCTTCGGCCATTTCCTTCATTTCCGGGTCTTTCATCAACTCGGTTGCTTCTTCCAGGGATTTTTGGGTGTGGTGATATTTCTCAATTAAGCCAACAACCTCACCGAGGTCGGAATATTCTTTTGAAAGCTTGCCAAACTCACGGGAATCTATAGAAGAAGGGTCTAGCAGCCTATCCCCCATAGCTTTATGTTTTGTTAAAATCGATTCTAATTTCTGTTCAAAATTCATTATTTTATCTCTCTCAAAATTTCTTCTAGTTTCAATTCTTTCTGTTCGCCGGTTATCATGTTCTTTAATTCCATTTTATCTTCAAAAACGAAAACGATGTGGGAAGCATTAATTTTATCAGCTTTTTGCACCTTCTTCTTGAAATTGCCAGTAAAAAGCGCTTCTGCGGCGATATTATTTGCCCTCAAATGAGCTGAAACCTCAAGCGTTCTTTCTATATTATCTGAAACCACAGCAGCCAAGGTTTTGGTTTCTGGCGCTTCTGGCAACATCATCATCAATCTTTCAATGCCTGCTGCAAAGCCAATTGCAGGGGTTTCATTGCCACCTAACTCAGTTACCAATCCATCATACCTACCACCAGCGAGAATAGTATTCTGCGCACCCATATTATCGCTTTCGGCAACAAATTCGAAGACCGTGTGGTTGTAATAATCAAGGCCACGCACTATCCTTGGATTGACCACGACCTCGAACGAAATTTCAAGGTTTGTCAAAACCCCGCGGAAAAATGCCTTGGATTCATCGTTAAGATGATCCTGCATTACCGGCGCGTTGGCAACTATTGCTTTATCGGCAGCATCTTTTGAATCGAGGATACGCATTGGGTTTTTTTCAAGGCGTTTTTTGCTGTCTTCGGAAAGTTTATCGGCATGCTGGTTAAAATATTCAACTAACGCTTTTGTGTAATTAGCGCGGGATTCCTTATCACCCAGAGTATTTATCTGTAGTTTTACATTTTCTTTTATCCCCAGACTTTCAAGAAGCTGCGCGGCAAGAGTTATTATCTCAACATCAGCATAGAAATCCTTAATACCGAAAAATTCAAAATTTACCTGATGGAACTGGCGGTAGCGGCCTTTTTGCGGGCGTTCGTACCTGAATACCGGGCCGTAGGAAAAGAACTTCAGTGGTAAATTCTGCTGCATGCCGTTTGATATAAAAGCCCGAACTACACCGGCAGTGAATTCAGGGCGAAGGGTTACGTTCTCGCCACCTTTGGTTTCGAAAGAGAACATTTCCTTGGAAACTACATCGCTGGTTTCACCAAGGCCGCGGGCGAAAACCTCGGTTTCTTCGAATACCGGAAGCATCAAGGATTGGTAATTATATAAATGCGCAACCTGCCCGGCAGCGCCCATTACCCTATGGAATTTTACGCCTTCTTCACCAAAGATATCCTGCGTTCCTCTTACTGCTTGAAATTTACTCATGCTGCATCCTTTTTGCCAAATCTGTTCTCAATATAGTTTATAACTATTTCCTGGAATTCTTCAGCAATTTTATCGCCGCGCAGGGTTTGCGCTTTTTTGCCGTCAATGAAGATCGGGGCTACCGGACTTTCACCGGTGCCGGGTAGGGAAATGCCGATATCGGCGTGTTTGCTTTCGCCAGGGCCGTTCACTATGCAGCCCATGACCGCTACGTTCAGGGTTTCAACACCATTATATTTTTCTTTCCATTTGGGCATGGAGGTGTTTAGGAAATTCTGGATATTTTCGGCAAGTTCCTGGAAATAGGTGCTGGTAGTTCTACCGCAACCCGGGCAGGCTGTAACTTGTGGGGTGAAGGAGCGTAGGCCAGTGGTTTGTAAAATTTCCTGGCAGGTTTTGACTTCCTGTGTTCTGGCCTCACCGGGGCGAGGGGTAAGGGAAGCACGGATTGTATCACCCACGCCGTTCAATAATAAGAATCCGAGCGCGGCGGTACTGGCAGTAATGCCCTTACTACCCATTCCGGCTTCGGTTAATCCCAGATGTAGAGCATAATCGCAGCGTTTTGAGAGTTCGAGGTAAACATCTATTAAACTTTGAACGCGGCTTACTTTTGCGGAAATTATTATTTTATCTGAAGCCAAACCAATCTCTTCGGCTTTTTTTGTACTTATCAAAGCTGATTGGATGAGGGCTTCTTTCATTATCTCGTCAGCAGGTTTTTGAGTAACGGCTTTGGTGTTATCATCCATTAATTTGACAACCAGATCTTGATCAAGGCTGCCCCAGTTAACGCCAATTCTTACCGGCTTGTTATGTTCAATGGCTTTTTCAACCATCACTTCAAATTGCGTATCACGTTTTTTTCCGAAGCCAACATTGCCAGGGTTGATGCGATATTTATCAAGCGCTTTTGCGCAGTCCGGGAAATCTGTGAGCAGGCGGTGGCCGTTATAGTGGAAATCGCCAACGATGGGTACGTTACAGCTCTTATTCAGCAGGAGTTCTTTTATTTTTGGAACTTGGCGCGCAGCCTCCTCGGTGTTAACTGTTATACGGACGATCTCGGAGCCGGCTTCATAAAGTTCCTGTATCTGCGCAGCGGTTGAAGCGGCGTTCTCAGTATCGGTGTTGGTCATTGACTGTACAACAACAGGCGCCCCTCCACCGACGAAGATATCGCCGACTTTAACCTTGTGGGTTATTTTGCGCTTGATCTCCATCATTCTTCACTATTTGTTTGTGGTGATCGGGCCGAAAGCTTTGGTTGGTTTAGCAGCAGGTTGCTGGGTTTGCGCAGGAGTGGCAGCCTGTGGAGCCGCAGTTTGGGTTTGAGCCGGCTGCGTTGTCGTTGGCACCGCAGCAACAGGTTCCTGACCCTGAACAGTTTCTACAAGGCTTTTGGCACTGAATTTTAATGCCTGGCCTGAACGTTCAACCTTGCTCAAATCTTTTACCAGAACACCATCAATATAAACGCCTAAATTGCTAATGGCATTTGTGTATAGGTAATATTCCTGTGAGGCATCGAGCATGATGGCTTCGCTAGCCTGCATTTGCTTGTTCAGCACAACTTTACCGTAAGCATCTTTAACCTGAACTGTGGCTGGGGCAACGGCAAGGACGGTTAGAACTATATCTTTTTTCAGGTTGGCTTCGGTAGATTTTTGTACCGGAGAAACCACCGGGATCTTGTTCAAAATAGCATCATCATTATAAACTTTATCTTTAAGCTGGGCTTGGATGACGGCCTTCTGCTCGTCAGTTATTCCGGGTTGGGCTTGCTGTTGCTGAGCTTTTTCGGTTTGTTTGTCTTTGTAAGTTTCAACCGCTTGTTTTACGTCTTCATCTTTAGTGTGGCGTGGCCCATAGAAAACAGAATAAAGGACAAATATCACGAACAAACAGCCTATTATTATAACCTTGCTAGGCATGCTTGCGTTGGTTGGCTGGCCAAGTTCAATACGAACCTGTTTTTCCTGGATATCATTCTCAGGGTCATATTTCCTTTCATATTGCCTGATGGCTATACCCAAGAATTCAGAGATGCTTTTCACATAGGCTTTGGTGTAAACGCCGCCAGGGAGCTTGGAAAGATCACCATCTTCAATGGCTTTTATGTATGAAGATTTGATATTCGTTTTCTCGGCGACCTCTTCAATAGAAATGCCGCGGGATTCACGGACCCTTTTTATTTCATCAAGAAACTCAGGGGATAAAAATTTTTCTTCATCTTTGCGGGAAACTGTCATCAAAAAATTCCTAAATTCAGGCGCAAATTATAATTTCTAATATTATTATATCAAGTTATTGTTTTTTGAGATTCTTATTATATAGTCGCAAGAAATTTACAAGAAATATTTATATAATAATGCATATGAAATCATCTAAGTTACTCGCTTTTTTAAGTTTTTTACTATTATTCCCAGCTTCAAGCCTTGCGGTGCTCAAAATTGATATTACCCAGGGCGGCAGTGAGCCGGTGAGGATAGCAACGCCGGTGTTCACCGGGAAAGACCAGGCATCTGCTGATCTGGGAGCAAAGATAACTGACGTTATTGATAGCAATTTCAACAGGTCTGGCCTGTTTACGGTCATCAGTAAAACTTCTTACCTGCAAAAAATCGATGGGATAGAAACCATACCTGATTTTGCTAGCTGGAACGGCATTCGTGCGCAGGCGCTCTTAGTGGGCAACATTGAAATTATTGGCGATAATAAAGTTAAGGTTCAGTTCCGCCTATGGGATGTTCCAACCGGCAAGCAGACTTTGGCCAAGAGTTTTACGGCTTCTGCACAAGGCTGGAGAAGGATCTCACATCTTATTAGTGACGAGATATATGAGTATCTGACCGGGGAAAAAGGTTATTTTGATACTAGGATAGTTTATGTTGCCGAAACCGGCGACTGGAAACATAAAACCAAGCGCCTTGCTATCATGGATCAGGACGGGGCAAACAATATGTTCCTCACCTCGGGTAATTACCTGGTTCTAACACCGCGGTTCGACCCTAACATGCAAAGGTTGATATATCTTTCTTACCGAACCAGGGTTCCTTCTATCCATATTTATGATCTTTCATCTGGCCGTGAGCAGATAGTTGGGAAATTGCCTGGAATGAGTTTTGCACCACGCTTCTCTAATGATGGCTCGAAAGCTGTGTTCTCAATTTCTATCGAGGGCAATAGTGATGTGTATGTTATGGATCTTTCCTCGCGCAGGGTGAAGAAAATTACCGCTAACCCGGCAATTGACACCTCACCTTCATTCTCACCTGATGATAGCAGGATAGTTTTCAACTCCGACAGGGACGGCAGCCCACAGATATATACAATGGATGCTGATGGCGGAAATGTGAAACGCATAAGCTTCGGTAAGGGTAAGTATTCAACCCCGGTATGGTCCCCTCGTGGCGATTTGGTGGCGTTCACCAAACAATTGGGTGGCAAGTTCTATATCGGCGTGATGAAACCTGATGGCGGCGGCGAAAGGCTGCTTACTGAAAGCTACCTTGATGAAGGCCCGACATGGAGCCCGAATGGCAGGGTTATAATTTTCAGCAGGACCACACCTTCTTCCAGCACCGTTCCCGGTAAGAGCGCATTATATAGCGTTGATATAACAGGTTATAATTTGCGGAAGATAGACACCCCAACTGAAGCCTCTGATCCGGCATGGAGTCCACTACTTAGTAAATAACAGGTTTTAATGAAAATCATTATCACAGCGATCGGAAAGCTAAAGGACGAAAATATAAAAGCCCTTATCTCCGAATATAAAAAGCGCCTGCCATGGAAAATCGAGATAATCGAGCTGGAGAGCTCTAAAAGCAAAAACCCTGAAAGTACCAAGCTGGAGGAGGAAAAACTCCTGCTTGCAAAGATACCGGCCGGGTTTTACAAAATAGCCCTAGATGAGCGCGGAAAATTGCTTAGTAGTGAAGAATTTGCACAAACCATTGCCAAAATATCAACGATGCAGACCGGGAAGTTCGCTTTCATGATCGGTGGCGCTGACGGGCTATCTGAAAACGTAAGGAAAACAGCCGATCTTATAATATCTTTAGGGAAAATGACATTTCCCCACATGTTGGCAAGGTTATTGCTTATAGAACAATTATATCGCAGTTTTACCATTATAGAGGGAAAATCTTATCACAAATAAGTATTAACCAGCTGTTTTTGTTGAAAACTTGCAGTTTTTTAGATTAACTCTACGCTAGATAACCAAAGCGAGGTAGTCATGGATAATATTTTATTGATGAACATGCTGGAAAGCAAAATGCGCTATGGGGCTGCACACCAGGAACTTATCTCACAGAATATCGCTAACGCCAACACCCCTGAATATCGCCGCAGGGATATGGCAAAACCAAATTTCAAGGGCATGGTGAAATCTTCAATGACCAGCCTGCAAACGACCCACCCTAACCATATTCCGGGTTTGAGTAACGATTCGCTGAACTCTTACAGCACAGGTTCAAAGGTTGAGCTTGATATGGAATCTTTCGAGATGATGAAGAACAGCGAGGATTATGAAAAGGCTTCCACCACCTATAAAAAAATGATAGGGCTGATGAAAGATGCGCTTGGGGGCAATAACAGCTAAATGAAAAATATCTTCTACATATCATTGTTCTTATTGATCAGCTTTGTAGGCACGCCTGTTTCTGCGGGTAGCCTGGAATCTGCACTTGATACTTCAGCTTCGGGAATGAGAAGCCAGAGCGAGCGGATGAAGATAGTTACCGAGAATATCGCCAATGCAGATACTATAGGTATTAACCCGAATGACGATCCATATCGCAGGAAGACCATCTATTTCCAGGAAGTAAAAGACCCTTATTCCCAAACCAAGCTGGTAACGGTGAGGAAGGTTGCCCGCGACAATTCTGATTTCAAGCTGGCTTACCAGCCTAACCACCCCGCAGCCAATGCAGATGGCTATATCAAAACACCCAATGTTGATAAGAACCTTGAGGCGATGGACCTGAAGGAATCGCAAAGAAGTTACGAGGCGAATGTGAGCGCGATAGAAAATACTAAACAAATCATGGAAAGAACTCTAGATTTAATGAGGTGAAAAAAGGCAAGAACATGTTAGACCTAAAAACAATAGACGCCCTCTCGGCATATAATAAGGTTGGTGGCCTTTCGGGAAATTATGTTAGCGATGTGACCAACGACTCCATATCCCCAAGCTTCACCCAACTGGTGGAAGAAGCGCTTGGCAATACCCTTGATAAAGTAAAGACTGCCGAGAGCAAAGCTGTTGGTTCAGTTACTGGCGAAGTTAGCATGGAAGACCTCGCAGTGGCAGTGGCCAATGCTGAAATGAGCCTTAAAACGGTTGTAGCGATACGCGACAAACTGGTTTCAGCGTTCCAGGATATAATTAGGATGCCTATTTAGGCTGATGAAACGGATAGCTAAAAAGAAATGATAATTAGCCTTGGCGGGCTTTTAGTTTTGGGTTCTTTTTATTTATAACATAAACACGACCCTTCCTGCGTACGATACGGCAGTTTTTATCTCTTGCTTTCGCTGACTTTAGTGAATTAACAACTTTCATAAAATTCTCTAACTTTTAATTTGGAACGCGAACATATAAGATTATTGCCCTGTGTCAACTATTTTGGTTAAAAATTAAAGGTTTTGTCTGTTTCGTGGCCCTTTCCAGCGGTTTGGGAGAGCTGGGAGAGGCGGATCTCCACGGAACTCTGGCTGGAGCCAAAATCTGCTATCTGCTCGGCCTCCGTATAATCATAAGCTTCATCCCCCTCTACCGCGATAGACCTAATCACCTGATCTGAAACGTTAATTATCTCTACGATATATTGCTCCGCAGCCTCGTTAAGCGGAGTATCTATAAAATCCCGCCATATAAACCCCTCACGGCTGCGCCTTACCCAGGAAATGTTGATATCGTTATCGGTAGCCTTATCTGCATTAACTGAAACTGGTGAAAATGGTTTTAGGTTTTCTGCGGCATAAGTAATTGTTATAGGATCAACCAGGTTTATATCCTGCCCGAAGGAAACGATTTTAAGGTCGATATCCTGGCCGATAAGATTTGTTGGCATGTCGGCATTAAAAATAAGTTCGTTCAGTAAAATAAATCTTTCGCCGGCGCTGTGAGTGGTTTTATCTTCTGTGCCGAAACGCGCGCGCAGAATGCCGGTTAACTTATAAGTATTCTCGGAAAGGAACTCAGCCTCGCGGAACTGAATCAGTTCATCACCTATCAGCGCGAGGTTGGAACCATTTAAAACTGAGTCTGCGGTTACAGATTGCAAGCCCCCGCTTTGTAGAACCACTTCTATCTCGTTTATTTCATCCCAGATGAATAAATTTGTATCGAGAATATCTGTGGTAACATTTCCCATCACACTGGATGCCTGGATGCTGCCGAGAGATCTGTAATCATCACCTAATGCGGAATATAGAATCTCGGCACCCTTCCAATTCGCGTTACTTCCTGCAATTGCGAATTTTAATTTTGGCGCGTTCAGATCGTCCAAATTTATTGCCGGTATGTCAAGTATCTCAACCAGGCTTTGCACAGCAAAATTTGAAGTTTCGGTCTTGCCTGATGAAGTGTAATCCGCCGTGACAAGATTCTGATATATGGTTTTTTCAAAACTACTGGCCTGGATATCTATGGAGTTTTTATTGAATGAGGTTTTTTCAACCTTAACTTTTTCAATGTCGCCATTGTTTTTTGTGACATTGATAACATCGCCAACATCTATCCCGATATAATTCACCGGTAGGGAAAATCTGAGTCTTTTCTTTTTAACCCACTCCTGAAGAAGAAGTGTTTCGGCCACTTTCTGCGCCTGTAGGCTGCTTAAAACCACCGGGATATTATTTTCAAATATCTGGTTTGTTAAAACACTATCTCTATTATCGCTACTTGCACCAAGCTGGTAATTATTTTCCTTGTTCAAAAAATTAAGGTCAATCTTGCTTGGTAAAAGGCTTTCAGGTGTATATTCAATTTCGATCGCAGCGTTGGAAGCTGATCTTTTTATGAGGTCACTTTCATTGATATTTATCTCTGTTTCAGTTCCATTGAGGCTGAATTTCAGTTTGCCGTCAATTTCCGTGTAATCGAAAAACTCACATTCAATAAGCTGGTCGAGAGCATTCTTGGCCGAGATGCGATTATTTAGAACATAGCCCTGGATGATATTCTGCATGCCGGAAATATCTATGTCATCACCTTGAAGATCGCATCTTTCACATATCTCTGAAACTATGCCGGCTAAATTCCCGCCACCCAGTTTGCCATTCACCCAGTGCCCCTTGCTCCATACTATACCATCACCCCAGACATCTGCAAGGTCTGGCCAGAAAGGATATGGCCGTGCATCATAACACCATAATATTTTTTCTTCAACCATGGTTGAGTTCAGCCATTTTAAAAGTGTGCCTTCAATGCCGAGCCTTTGGGCGGTGAAATCATTCTGCCCTTGTGAAAAATATGGTAGCGCGCTTTCAGACGACTCAGGATTATAAAAAACATTCGGCTGGTTGGTAGCACCATCAACAGAGGGAAAACCATATTCAGTGAACCATATTTTTTTTGCCTGAGCGGTCCAGTCAGTCTGTATATTATCTGGGTTGGTGTGAGTGTTGTTCCACCACCAATCTAAATTTTTCCAAGCATATTGCGGTGATAAATTTGCTTTGGTGGTTCTATCTTCGTCTGTGTAATACCAGTCATAACCTTCGCCGCTCGTCCAACCGTCTATCACTTCCTGCAGGTCATAAACCCCATCCTGCGGCCTGTCGGTTAATGGGAAATAAGCATCTATGCCAATAAAATCTATATTGCTGGATGCCCAAAGCGGGTCCAGGTGATACCAGCCATTTGTGGAGTGATATTCACTCCAGTCTGCGGCATATGAGATTTTTGTGCTGGAGCCCATTATGGTTTTTACTGTAGAAGCAAGGCTTACAAATTCATCGACCGCCGGGAAACTATTATCACCGGCCTGAACATTGGTCAGGGCTTTCATTTCAGTACCAATTAAAAAAGCATCAACCTTATCTTTCACCAGGTTTGCATAATGGGTAATGAAATCATTATATCCACCAGATCTGGTAAAGAAATTCGGGATATTTGCAGCGCTGGTGGTCATCCTCCCGCGCCACGGTTTATCAGAGATATCCATGAATATCATCGGGTAAAATAAAACTTTATATCCCCTGTCCTTCAGCTCATCTATCAACCTTAGAATTGAACCATCGCTTGGAGTTCCGCCGTATATCGGGTTGCCATTCACATCTAATGTGATTTGTGTGGTGCTATCACGGGTGTAACTTCCAACGCTCCAAACATCAGGAATCGTGGTGGTGTTATTTTTATATTCAACCCTCGGAGTAACGGTTGCAACATTAGCATCTAGGGAATCTGCGAACCATGTACACACCACTGAAACCCATTCAAGGTTCGGAAAGGTTTTTCCGAGCTGGTCTAGAGAAACCAAGGTATCTGCCTTGTTGCTGGCATTATTCATGTTCACTATCTGCGAGCCACCGCGCTGGATAAATTTATCATCTATCTGGATTCCATAAATTTTTGTCTGCACTTTCGTGTCGTAAACAAATTCACCGGAGCCGGGAATAAGATTTATTCCCGTTATAAGATCTTCAACCTTATCGTTGCCATTTAAGCCAAGTGAAACCGAGCGCGTAACTTCAAAGGCCAGATTAGGAATTCTTTTTCCGAAAGAATTCAGGTCAAAATCTTCAAACACGATATAGGCCAGCCCTCTATATGCCGGTGTGTTGCCAACGCCTTCAAAAGCTTCGATAAGTGGGTCACAAAGTTGGGTTTCGCTGCCGTTATAAATTGTAAAGGAGGTGCAATAATCAGCAAGGTTTATGATTTTATTATCTGCCCAAACCCTATCTATCCCGCTTATCTCGCCCTCGCATATCGACACTGCAAAAGTTGCTTTGTAAACGAATTGTGTTTCAATACGGTTGATGGGCTGGCTTATCCCAGGCACGCCTTTTCCACCGCCTGAAACCTGTGTGCTAACTACAATTTCTTTTATCGGCTCTGCCCAGATTATATTGCCGGCGATCTTGACCATGCCGAATATAATAGGAATTATATCCCCATAAGTTGAGGTTTGAACGGCAAGGTCTGTAAGCCGGCGGCCTTTGACAGTATTCTTAACCTGTTCGCCGAATATCTTGCCATCAATAGATTGCCCGAATGTCCGGAGTTCTTTGTTAGCGGCAGATTTTAAGCCTGAAGTTAGAATACCTGGAAGGTCGAAGTTTGAACCTATGCTGGCAGCCGTGCTTGAGCCTAGATTTGTTAAAATTGTTGTTGCCATAATTAATTTAAGATTGAATAAATTGTTTCTATTTTTGAGAACCAGAAATCATTAAGCCGGTGCTCAACCACTTTTCCCACCTGCGAATAGCAATGGATAATCCCAAAGGCCGGGTTGCTCGGATAGTCTGAAATAAACCCTAGATGCTGGGGGTTACTGCCGAAATTCATCAAGAAAATATCACCCGGTTTAGCTTCGTGTTTTTTCTTCTGAACTAAAATCTCATCGAGTTTTTTTTTGAGTATCTTGCCATCAGGCTGCATTGAATATGATATTTCATCAAATTCCTCTATTGGTTTCGTTCCTATTTTAACACCAAGCTCCCTACCCACCCCCAGTATTAATCCAAGGCAATCACAACCCTGGTTCTTCACCCTCCCCTGATGGACAAAAGGTGTGTTCAGCCAGGTTCTGGCCTGTAAAATTATTTCATTATTGTTCATATTAAATCGTTTTAAAAATTTGTTCTATTCCTGGTATCTGAGGCTCACCGCGGAAGTTTATTGCATTACTGAATTTGCTGATACAGGTGGAGAATTTTTTGTCACATCCTGCGGTAACCTCATATTCATCGCCGATAGAGATCGGTTTTGGAAATGGGATTGAGAGAGTTATTTTTTTATCCTCGAAGATTTTTACCTCCGTTGAAAACCCTGCGTTCTGGCCGGTTGCGAATTTTATCAAGCCTTTATTGAAATATCCGGCAGTTTCACTTCTTGAACTGTCAGTAAAATTTCTTTCGTCTAGAATTGTTGAAACCGTGCCGGTTACTTTATAGCTATCTGCATTTATTCCACACCTTCCATCACCAAATCTTGCACGGCATAGGGGCGTGTAGGTTGCGGTGATATTCTGCTCAAGCTCGGCTTCCAGACCGGCGATCGCAAAAATATAATTATCATCTATCTTGGTTATTTTTGCAATTTTGCCTTTTTTTATTAATATCCTGCCGTCAGCGGACGCCTTATAATTCACCATGAATATCTCAAGAATTGCACCATCGAATTTTCCTGATGCTATATCATCTTCATTTAAATTTTCTGAATCTAATATTCCATCTATCTCAAAAGCTGTGGGTTCTTTAAGTGAGGTTTTATAACCATCTGCGGTAAATCCTGTTTTGCTGATATAGGTTAAACCATCAAAAATAATATCCTCATCGTGAGATGTAAAACAAAGGTTAGAATCATCTGACAGGGTGATTTTCCAGCAGAAAGTAAGGGTTGTGAGCTCACCTGATAAATGCTGCTGAAGGTTTTCTGGTATGGTTTTCATTTATATTTTTACCTCTATCAATTCAATCTTCTGCACTGAATTCTTGCCGTAACTTTCAGTCTCTGATTGTAAAATATCCACGTTGAAACGCACCGGAACATCAAATTCAAAGCTTGTAGTTATTTCGCTATCCACATCAACAGGGCCAGCGAAAGTGATAATTCCAGTATCATAAGCCACAGAAAAGCCTGTGGTTTGCGGCACAGAATCAATATATAACAATAAAGTTCCCGACACAGGTTTTGTGATCTTTCTTTGATACAAGAAATCATCCTCTCCATAATTTTTAATAAGTTGAAACTCTGTTTTTTCACCATCACCTATTCCTATAATTTGGTTCTTCGCTTCAAAATCATTCCAATCTTTAAACCTGAAACCATAGGCCATGCCACGTCTTGCGGTGAAGAAAGAAACAAGTTTTGAACTCTGATTCTTTGCAATATCCTTGAAATTTATCTCATATCTTGCACGAGCATTTTCCCAAGAAATATTCCTTTTCTCATAACCACTGGAAAGCTGCACGATCTTTGTGCTAAATTCCGGGCCGCCTTTGGCAAGGAATGATATATCCGCAGGAAACCTTACTTCATTAAAACTTGTCATAAGGTTTTCCTAAATTCCTATATTACGGTAAAAATTGTAGAGCGATTTTGCGGTTGAGCCCGGCTCAACATCAAGCTGTTTTCTCTCATACATAAAAGCTATGTGTGCTAGTAAACCCTGTTTTATCAGTGCTGAAACCGTAGTTGCATCTTCAGCCATGCCAGTTGAAAAAATTATTTCAACTCTCCTGCCATTTGGGATTTGTGAAAAATAAATTGATCTATTTCCGGCGGTTAAATAATAATTTGTATCTGAAAATTCTGTTGATTCTCCTGAGGTAGAAATTAAATTCACTGAGTCTATCGCAGTTACCGGACCATAAGGCAGGCTTACTTTACAATTGGTTATTTCATCAAAAGATAATTTCCATTTCTGGGAAATTATCGAATTCCTCATATATTTTTCTGCAGCCATCCTTGCGGCCGATATCATAATAGAAATTGAATCATTTTCAGAGTCACCATCTATCCTTAGAAAAGTTTTTACCTCATCTAGGGTTATAGGCTCGCTTTCCGGCGCCTGGTAAAGCTCAATAGAATATTTATTGACATTATTTGTCATTTGAAAACCTGTAGCATTCAGGCACGGCTTTAGAGGCCGCACCTGAAGCTTTAAAAAGAGTTTTTAATTGGTCAATTAAGCAGCAAGCTTTAGAAGTTTTATTGCTTCATTGTTAATCACCTGGCCACCAACACGTTTAGTTGTGTAGAACTTCACAAATGGTTTTTCAGTGTATGGATCACGAAGAATGCGGATACCAGTTCTATCAACTATCTGGTAAGCACGCTTGAAATCACCTACGGCAACTGAAAGTGAGTTGGCTGCTGCAACCGGCATATCAGAAGCCATCACCACAGGAACGCCCAGCAAACTATCTGGCGCACCCATAGCAAGGCCAGGCTGCCACATATATTGATTTGTGGTTGATTCCTTAAGCAAACGCACTGCTTGAACAGTTGTGCGGTTCATAAGAAATGTTGCGTTCTGCGCATATTCATCTTTCAGTGCATAGTAAAGCTGGATTAGGCTATCCGAGGTCACCACAGCGGAAGTGCCGGAGTGTATCTGCTCTATCTGGCCCGCGCCGGTGCCTGCGGCATATGATAAAATACCTTTAGGTTTGCCGCTACCATCACCTGCAATGAACGCTGTGTTCTCTGTACGAGAAAAAACTTCAGCAAGTTTTTCAGTAAGCCACATTTCAATATCAATAGAAGAATCATCAATAAGTTTTTGGGTAGCTTTTGGCTGTGCAACAAGTTCGTAAGCTGAAATAGATATTTTTCCAACCTGTGGAGTATCTGATTCATCAACATCACTATCTTCTGCCGCTGCCCAACCTGCGCCTGCTTCATCGCTATCATCAATGATCTCCAGTGAATCTGATGAGATTATCTGAACGGAAGCCAAATTCCTTATGGGAGAAGTTTCAAAAATTTTCTTGCTAACAGTATCGCTAACCTGTGGGGTTACGAGGTAACCACCATCAGCATCTGAGCCAACTGAAAGTGCTTTCTTTTCAAGGAAAGATAGATCCGCCTCAACACCTTTTCTGACATAATTAATGAAAGCTTTTTTATGTTCGGTAATCGTTTCTGAAGATGCTTTCTCATTATAACTGGCGCCAAAAGATGGGCGGTTAAAAGCAGTTTCCAGAGAGTCTATCTTTGACTTATAAGAATCGATCACATTATTGATGCGACTCAAGCTTTCAGTTGTAAGAGGATCGGCCGAACCTTTTCTTTCTATCTCGCCAAGCCTTCTTTCGTTAGTTTTTTTGAACTCTTCCCATGTATGGCCAAGTTCATTCATTTTTTTGTTAATTGTAGTTATAGTCATTTGTTATACCTTTTAGTTTAATAAGATTTGGATCGCGTTTTCGATGGAATTCTCAAGAGCCCATAATTCATCGTCAACATTGTTAGATTTAAGCGAAATCACTTGCGCTTTTTCGTTTGCTGGAAATGTAACAAGGCTTATTTCCCACAAATCTGCTTCATAAATTACTCTTGAGCCGGTTTTAGCGTCCCTTTCATATTTTTTGACAATAAAACCTATTGAAAGGCCTTTCATTGCACCGGTTTTAAGCAGAGAGTAAGCTTCTCTTCCGCGCGCAACATCAAGCAGGAGTTTTGCTTCCACATAAAGTCCGTGGCTATCTTCAACCAATTTTGTTATTAGACCGATGGGCTCATCATTCCTGTGCTGCCAGAGAAGTTTGATATCCCGCCCTGCGTGTTTATGGCTCAAAGAGCGGCCAAAAGCACCTGGGAGGATAATGTCGTTATGGTTGTCTTCAACGTTGAATACTGAAGCATATCCCGAGAAGTAACCACCATCCTCAAGAGATTTTAACTCCAGAGGAAATTCGTATGTTCTTTTGTTCATAAAATTAAATCTAAGCTTGTTTGCTTGATCTAATTGTACGACGAGATAGGAATGACCGGAAGTGGTGAGCGTGAAGTTTTTTTAAGTTTGGTGGAGGATTAGGAAATCAGTGCCTTTACAGAGGCAATAGCCTGAGCAGAATTTTCATTTGATGGTGCGCCGCCCTGTGCAAAGTCTGGTCTGCCGCCCCCGCCCTTGCCGCCAAGTATCTCAGCTGATTTTTTTACCATATCAACTGCGTTTATCTTGCTCATCATTTTTTCTGAAACGCCAGCTGCAATGCTCACTTTGCCTTCGTTCTCGGCGATAAGTAAAATCACTGCATTGTCATATTGTTTTTTATATTCATCTATTAAACCGCGTAGATCTTTTGGCTCGATACCTGTAAGAGTTTTTGCGATAAAGCTTGCACCGTTAATATTCTCAACCGCTGAAGGAGCGCTAGAACCAGCGCTTGCGCCACCACCTAATGCAACTTTCTTTTTCAGTTCAGATATCTGGTTCTCAAGGTTTTTCTTTTCATCAAGAAGTTGAGAAACACGAACTTCAAATTCCTCAGGAGCAGTTTTTAATTTATCTTGCAGGTTATTCAAAATAGATTGTTTATCCTGAATAAATTCCATCGCTTTTTGTGCGGTCACCGCCTCTATCCTGCGGATGCCTGAGGCTACTGAAGCTTCCTTGGTGATCTTGAAAAGGCCGACATCACCGGTTCTTGAAACGTGGGTGCCGCCGCAGAATTCAACGGAGTAATTTTTGTTTTCTTCTGCCTGCCCCATGCTGACCACATTCACTTCGTCACCATATTTTTCACCGAACAACGCAACCGCGCCACTTTCCATGGCTTGTTTCAATGGTAAAATTCTGGTGGAGGTTTCTGCGTTTTGTAAAATCAGATTGTTAACTTCTTTTTCAATTTCAAATATTTCATCTTTTGAAATTGATTTTGGTGAGGAGAAATCGAAACGCATATAATCTTCTTCAACCAGTGAGCCTTTTTGCGAGATATGGTCGCCAAATTTTCTACGCAGAACTGCGTGCAGAAGGTGGGTTGCAGAGTGGTTGCGGCGAAGGCTATCGCGGCGGGTTTTGTTAACTTCCAGGTCACAATTCTGGCCAACTGAAACTTCGCCAGATTCTACTTCACCGAAATGAGCTATCAGATTGCCGAATTTTTTAGTGTCATTAACTTTGAATGAGAATTTATCTGAATAAATTCTACCTTTGTCACCAGCTTGCCCTCCAGACTCACCATAAAACGGCGTTTGGTTGGTTATGATAGCGGCTTTATCCCTAACTTTGGCAGTTTTAACTTCTTTATCGCCGAGTATAATATCTTTAATTTCAGCACGACTTTTAAGGGTTTTTTGGCCAAGGAATTCGGTTGCACCATTTTTCTTTGCAACGGTCAGCCAAATTTCACCAGTCGCCTGTTCACCGCTACCAGCCCAGTTACTGCGAGCCTGCTCACGTTGTTTTTCCATTGCTATATCAAAACTTTTTGTATCAACTTTGATATCACGTGCGCGCAGGATATCCTGAGTTAGATCAAGCGGGAAGCCGTAAGTGTCGTATAATTTGAAAGCAACTTCACCCTTCAGAACACCGCCTGATTTCAGGTTTTTTGTTTCGGTTTCAAGAATTTTTAGACCATTGCCAAGAGTTTCGCGGAATTTTTCTTCTTCGTTCTGTAAGGTTTGCGTTATCAGGCTTTCTGCTCGTGCAAGTTCAGGATAAGCAGCGCCCATATTTTCAATCAGGCTTGGCACCATCTTGTAGAACCATGATTTTTGTGGGTCAAGAATGTGGCAATGTCTCATTGCGCGACGCATTATGCGGCGAAGGACATAACCACGGCCTTCGTTTGAAGGTAGAACACCATCTGCCATTAAAAAGCAGGTTGAGCGTAAATGGTCAGTTATAACACGGTGGGAAACATTAAATTTTTCTTCACTTCTGCCAGAAATTTCTTTTGACGCTTCAATTAAATTCAGGAAAAGATCAGTGTCGTAATTATCGTGCACGTGCTGCATAACGCTGGTAACGCGCTCAAGGCCCATGCCGGTATCAATGCATGGTTTTGGTAAATCGCGGCGGGTGCCATCTTCAAGTTTTTCATATTGCATAAAAACCAAGTTCCAAATTTCAATGAACCTGTCTCCATCCTGTTCGGCTGAGCCGGGAGGACCACCGGCGATCTTATCGCCGTGGTCATAGAATATTTCGCTGCACGGGCCACACGGGCCGGTTTCGCCCATTGCCCAGAAGTTATCATCTGATGCGATGCGAATAATTTTTTCGTCAGGCAGGTTGGCAATTTTTTTCCAAAGATTGTATGCTTCATCATCTGTGTGGTAAACTGTGACCAGAAGTTTTTCGGACGGAATCTGGAGAACTTTTGTTAAATATTCCCACGCATGTGAAATTGCTTTTTCCTTAAAATAATCACCAAAGCTGAAATTGCCTAACATTTCAAAGAAGGTGTGATGGCGGGCGGTGTAACCAACGTTATCAAGGTCATTATGTTTACCTCCGGCGCGAACACATTTTTGAACTGAGGCGGCCCTTACAACTTTGTTGCCAGCTTTACCTTTTATTTCTTCATTGCCGGTGAAAACGTTTTTGAATGGCACCATTCCTGCATTGGTGAACATCAATGTAGGGTCGTTATGGGGAAGTAGGGGCGCAGATGTGATTATCTCATGCTCCTTGCTCCTGAAGAATTCAAGGAATGATTTTCTGACCTCAGACAATGTTTTTGGCGAGTGCAAACTCATGGCAAAATACTTAAGCGTTTAAAATACCGCGCACATAATAGCCGTTTATAACAGATATTACAACAGTAAGATAATGGCTGAAAGGCTAGCTGTTAAGCCGCATCTTCACTTGTTGAAGGTTCACCAACAACAAGGCCAGGGGTTGAAGTTCTTATTTTAGCTTCAATTTCCTCAGCAATCTTAGGATTTTCTTTCAGGAATGCCTTAACGTTTTCTTTACCCTGGCCGATCCTGGCACCATTATATGCAAACCACGAGCCGGATTTTTCGATTATGTTAAGGTTAACACCCATATCAATAACTTCACCTAAGCGGCTGATGCCTTCACCGTAAATGATCTCAAATTCAACCTGGCGGAAAGGTGGGGCAACTTTATTTTTAACAACTTTAACCTTAGTTTGGTTGCCTATCACTTCTTCTTTATCTTTTATTGCACCAATTCTTCTGATGTCCAAGCGAACAGAAGCATAGAATTTCAGGGCATTACCACCGGTTGTTGTTTCAGGGTTACCAAACATAACACCAATTTTCTGGCGGATCTGGTTGATGAAAATGACAGTGCAGTTTGTTTTAGAAATAGAGCCGGTAAGTTTACGCAGTGCCTGGCTCATCAGCCTTGCCTGTGCACCCATTTGCGCGTCCCCCATTTCACCATCAATCTCAGCTTTAGGCACAAGAGCGGCTACAGAGTCAATAACCACAACATCAACTGCGCCTGAACGAACGAGAGTATCAGTAATTTCTAATGCCTGTTCGCCTGTATCAGGTTGTGAGATGATCAGGTCTTTTACATTAACACCAAGCTTTTGTGCATAGATGGGGTCAAGCGCGTGCTCGGCATCAATGAAGGCGCAAGTACCGCCGGTTTTCTGTGCTGCGGCAACAATGTGAAGTGTTAGTGTGGTTTTTCCTGAAGATTCAGGGCCGAAAATTTCAATAACCCGACCTCTTGGAATTCCGCCTACGCCAAGTGCCATATCAAGGCCTAAGGAGCCAGTTGATATAGCATCAACCTTAACGGTTTCCTTGTCGCCCAGTTTCATCACTGAACCTTTACCATATGCTTTTTCAATTTGGCTTAATGCAGATTCTAATGCTTTTTTCTTATCCATATAATCCTCTCCCATGTTAAATCTTTAGTAAAATATATACCTGTTTTCTGCCCGTGCCAAGCAGGATTTTAACTATTTTTATGGACACCTCTTCCGGGTTGAAATTTTCGCGCGTAAAATTAGGAAAACAACTTTAACGAGGGAAAATGGCAAGAAAAATCAGCAAGAAACCAGCACTTAATTTAACTAATATGTTTTTTAAATCTCCAAAAGAAAAAAAGAGCAAAAAAATATATTCTGAAATTGCTAATGATTCAGGCTTTAGAACGTTATATAGCGAGCCTGCGAAGCCGGTATGGATGATGCGCAGTTATACAAAATTCTCTGATGAGGCATATACTAAGAACGTTATTGCTCATAAATGTATATCAATGGCTTCAAGACTTATGGCGAGTGTAGATTGGAAACTTTATGAGTTGGTTGATGGACAGAAAAATTTTATATCGAAACATCCAATAACAGAGTTATTGAATTATCCAAACCCCTTAACCAATGGCTCTTCGTTCTTTGAGGCTGTTAGTTCTTATAAATTAATTAGTGGAAATGCGTTCGTTCTTGCGGTCACCGGAATGGATGGAACACCGAAGGAGCTTTACACTCTAAGGCCAGATAGGATAAGTATCACCACTGATAAAGATGGTTTTGTGAGTAATTATTGTTACTCGGTTGGGGATAAAGAAATAAAATATCCGGTTGATAAGATTACCGGCAGGTCTACAGTTCTTCATGTTAAGAATTTTAACCCGCTGAACGACCATTTCGGTCTGTCACCAATTGAGGCAGCAGCTTACAGCATAGACCAGCATAACCAAGCTTCGAAATGGAACCAATCAGTGCTGCAAAATGGTGCTAAACCTAGTGGAGCGCTAATAGTTAGATCTGAGAAAGATGGTGGGCAGGGAGAGCTTACCCAGGAACAATTCGCAAGAATCAAGAGCCAGATCGAAGAGCAGTTCTCAGGATATAATAATGCAGGCAAGCCACTTCTGCTTGAAGGTGGATTGGATTGGAAAGAGATGAGCCTTTCGCATAAGGATATGGATTTCCTGGAATGTAAGAATATGGCCGCGCGGGAAATTGCGCTGGCTTTTGGCATTCCGCCTCAGATACTTGGGATTCCGGGTGATAATACTTATAGCAATCTGGTAGAAGCGCGGCTGGCACTTTGGGAAGATACCATCCTTCCACAGCTTGATGATGTATGTGATGCCCTAAACCGCTGGTTAGTGCCAATGTTCAAAAAATCAGAAAATCTGTATATAGGTTATGATAAAGATTCTATCTCTGCGCTGCTGCCACGCACAGAAAGCTTGTGGAATAGGATATCCAATGCAAGTTTTTTAAGTGAGGATGAGAAAAGGGAATTGGTTGGAATTAAAGCCGCCAACTAGACTTTAAGCATAAAAAAACCCGGCGGTAAGGCCGGGTTTTTCTTTGGAATATTTTAACTCTATTAGCGAGAATAGAATTCCACAACCAGGTGAACTTCCATTTTAGCTGGGTATGGAACTTCAGCGAAAGATGGGGTTCTAACGAATTTACCTTTGCGGTTCTTAAGGTCAACATCCAGATACTCAGGGATCGCGCGAGCTGGGGTTTCAGTTGACTCGATAACGATAGGGATCTGTTTTGAAGATTCAACAACCTCTATAACATCACCTTCTTCAACGCGGTAAGATGGGATGTTAACTTTTTTGCCGTTAACAAGAATGTGTTTATGGTTAACGAACTGGCGGGCAGCGAAAACTGTTGGCACGAAGTTCATACGGTAAACGATGATATCAAGGCGGCGCTCAAGTAGGCCGATGAAGCTTTCAGAAGTATCACCACGCTTTTTAAGGGCGTCTTTATAGATGTTCCTGAATTGTTTTTCAGTGATGTTACCATAGTAACCTTTCAGCATTTGTTTTGCAGAAAGCTGTTTACCAAAGTCAGAAGCTACACGACGGTTGATCGATGGACCGTGCTGGCCAGGGATATAATTACGTTTTTCAGAAGGATCATTATCACGACCCCAAAGGTTTGCGCCATAACGGCGTGAAATTTTATGTTTTGATTTTAAGCGTTTAGACATGTTACTTCTCTTTTTGATTGTTAAAATAAATCGCTTACTTCATCAAGACTTAGTCACAAAGTTTTAAGTTTTGTGAGGCTCAATTCAGTATCCGCTCAAGGCGGCAAGAGCTTTTTAAAGCAGGGTGCTTATATATAGATTAACGCTTCCTGTCAAATGGTAAATTGAAGAAATTTAGTTATTTTGTTGACTTACAGCCCCAAATTGAATAAAAAGCCGGTTCGAAATTCACAATTCACTAAAAAGGAAAATGTCATGGTAAAACCTTTAATGCCTAAGGCAACAGCTGTTTGGCTGATAGATAACACAGAGCTTACTTTTGAACAGATCGCAGAATTCTGCGGATTACACGTGCTTGAAGTGCAGGGTATCGCTGATGGTGATGTAGCGCAGGGCGTTATGGGAATGGACCCGGTTTTAAAAGGCGTTACTACCCGCGAATCTCTTGAAGAAGCGCAGAAAGACCCTAAAAAACGCATTAAATTCATTGAGGAATTCCTTGATTATGTTACTGTTGAAGGTAAACGCAAGAAAGCTAAATATACCCCGGTTGCACGCAGGCAAGATAAGCCCGATGCAGTTGCATGGTTAGTTAAACACTACCCTGCAATGAGCGATGGGCAGGTTTCAAAACTTATTGGAACCACGAAAAAAACTATCCAGGACATCCGCAGCAAAAGCCACTGGAATACGAACAACCTTCGCCCACGCGACCCGGTTCTGCTTGGGCTTTGCACTCAAACTGCTCTTGAGGCAATGATCGCAACTCTACCGGTCAAAGAACCTAAGAAAGATGAGAAAAAGGCCAGCAACGCCTAGTTCTTCTTCGCCAATGGGTGGTTAGTTTCAACAAAATGTTTCATTTTTGCGCTGTTTACGTGGGTGTAAACCTGCGTTGTGGATATATCTGAGTGACCAAGAATTTCTTGTAATACCCTTAAATCCATACCTTTTTCAAGGATATTAGTTGCAAAAGAATGGCGAAGAACGTGTGGGGATATCTTCTCCGGGTCCAAGCCTGCTTTTATGGAATATTCCTTAAGTAAGTTTGCTACCTGCTGGCGGGTTATATGTCCGGCTTTTGCTTTTGACGGAAAAAGATAGTTGTTTGCACTGCTGTTCTTCATGCTTTTTGGAATAAAATCTTCCCGCAGGGGCAGATATTTTTCAATAACTTCAATGGTATTCTGGGTCAAGGGAGTTATCCTTTCTTTATCGCCCTTACCTTTCACAATCAGAAAATATTGCTTTTTTCCTTCGATTACAGTGTGTTGAATGTTCGTTCTTTTAAGTGAGATTATCTCAGATACACGTAGGCCTGAGCCGGAAAGTATCTCAATAAAACATAAAAACCGGGCTGATTGTGGAGTTTGCTCCAACTTGGCTTGGTCTGTTATGGCTAATATTTCAGCAGGGGTTAAGAAACTTGGGATGGTTTTATCTTTCTTGGGAAGCTCTATCAGCCGGGATGGGTCTTCGGCGATGGTTTTTTCACTTTTCAGGAACGAGAAGAACTGCTTGGTTGCAGAGATCTTTCGGCTGACCGACGATTTTGCAAAGGTTTTTGAGGTAAACTGAACGAACTTTCTGATATCATCTGTGGTTATATCATTAACCGGCCGTGACTTGAAAAAATCGGTCAGTTGCTCAAGGTCGCAGCGATATGACTCTATAGTGTTCCTTGAAGCCGCCCGTTCAGCAGACATCATCTCAAGGAAGGGTTCTATATGATCACTTAGCTGGGGCATTAACTTCTTTTATAACGTCTTTGGATTCAGGCTTTATATTTACTTTGTAAATGACTCCCAGAGCCACTAATATGATAATTACAAAAATTAATAATTTTTTCACTTTAAACCTTCCCTTATTTTTTCTATTTTAGGCACTAGTTAGTAAATAGATGATTATGGAAAATTCAGCAATATTGAAATTTAATAAACCTATAGTTTTACTGGGTATGATGGGCGTGGGCAAAACCACCTATGGCAAAAAAATGGCCGGCGTACTTAAAATCCCTTTTTTCGATGTAGACCAGCAGGTGGAGGCTGATATTGGGCATAGTGTTGCCTGGATATTTGAAAATGCAGGGGAAAAAGAATTCAGAAAAATGGAAGAACAAAAGATCGTAGAGATACTTAACAGCCAGGAAACTATCGTGCTGGCTTTAGGTGGCGGAGCGTTCATCAGTAAAAAAACCAGGGATCTGGTAAAAAAGAAGGCTATCTCAGTCTGGCTTAAAACACCGCCAGAAGTTATCTTGAAAAGGGTTAGCGTGAGAAAAGATCGGCCGCTTCTGGAAGGAGAAGAAGATAAACTGGAGAAAATAAGGGGAATTCTGAGAAATAGAGAGGATTTCTATAAACAAGCTGATATTACAGTTGAAACAGAAATTGGTGGACAAAAGGAAGTAGCCATCAAGATCATCAATGCGGTGGAAGATTATCTAAATGAATAAAATAAAAATTGAACTGGGCAAAAATTCATATGAAATATTGCTCGGCAAGCAATTGCTTGATAATGCCGGAATCTTGGTAAAAAATGTTGTTAAGGGTAGCAAGGTATTCATAGTTACAGATTCTGTGGTAGGCAAGATTTATGGGTCACGCCTGGAAAATAGCTTAAAGAACAGTGGGTTTGAAGTAGCCATAATAACTATTCCAAATGGCGAAAAAAGCAAGAATTTCAGCCAACTTGAAAAAATCATTGATGAAATTTTTAAGAACCAGCCCGAAAGGAGATCTACACTGATTGCTTTGGGCGGTGGCGTGGTTGGGGATATAACGGGTTTTGCTGCAAGTATCATTCTGCGCGGGGTGAATTTTATCCAGATACCCACAAGCTTGCTGGCAATGGTTGATAGTTCTGTCGGTGGAAAAACTGGCATTAATTTGAAATATGGCAAGAACTTGGCGGGAAGTTTTTATCAGCCGAAACTGGTAATTGCAGATATTGATGTACTCGAAACGCTACCGGAACGCGAGTTACTAGCTGGTTACGCAGAAATTGTTAAATATGGCCTGATAAACAATGAGCAATTCTTTGAGTTTCTTGAAAAGGAAAATGATTTTTCAAAGATAGAAGAAATGATAAGAATTTCTTGTGAATCAAAGGCTGAGATAGTTGCAAAAGATGAAAAAGAAAATGATATTAGGGCGCTTTTAAATCTGGGACATACTTTCGGCCATGCCTTGGAAGCCATTTTTGAATATGATGGCAGGCTACTCCATGGTGAGGCCGTTGCCATAGGTATGGTGCTGGCGTTTAAATTCTCGGAATTCCTGGGTGTTTGCAACGCAGGCTGCGCATATAGAATAGAGAAATTGCTAAGGACCCATAGCATCAGAACTAAGATATCTGAACTGGGTTCTGGGATAACCGTGGATAAGATAGTTGATTTTATGTATCAGGATAAAAAGGTTTCCGGCGGAAATCTGGTGTTCATACTGGCAAGTGATATTGGCAAAAGCTTCATTAAAAGTGATGTTACGGAAAAAAACCTGAGAGAATTCTTAAAAAAGGAAATTTAATGTTTAAAATTATTTTTGTGATACTGGCGCTCTTGCTTACATCGGCCCCTTCATATGCAGCCACTAAATTAACCAAAGACCAACAACAGCTAATTGATAATGCAAAAGATTATCTAGCCAAGGTAAAAACTATCTCAGCGCGGTTCATTCAAACCAATCCGGGAAATGCAGAGATCAGCAGCGGTGAGATATTTATCTCCAAGCCCGGGCATCTCAAAATGAGTTACACCGAACCCTTCCAGATAGATTATTATGTAAATGATAGCGACCTAACCCAATATGACCATGAGCTTGATGAGGTTTCCAGGGGAAGTGCACCAAATAATCCACTCAAAATTTTATTATATGATGGGGTTAATATTACCAATAACGAGCTTATGGAAGTTACGAACGTTACGGATGATGGGAATAATTTCAGCATTTATCTGCTTACAAAAAATAAGGATATCAGGGAGATCAGCGGTCTGGTTCTAAAATTCAGGAAATTGCCGATAGAACTCGCAGGGATCGAGCGGGTTGACAGTGAGGGAAATAAAACCGAAACCAATTTCTCTTCGGTGGAGATCAACAAGGAAATAAACAGCTCTGTTTTCAATTTTGTTAAGCCTAAAGCGGCATTCCCGAAACAGCCTAATAAATAGCCACTACCCTAGATAATAAACTATAGTATAGCGCACGAAATAAATGGCTATCAGCAGTACCAGTGGTGCAAGGTCTATGTTGTTATAAGGTTTAACATATTTTCTGATCTTGTTCAGAACCGGCTCTATAAGATCAGAAAGGAATTTTATGATCTTTTGAACAAAAGGCTGGGAAACATTTATTATATTGAAATTTGCCAAAAGTAATATCATGGCATAGCAAAACACTACAAATTCTGCCAAGCTTAGAACCGTATCTATAAGGGCGATTATTGGATTCATTGTGAGCCTCCTGTTAACTTATGTTGCTGGCTTTTAGTTCTTCTTTGGAATTTTTCAGATCGTTACCATTTATCGGCATTTTATATACCACCATGTTGCCCTTACCCCAATATTCAACAGCGCCAGGGCTCATTATGTTCGCCATTGCAATACCCCTGCCGCTTGGATCTGCCATGCGGGTCGGGTCAAAATCTATATAATCCTGCCAGTTGAAACCTTTGCCTTCATCTTTTATGACAACGGTATAAATACCTTCAGCATCCTTACGGTAAACCTCTATTGAAACCTTTTTGTTTGAATATGCAGGGTTTATTTTCCTGGAGTTTATTTCCTGGTCATATTTATTTTCCAGCAACAGCTTTTGTTTTGTTTCAAAACCTACCTCAAGATTACCGTGCTCAATAGAGTTGATCAAAAGGGAGGTTAAGCCGACAATATATTTATTCGGATCGGCACTGAACCTGGCAACGTAGTTCGCAAGCTTGCGAGCCTCTTCAAAGGTTTTTATCTCAAATGTAACTGAGGTAACGTTATCAATAACGTTATACATGCTGTTCACCTCTGTTTTCAAGGAATCAGCATCTTTCTTGTCTTTCAAAGATGATTTAATGATAGAGATCAGAACCGGGTGGGCATAAGGCTTCGTGATGTAATAATAAGCCCCAGCCTCTATCCCTTCCACGGTTTTCCTCTCATCGGTCATAGCGGTTTGCATTATGACCGGAATAGCTTTTGTTTTTGGGAATGCTTTCAGTTCCTTAAGCAAAGTTATGCCGTCCATCTCAGGCATCATTATATCAAGGATTATAACATCGATCTTTTCAGCGTTATTTTTTATATATTCAAGGGCGATTTTGCTGTGTGCGTGCGTTACGCATTCGATCCCGGCTTTTTTTAGGTGTAATTCAAGGATCTCAAGATTGGTTTCTTCGTCATCCACACAAACGGCAAAGGGGGTGCGTGAAGAGATATTCCCTTCATCAACTGCGAGTTTTATCTGGTTGTCTTTGTTGCTATTCATAATTATCAATCACATTTTATAGGGTTTGTAGGCAGAGTAAATAAAAAAATCGCGCCACCTGAACTCGAGTTCTTAGCCCAGACATCCCCACCATGCCCTCTTAATATTTCTTTAACTATGGATAAACCAAGCCCCGTACCACCAGCGCCGGTTTTGGTTTTGCTGCTTTGGACAAATTTATTGAAAACTGTCTCCAGTTCATCTTCGGGTATTCCTACGCCCTGGTCTTCCACTGAAACAACCAGGAATGAGTCAGAGGCTGATGGTTTGATAGTTATTTTTATCATTCCTTCAGGCTTAGAAAATTTTATTGCGTTTGAAATAAGATTATAAAACACCTGTATTATTTTCTCCAGATCAAAATAGGCCGTGGTTTTATCATCAGATTTAACGATCTCAACTTTAAGTTTTTTATCATCTAAAAGTTTTTGCACTTCGGATAAAACGGAATTTAATGGTGTTTCAATATTATTTTTCTTGAAGTGGAATATCATTTTTCCCGCTTCAAGTTTAGATAGGTCGAGCAGGTTATTTAGCAGCGATAGAAGCCTTCTGCCACTATTCTCTATTTTAGAAAAATATTTTTGCAACTCTTCCTTGGGAGCGGTTTCTGTTTCGCTTCTGCCGAACTCAGCAAAACTTAGAACGGCGTGCATTGGTGTACGCAGCTCATGGCTCATATTTGCTAGGAATTCTGATTTACTTTCATTGGCTTTCTCAGCTAATATTTTGGCCTTCTCAAGTTCTGATGTCCTTTGCATCACCTTTTCTTCCAGGTTTGCATTGGCTTCCTTAACTTCCCTGTCGCGGATCTGGATCTGTAGAAGCATTTCATTAAAGGCATCGACCAGAACCCCCAGCTCATCATGGCTGACCTTTTTAACGTGAACGTTATAATCTGCCTGGTCGGTCACTGATTTTGCAGCGTGGTATAGGCCGCGGATAGGCTTATCAATGATCCGGGCAAGGCGGGATGAGATTATAAGCGCTATCAATCCGCCAAAAATGATTGAAAAGATGCTGTAGAAAAAATATCTCTGATAGGATTTGCGGATATCTTTCAGGTCTGAAACCAGTACAATTGCACCTATTTTGGAGCCGTTAATGTAAATATCCCTGAAAACATAAAGATGGTTATCCATGAATTCACTTTTCGGAGGAGATGGCTGAGGACAAGAAACATCGGAACTTCTGGAATAGTTCGCAAACATTTCATCGCCCGCATCGTAGATACAGGCTTTTTCTACAGATTCCCTGGCTGAAAGGGCTTTGAGGTTTTCCGCTGCAGTTTTTTGATCTGCAAATTCAATTGCGGCGGTACTCCGATTGCCTATCACCTCCGCCAGAACATTCATTTCTTCTTTCAGATTTTCTGCCAAACGTGAGGTTGTGAACAATATGAAGAAGGATAAAGTTGTTATCAGCGCCAGAAAACTACAAAAGAAGATGATGGTTAATATCTTCTGACGTATTGGAAGTTTCAGGAAAAAATTTTTAACTGCTCTTTTCACTTTTTTATACCCTTAAAACCTGATTATTTGTAATTGGCCAAAAGAACAAGATAATCTAGTTTAAAGCCAGTTTTAAAGGGTCAATTGGAGTAAAATTGGTACTATTTTACATCATTATTTTTTGGCCTTATAAGCAGGCTGCTATCACCATATGAAAAGAATTTATAGCTACTGGAAATAGCATGAGAATATATCTTTTTGATATTATTTAAGCCCAGAAAAGCTGAAACAAGAATGAACAAAGTTGATTTTGGTAAGTGGAAATTGGTGAGCAAGCAATCAACTATCTTGAATTTATAACCTGGTTTTATAAAAATATTTGTTTCCCCGGTTTGGGCCTGAACCCAGCCATTCTCATCGGAAACTGACTCCAGAACCCTTAATGAAGTTGTTCCGACAGCTATGATGCGGCCACCGTTTTTTTTAGTTTCGTTGATCTGGTCAGCGGCTTCTTTTGATATATCATACCACTCACTATGCATTTTATGATCGTTTATATCCTCAACCCGTATAGGGAAAAATGTACCCGCACCGACATGGAGGGTAACAAAAACCTTCTTGATATTTTTTTCTTCAAGACGTTCCATCACCTCGTTGGTGAAGTGGAGGCCAGCGGTGGGGGCGGCCACTGAGCCATTTCGTTTTGCATAAGTGGTTTGGTAGGTTATATTATCGCTGGTGCTGGCCTTGCGTTTTTTTGCTATATAGGGTGGCAGTGGCATGGTTCCGTGTTTTTCTAGCTCTTTAAAAAAATCTACAGAATTCTTGTTAAATTGCAGGGTTATCTCTCCAGTTTCTTTTTTGGAAATAACTTTCGCAAAAAAATTCTGCGCCATGAAGAATATCTCGCCAACTATCAACCTTTTGCCAGGCTTTGCAAGAACCTGCCAAACCTCATTATCTGACTTTATTTTTTTGATAAGGGTTATTTCCGCCTTGCAATTTTTGCAATAACCCGAGATCCGCGCGGGAATTACCCTGGTATTGTTTAAAACTAAAAGGTCATTCTGGTTTAAATAATCCGGCAGGTCGTAAAAAAATTTATCCTGGATATTATTATCATGAAAAATCAGGAGCTTTGAGCCGTCACGCTTCTCAGCAGGGCTTATAGCGATCAACTCCTCGGGAAGTGTGTAATCAAAATCTGAAAGATGCATAGCTAAAACCCAAGGCTTTTGCCGCGAGATTTTGCTTTGCGGCGACCCAAACGTACGCGCGCGCGCATACTGGAAAGCTGTCTGGATTTTTCATGCATCTGTTGTTTCACTACTTTTCTTTCCGCGCCAACTTTACTAACAAAATCTTCATTCAAGCCCGCTTCTGGCTCGGCATTCTCGGAATAACCCTGGTCGCCTTTCCCGGCTTCTGCCTGTGCCGCAGAGTTCTGCATGTGCAGCTGGTGCGCACGAACTTTTATATCACGCTCTTTATTGGCAGCGATCTGTTCTTTTTTATTCTCAGGGCTTTTTGACCAAAAAACCATAGTTATTTATTTTTATTATTTTTTTCCTGTGCAGAAGATTCTTTTCTACGCAGAAGATTTTGCCTTAATGCCTGTGCCAGCTTTATCTTAGCGGGTTTGGTTTTATTATCTTTGCCCTGGCTTTTCATATTATTCTAATTGTGAGGCGAGTTTTGCCGCCATATATGTTATGCTTCCTGCGCCCATGCAAACTATTAGGTCATCCGGCCTTACTATCTCTTTTAGTTTTTCAACCAGTGTTGCATCATCTGAAAGCGCCTGGATATTCTTGCCTTTAGCAGCAACCGCCTTGGCAAGGGCAAGCTGATCTACACCGGGAATTGGGTTTTCTCCAGCTGAATACACAGGCATTATGATGGTTTCGTCTGCATCAGAAAAACATTCACTGAACTCAGCGAACAGATTCTCAAGACGTGTATATCTGTGAGGTTGCATGACTGCTATAACACGCCCCTTTTTACCTTCCATATATTGCTTGGCGGCGTTAAGGGTGGCTTTTATCTCAACCGGGTGGTGGGCATAATCATCTATAATGGTGTTATTGCTGCTGGTCTGACCAACGATGGTGAAGCGGCGTTTTACACCGGCGAAACTGCTTAATGCTTTTTGTATCGTCTCAATTTTAATTTTTATTCCGAGAGCCACCGCAATTGCAGAAAGTGAGTTTGAAACATTGTGGATGCCCACCGCCGGGATCTCGAACTGGAATTCCTTGCCTTTTTCAGCACCTAGAAGCTCAGCTGAAATGAATGCCTTGAATTTTGATTTATTGCTTTCCTGAATAACCTCAGTTGCGTAAATACTGGCAGTTTCGTTATGTTCCATTGAGTAGGTATAAATTCTCCTGTCCTCAATCTTCTTGTATATCTCACGCACAACCGGGTGGTCTATATTCATAACGCCGTAGCCGTAAAATGGTAGCTGCGTCATGAATTTCACGAAGGCATCATGCAGAGAACTAAGGTCTTTCCAATAATCCATATGTTCCGGGTCAATATTGGTTATCACGCCAATTGTAGCCGGTATCTTTATAAAAGTTCCATCACTTTCATCAGCTTCGGCAACTAGCCATTCGCCTGCACCAAGTTTTGCATTTGAACCAAAACTGTTGATAACACCGCCATTGATTATGGTTGGCTCAAGCTCTGCAACATCAAAGATATGACCGATTATAGAGGTGGTAGTGGTTTTGCCGTGTGAACCGGAAATGGCAACTGTGGCTTTTAGTTTTGTGAGCTCAGCCAGCATTTCCGATCGTTTTACGATAGGTATATGTTTTTCACGCGCCGCTATTATTTCCGGGTTAACATTAAGCACCGCGGTTGAGCGAACTATCACCGATGCGCCATCAATATTTTTTGCCTCATGGCCAATGTGAACCTCAATGCCTAAATTACGCAGGCGCTTTACATTGTAATTATCTGAAAGATCAGAGCCGCTTACCTTATAACCAAGATTGTGCAATATCTCCGCAATTCCGCTCATGCCTATACCGCCTATACCGATAAAGTGGATGGTGCCGATATCGAACGGTATGGTTTTCAGGTTCAGGCTTTCATATTGTTTCATTTGTGGTTTCGCGTTCATGGTTATTCAAAAATTGTGGTTACGTTCTTTTCCCTGTCGGCTTTGGACTTTGAAAAACCATCATCATATGAAAGTTTTTTAATATCTATTCTCTGCTCTATATTAACCGAGCGCAGCATTGAGTTTATAAGGAAGGTAAACCCGGCTGCACTTAAGTTATTTTCTTTATTGAGGGAAATCTTGTATCTTCCTCCCCGCCCTATTTCATCAAAATTTTTTCCTGAAATAAAAGAATAGCACAGGCCGTTATGGTAATGGAAGCCCATTACTTCCAATAAATTTAAAGATATTTTTAAGCTGGGAACCGATTTGGCAAGAATTTCCAAAACTTCTCTTGTTCTGGTAAATATCTGGTTAACCTCTTTTGAGGATATCTCTTTTTCCAGCTGTTTCAGTGCCTGGATGGCTGAAGGCAGATCGCTTGCAGAGTCTGAAATGGTAATTATCTTAACTATATCAGCAAGTTTAGGATTAGATCTAAGTATTTGAATATCTTTGGTTTCGATAAGCTTTATAACCTCATAAGTTTCACCTTCGCTAAAGTTTTTTTCTTTAAGCAAAATTGGCGTAAGTTTTGGGTAAACAAAATCTATGGTGAAATCTTTTATTCCGGCATTCTGGTAAGTTTCCGCAGCAATGAAAAGGATTTCAGCATCACGTTTAGCGCTGCTTTCAGAAATAAGCTCATAACCGGCCTGGGTAAGCTGCCTTTCGGTAAATCTTCCCTTGCCAAGCCTGCGGATAACCTGCCCAGTATATGCCAGGCGGATGGTTTTGGTCATGGCTTCAATGCCATATCTATCTTTAACTATACGGGCGATTTGCGGGGTGATATCGTTGCGGATGACCATCATTTTGCCGGAAATTGTGTCGGTGACCTTGAAGAAATCAGAGGTGAAGTCCTTATCAAGGCTTTCTTCAAACTCCATCATTGCCGGGCGCACCAGCTCGTAACCGAATAAAGAGATGGTTTTCAGCACGATATTGTTAAGTTTGACCTCGGTTGAGGCCTCAGGAGGCAGGTGGTCGTGAAAACCCTGCGGTAAAAGTATTTTATTTTGCTCTGACATTAGTAAATTGTTCGGTTGTACTTGAAAAATGGCTTTTTAAGACATATAATATATGCATGTTTAAAACAAGATTTATCATTAATTTTTAAGGAGTAAAGATGGTTGATTTTTCAAATGGACCTAGAGATTACACCAAGGCTCAATATGGAGTTGGGGCCGATATTGATACAGGCCTTCGCTCTTACATGATCAAGGTTTATAATTATATGGCCGCTGGCCTCGGTTTAAGCGGAGTTATCGCGTGGCTGGTGATGACCAACCCGGTTGTGGCAAACCTTGCCATAAGCTTAAGGTGGGTTTGGTTCATCGGGATGATAGGCATGGCCTTTTTAGTTCTACCTAGAATGATGCGAATGACCGAAACTGGAGCAAAGATATCATTTTTTGCCTATGCCGCGGTTCTAGGTATGGCAATATCGCCTTTATTTTTAATGTATACGCATGAAAGTATCGCCAGAACTTTCTTTACAACGGCAGCAGTTTTCCTGAGCCTTAGCATTTATGGCTATACCACCAAGAAAGACCTGACAAGCCTGGGAACTTTTGCGGTTATCGGCATCTGGGGTGTTTTCCTTGCAAGCCTTGTGAATATGTTCCTGCATAGCAGCGCGCTAATGTTCGTTACCTCAGCGGTTGCAGTAATCGCCTCGATAGCACTTACAGCTTACGATACACAGAAGATAAAACAGGTTTACTATGTAGTTGGCAAAGATGCTAGTGCGCTTTCAAAAGCGGCTATCATGGGCGCCCTTCAATTGTATTTTGATTTTGTATATATGTTCATAAATCTTCTGCAATTCATGGGTGACAGGCGCTAAACTGCGTTATACCATTCTGAAGAAAAGCCCTGTTAAAACATTGTTGTTTTACAGGGCTTTTTTATTGACTTTAGGTAGATGATGCGGCAATTTCCATGCGTAAATTAATTTTAAGGATTTGATAATGTTCAGCTTACAGGGAAAGACCGCTTTAATTACAGGTGCAACTGGCGGAATTGGCGAAGAGATCGCAAGAGCCTTACATAAACAGGGGGCTGTGGTTACCATATCCGGAACAAGGGAAGAAAAACTACAGGCCTTAGCCAGTGAACTTGGTGAAAGGGTTTTTGTTGCAAGCTGCAACCTGAAAGATAAAGACTCCATTAAAAAATTAGCCGGCACCGCGGAAGAAAAAATGGGCAAGATAGACATATTGGTATGTAATGCCGGTATTACCAAAGATAACCTTTCGATGCGTATGAGCGAGGAAGATTTTGAAGAAGTTCTGCAGGTTAACCTGACCTCTGTTTTCACCCTTATAAAAGCTACCATGCGTGGAATGATGAAAAATCGCTTCGGCAGGATAATAACCATTGGTTCTATCGTTGGAACTATGGGAAATCCTGGGCAGGCAAATTATGTTTCATCAAAAGCAGGGGTTGCCGGATTGGTTAAATCTATCGCATCTGAGCTTGCTTCACGCGGGGTGACTGCAAATAATATCGCACCTGGGTTCATCGAAACTGCGATGACCGATAAATTGAATGAGGAGCAGAAAAACAAAATGCTTGCTGTTATCCCGGTTGGAAAATTTGGCAAACCTGCCGATATTGCAGCGGTTGTAAATTTCCTGGCCAGTGAAGAGGCTTCGTATATCACCGGACAAACTATCCATGTGAATGGCGGCATGTTGATGGTCTAGCAAATAGGCTGGTTTATTATTTTTCAGCTTTGTCTTTGTCAGTATCTGACTTGTCGAGCGCTTCCTGGTTGATCTTTATATCAACTTTTGTAAGCCTTTCGTTAAGCTTTTTCAGGACCTCATCAGAAATGTCTATTCCTTGCTTGTTATAAAGAAGCTGGGATGTTGGAATAACCATATCTATCCCTTTTTCTTTGGCTATCTCACCCACCACTTTGATTGTTTCGTCACGGATCAACTCAAGTGATTTCATGAAAGCTGCCTCAAGTATCTTTTGCTTTTGAACTACACCTTTACGCTCAGTGATGACTTTTTCCTTGAATTCATTAACTTTTTTGTCAAAAGCTTCTTTTGAAAGTGCTTTTTGTTGGTCAACCAGTTCTTTCTGACGATCTTTCAGTTTTTTATCCTGATCCTGAATTTGTTTTATATATTTATCCTTCAGCGCAGTAACTTCTTTTTGGGCCGCTTTGGCTGCTTTTGATTCATCAATGATGCGCTTGACATCAACCACTGCAACAGTTTTTACTGAGAACCCGTTTTCTGGAGTAGCAGGCGCAGCGGCATCTTTTTTATCTTCAGCTAATGCTGCTTTTGAAAACAGACATAGGAAAACCGCGGTTAATAATATTTTATTAAGTTTCATAAACACCCTTATTGTTTTTACTCTAGAATTTAGTGCCAAAGCTAAACCGTATCACCTCGGTTTTATCATAAGATTCTTTCTGGATAGGCTCTGCAAAATCGATCCTTATAGGACCAACCGGTGAGCGCCAGAAGACACCAACACCAGTTGAAGCCCTTATAGTAGAATTATCTTTGATGTTCGTTGTGCTGAGGCTTGAATCAACACCATATAGTGTTGCGGCATCTGCGAACACTGCACCTTTGATCTGTAATTCTTCAGGCAAACCAAGTGGGAACATAAGTTCGCTTGAGGCCGCATAGTAGGTGTTACCA
>Ga0206903_10033_pt1 | contig 44426 bp, 40 predicted proteins | sample Alteio_BWOrgHeat_45_FD_152959 | JGI IMG/M metagenome (GOLD analysis project Ga0206903, IMG submission 152959) | Enriched cells from forest soil in Barre Woods Harvard Forest LTER site, Petersham, Massachusetts, United States -... | ecosystem: Environmental > Terrestrial > Soil > Temperate forest >... | reverse complement strand
TTGCTGCAGTTGAATCAGCTCGTGAATTTTCCGCAAGAAGGCCACATAATGCTTTTCTTCGACGCTTACCGCAAAAGATTCATAGTAAGCCAGACGTTTATCGTGAAACCAGCGATCGATAGACCCCTCCACCTCGCTCAATGTCTTTTTCATTAGCTGATCGTGGCTAGGAGTTTTCTTATTATCACTAAGCCGTACCTGAGTAGCTATCGTCCGATAGCACTGGGGTGTGGTTTGTTCGATCAGCGCCATCTCGGTGAGTAAGGTGAGCGCTTGATCGAGCGATTTCGCCTTTTCAGCGCCAAACAAATCAACCAGGCCTTCTCGCGACGGGCAATTGCCATAGAGCCCAAAAGCCGCGAAGACATCTAAAGCGAAAAGAATATTATGATCCCGGCTCGGAACCGGGCGCGTAACGATCTGAAGCGACTTGCGCGCAACCGCTAGTTTTTTTTGAATCCCGTCCCGATCGGGAGACTTCCTTTTACTTTCCAAAGCAAAGAGAAGCTCCAAGTAGCGCGATTGCCGACGATTGAGGCCGAAGGCGAAAGTCATATTTTCTTGGTATTTCACGTTGAGCTTTCGGCGTCCTTTTAATACATCGGATAGATATCCTTTGGATGAGATTCCAACTCTTCTTCTAAGATATTCGAGTGAAAAGCGCGAGTTTCTTTGGCGGTGAAGAGCGTAGAGAGATTTCAAAGCCGTGCCTGCATCATTTGCAGTACAAAGCGCGGCATTGATCTTAGCGTCCTCTAGCATGGGTCAGGTTTCTGACTTCTCGTTCCGTCTGCGATGATAAGATGCGGGACTAAATCCCGCACCATTGAGAGGACTAACCATTATTTCCAAAACCGCCCGCCGGTGGGGGTTCGGCCGGAGGCCTAAAATAGCAGTCTAAGAAGTGCCCCGTCCGTGTCGCATCGTCGTAGCAGGAATATTCCCCCCGATGATTACCCTGATGATTGAAAGTAATCGTCCCGATCCAAAAACTATGCTCACCGAAATCATTTAGAGAAAGACTCGCCTGGATTACGCTTGCCGTTGGCTGACAGACCAGAAGCGATGAGCTAGGTCCACCCATCGATGGCGCTGAAATCGTTTGAATCTCACAATCGCTATTAAGAACCACCGTCCCCTGAGCGGTAATATTGAGACGAACCCCGCCCGTGGACTTAGTAAAATAGACTCCGTAATCATTAGGATAGCGAAAGCCTCCCGTCGAATAGGCCGAGCGAGCACCCGAAGGATTCGGCAGTTCCACAGCCGGTTTTTGATAACAGGTCAAGCCACCATTACTCTCAAAGCAGCTAATCACCGCCTGTTTCTGGCTCCCATCGTAAAATTGCGCCGTACCTGCCCAATTTTTTTTATCCAAGGAATTCTGAATTAGCGAAATTTTTGCATCCGCTTGATGGCAGATAATCGTACTGGAGCCAGAGGGGAAACCGTTTAGCAAATAGCAAGGAATGCTCTTAAAAGCTGCCCCTGCTTTTGCGATGAGGAACTCCGGCTTCCCAGACTCGGAATTTTTTTGAATCGAATATTCATAGGTCTCGTTTTGCTGGGAACCGTACGCTGAAAGCGCAATGGCAAACGCCATAAAAATAATGGATCTAATTCTACACATGCATTCCTCGCTTCAAGTTTCAATCAACCAACCGACCGTAAGGGATGGAGTAGGAATATTCAAGGTGAGTATTTAAGGACTTCCGCGATATCGTCCGCAGAAGCCCTGAATCTGCGAACCTGGGTTACCTCCGATAGAGAAGTCACCCAGGCGTTAGCATTCTTAGCCCGCTTTTTAAGACACAATCCTCCCATCTTCCCTGCGATCTTCCAAATCGCCCTTGAAAATTTTTGAAGAGGTATACCCATCGCCAAAAACATGGAGATCCCAGTCTCCCTGAGGAGACCAAATATCGGATGGGTTTGAACCTCGATTGTCTTGAAGATAGAAGGACGAATCCCAAAGCCGCTCTATCTTACCGCCAGCAATCATTAGACTAAAGGTACGCGCAGTGTAAATCGTCGGTGATGACTTACCATCTGAGTTATCGACATCGACACTGGCGTAATAAAAGGGGTACCTGCGATCTCTTGGCATGCTGTCGTCTAACGGCTCCTGGTACTTCGCAAGCCAATACCGGTCCCGAGAGCCCGGAACGCGAATTAATTTCACAATCTGTTTTTCCTTTAGATAATAATTATCCTTGTCCGGTAGCATTTCTGCCGATTCCATCACCTCTCCCATTTGGACGGCAGCATCCGGCAAGCGCGGAAGCCCCTGATTCGAAGCTCCGGCCAGGGTGACTTTACTCAAACAAAAAAGCGCCAAAAATAACATCTTCATAGTCTCCTCCTTTTGCGATGTTTCTGAATTAAGGAACCGCTTTAATCCTCAGTTTCCACGACGGAAGCCTGATAGCCATGGAGTCGGCCAAATTGGTCGTCGATAATGGCTACCCATCCTGGCTGGCTTTCCAATTTTGATTGCCGTTTATCTGCTAAAAGAATCACCCGATCGGTTTCCGAGGCGCGATAGATAATCGTTCCATCGCTCTGCCGACTGACTTGGACATAGGCAAATAGTTTTTCTTTAGCGTTCTTCCGATACCATTCCGCGAGCCGAGGGCATTCCCCCCGCGAAATTTCGCTGAGGATCAAGTGATATCGCTCTAGAAAGGCAGAAGTACGTTTTAAGCTCACCCGCCATCCCGGGTCACAGGGGTTGGGCTCTAAAGAGGCAGAAAACATTTTTGCCGAAGTCAGGTAGCGAGAAATGCTGGGAACATAGGCGCCTGGCATTTCGGGGTGTGGGTCTTCCGAAGCCTTCCGGTCCCCTTTTTCCTGGGGACCGGCGAGGACGACTGCGCAAAGCATTGCACTTAAACAAATTACCGACTGAAAATTCAGTTTCATAAGCTCTCCTGGGTTAAGTTCAGAGCGCAGCGTTTACCTAGTTCGGCGATCTTTCACAAGGGAGAGAGGTCTAGAGTGGTGACTATTTTGTCACCATTCGTCCCAACTATGGTTTCAGTGGATTCGCGGGATGAGACTATGCTAAAAACCACGTCATGCAGGTTCTTCGTTTGGCGCCGAATCCAGGTGACATTCTTCGGCAAGCTCTAGTGGAAAAAATCGCGAGAAACCCAAACTATTCTCTTCGGGCCTTTGCCCGTCAGCTTAGGGTAAGTCATTCCTATTTGAGCTTGGTTTTGAACGGAAAGCGCAAACTGCCATTCGGAACTGCGATAAAGTTCGCTCAATTGGCCGGGATGGACGAAGAGCAAACCGAGCTGCTGGTCACCACCTCTCGGGAAGAATATTTGCGCGCTAGACCGGTTACCCCTTTCGCGGCACAGAAGGCGCGGCCTTCCTCAAGTTGCACCAATTACCGAATGGAGCTGGATCGCTTCCGCGTGATTTCCCATTGGTATCACCTAGCGATTTTGGACCTGACTCTCATTAAAGGATTTAAATCACAATCTCGCTGGATTGCGGTTCGTCTAGGCATCAGCGAAAAACAGGTTCGGATTGCGATCGGAAGATTGCGGCGATTGGGGCTGCTCGACACCTCGGGAAAAGTCTGGGTAAAAACTAAAGCCAAGCTCGAAGTTCCCACTCACCAAGCGAATCGAGCCATTTTAAATTTTCACGAAGGAATGATTCAAAAAGCCCTGGAGGCCGCGCGCTCCGAAAAAGACGAGGATTATCTCGCCCGAGACATCACCGGGATCACTATGCCCATCAATCCTGCCCGAATTGGCGGAGCGAAGACTAGAATTCAGCGCTTTCGCTGGTCGCTCTATCGCTATCTTTCTCAAGGGGAATGTACGGACCTGTATCAACTCAATCTCCAGCTCTTTCCTCTTTACCGCGCCGTGCGACGTGGAAATCGTGGGAGGAAAGCATGAAGCTGATTTCTTGGTTACTGCCTCTTCTGCTTTTACTCTCGGCCTGCCAACCAGTTTCCGTCACTTCTACTGCGCCGATAGGAGCACTGGAGCTCGGAGGGGGAGCCTCGGACGTGGGTAGTGCGGGGGATAACCATCCCGACGATTATCTTGCAGCTTGGTTCTTAGGAGAGAAGAAGATCATTCAAGTTTGCTTAGAAGTTGCCCCCGATTTCGGCGTGGATAAGTCCCAAGCGCGGGCCACGATTCAAGAAGCCTTCAAGAACTGGAAGCACTATATCGAGGGGCATCATATCCATTTTCTTCGCCATTTTTACGACCTGTCGGAAGCAGGAGATTTGGCTTTAGCGACGCAGGTTGCGATCTCCGAGAAATGCTCTGCGCAGTCGGAGCTTAGGTTTTACCTGGGGGTGGAAAATAGCGAAGTCCGTAAAGCCCGACGAAAGTTCTTTCATCCGACGGCTTTCGTCCAACGGGAGTCTTTCGGTCCCTCAATTCCCTTAGGAAAAGGGTTTATCTGGATTGCGAAGGCAGGTTCATTGCGTGGGGGAACAGACTTCTTCCCAAACTGGAAAAGAGAGGGACGGTTGCTAGCCATTCTCCTCCACGAGATCGGCCATATCTACGGAAACGATCATATTGCGGGAACCGTCATGTCCGCGGATATCAGCAAAAAACTGGATAGTCAGCTGCGTGGGCCCGTCTTAGCTAGCATCGATCACTGCCGTGAACTAGGGTATGGGGCGTTTTCCGGTTTGCTGAGTGAAGTCTCGACTGGCGGAACTTGGGAAGCAGGAAGAAATGATTTTATCAAACAACTAAGCTTACAACCTTTTCAAGACCGATACTTCTTTTATTTGCATCGTGGAGATTTCGAATTTGATTCGCTTTCAATTTCCAGTGGGGACGACTGGGAGAATTATTTTTTGCACGTGGCGGGTGGAGTGCGTCCCTCGAGAGAAGAAAGCGGACTTCGGACTTTCAAAGTCCTGAAAGGAAGTGAAATCTGGAGCTATCCTGATATTTCCTACGTCCGCTATTACGCGGTTTCTCGTCAGTCAGACTTTAAAGACGTCGGATCCTTGGCGATTGAGTACAATCTCTCGGCCTGCGATGCGCAAGTAGATTTGGATAAGGGTTGGCGATCACCAGTGGAGGTGGTGGTTCAGGCCAGGAATCGTTTCTGGCGCCTCAGTCCTTTTGAATATTTCTATCCATCTGAAGACGCTAACTCTTATCCTATTTTTCCTTTAGAAAAGATCTTAGAGAAATCGGTAGAGCCAAACACTTCAAAAAATTCCTGAGCCCGACATGAGCCTTTTTTCATGGGGATCGCGCGTTAGGTAGCAAGAGCGCAAGACCATGACGGTCGCGGGCTCTAAAAAACTCAGGAGAAATCTCATGAAAACTCAATTGTTATTTGGCGCGGCACTGGCGTCTGCTTTATTCACGAGCTTAAGCTTCGCGGCAGTAAGCGAGCGGGTCTCCGTGGAAAGTCTTACCATGGTCGACGAGGCGGTTACGCGGGTCGATTCACTCGCTATTTTTACCGGGCACGGCCGTGGGACGGGACGTGGCATAGGCACTGGACATGGTCGCGGCATTGGCACTGGCCGGGGTGGTCGAGCCATCTTAGGAAGCAATCATCTGCAGCCGACGACTCTACCCCTCCCTCAAGTGGACCTGAAAAGTTAACGCGAAACGTGAGTGGCATCTTAATCTCTCCGGTGCCACTCGCTTTTTCTGGAGCAAGTGATGAAAGCGCATACTGCCATCGGTCTAGGAATCGTCCATCTCGTTTTAGTGGCGATCGGCGCCATGCAAATCGACTTGAATCGTTGGGGTGGTTGGGGGCGAATGATTCGTTTCTACGGCGGGCTGAGTGGCTCCATCAGTAATTATAGTTTCTTTGCGCCGGAGGTCGGCTCCCCCATGCGTGCCAGCTTTGAGGTCTTTGAGGCCGGGGGAAAAAAGACTACCGAAGGCTTTCCTGAAGCAAATCGCGAAATCACCCTTCGCTTGGGAAATATCGTCGATATTTTTCATGAAGAACTGGATGAGCGCGATGCCCGTCGTTCGTTAGCGGCGTCCTGGGCAAGTTTGATCTTGGCCAGACATCCAGGCGCTCGAGGGGTAAAGGTTAGGGTTGATGCCTTCGCCGTTCCGACAATGAAAGAATTTAGCGAAGGAAAAGCCGCGGCTTGGACGGAGTTGTACCACGCCACTTTCCTACGCCGTAGGATCTAGGAGAAACCATGAGCTCGAAACAAATCAGTCGAGGCTGGAAAAAATTTTGGACGGCGCCCGCGAGCCCCTTGCCATTAGCGGTGTTGCGTATTGGAGTCGCGGCCATCTTGGCTGTCCAAGCCTATTGGGTAGCCCCTCAGTTTTTCGATTTGTATGGCAGTGACGGAATTTTACAAGGAACGTTGCGAGGGCAGTTTGGCAGCTCGGATCTTCCCGGGATTTACGAACTGGCGCATTGGCTGCAAGGTCTTGGCGTGGCCGAGACCCATACCTTGGCAGCGATCGGAGCTCTCTATTTTTTAGGAGTTCTTGGGCTTCTCCTTGGCTTTCACACTCGGGTTGCGGCGGTGATCACTTGGGCCACTCACTTTGCCCTCGCGGGTGGAAATGCCTCGAGCTATGGGTTAGATACTTTCGTCAATATTACCCTTTTTTATTTTCTTTGGATGCCGATTGGAGCCGCGTATTCGTGGGATGCCTTTACCGGGAGAGTGAGCTCGGCGCCGAGTCCCGAAGCCCGCTGGTCCCTGCGGATCTTACAATTGCATCTCAGTATCGCTTACCTCGCCTGCGGACTGGATAAAGCCCTGGGTTACCAGTGGTGGAATGGCGAATCTATCTGGCGTTCCCTGATGATGCCATTCTACGCCCAATTTGATGCGAGCTGGATGGCAAAAGTCCCGGGGATTGCTCGGTTGGCAGGTTGGGGCACACTGATTGTCGAGTGCGGCTATGCGGTAGCAATGTGGATACCACGACTGAGGAAATTTTGGCTAATGGCCGTCATTGGTTTGCACCTAGGAATCTTCGCACTGATGGGACTTCATCTCTTCGCGTTAATGATGATCGTGCTTTCGGTTTCCGCTTTCGGAGTGGCGGACGTTCCGATAGCGGAGCGACGGCCAGAGGAGCTGGTCGGGTTCCCACTCAATCAGGGAGAGACCGGACTCGTCGGAATGCGGTAACGCAACCGTGCTCTTCCCGTCGTGGGAGGAGCACGGCTACCGGCGCGTTTTCTTTCGTTCCTGTTTGCTAAGCGGTTACTAGACAGTTCCCTATCACTAGATATCTGGGGTGGGGTTGAAATCGACCTCTCGAAGCGACAAGAATCTTTCGAAACCTTCATTTTTTTGAGCCGTCTTCTGCGTTTATTCCGCGTATAAAGTGGGCAGGAGGAACCAATGAAAATCAATCAACTCGCACTTATCTTTTTAACTAACTTCGTCATTTTAAGTCAGGTTGCCACTGCGGCATCGACGCCAAAATATTACCGGGGAAATCTCATCCACTCCACTCAACCTTTCGTCCGCGTGGGCGGGGATGCTGTGGTATTCGGTTATAAAGTCGCAGGTTGCGATTTTGACTCGCTGAAAAATGCGGCCGTCTCGTTGAGGAACCGCACTAAGACCGATCGCTGGGACGATCTTTGGTATGCCTTTACGGTTCCGTCTGGGGAATGCCTGATGCTCGGTTGGTATGACCTGACCAGCCGAAAGTTTGGCTGGGCCGCGGTTCAGAATCAACCCAATACCTGGAAGTCGCGGAGCAATTCCGCCGACTGGTCCAATCTGAGCAATGGCAATCAGGCGAAATACAGCTTTACGGTCAACGGCCAAAGGATCGATCTCGATATCTTCAACCCCAAGAACGAGGGCGCTCTGACCGGAAACGACATCTTGATCTCGTTCGGCTTCTAAGCCGTTTCGGCAACTCAGTATGACAGTGAAACTCCGTCCATGATTTTAATAGCAGGGACGGAGTTTCTAGAATGTTCGGACAGAAAGAGGAATGGAAACTAAACTCCGCGGTTTGTTTTTTTAGGGAGACTGGTTTTCATCTCCAGAGATTTCTTTCAGGTTGGCGACCGTCGCGGATGGATATTTTACGTTTGAGCAACTCGTCTAGGAATGGTCCAGATGGCGGGACGTCGGTGAATTCAAAAGTTTCGACGTCATCTAATGTCAGTGGTCCCCAAACTTGCACTTCGGCAAGGTCCCCATTGTAAAATACGCCCTTCACCTGACTGTGAATCTTTCCGTCATATTTTTGGGGACCTTTCTGAGGCAAGCCAACGGCACCCTCGTAATCGATGGCCAGCGGATCTCCTTGAACGCAAGTACCTCCGGCGTCTCGAGATGACCAAAAAAATGGAGCTAGAAACGATCGGTATTCGTAAGGAAAACATTTCACCGGCCAATCCGCATAGGGCCATGCATTTTTATTTTTAATTTTTCCCTGCTCAAAAGAATTCTGCATCACCCGTACGTTATCCAGAGAGTCTCCTAGAGTAAACGTCAGCCGCTGGGATAAGTGATTCAGCTTGAGTATGTAAATATCGGAGCCGTAGATTCGGGCTTCCTCACTGCCTTTTAGGTATCGATAATTGAAATCTGACCTGGGGTACCCATGGTCTCTCACATCTTCCAGTCGAGGCTCCGGTGACAAATAAGCATATTTAGGGCGATCGGCAATGGGCAGTGTTTCGTATTCTTTCCGGCTTAAACCAAGACAGAAAGATTCTGCGTTTCGCCTCTGTTCTAAATCAAAAATCCCGTCCGAACTCCCGGTTTGGTATGCATTTAAAAAGCCCTTATCCGTGATTTTTTGCCTGAGATCAGGATGTCTGCGCGTAACAATCTCAAATCGGTTCGTTTTCAAAGCGCGTAAAATCGATTTGGTAAAGGCCCCACTATCTTTCTCGACTGCCTGCTCAAAACTCGTTAAATTTTCAAATCCACTGGTCTTAAAGTACTGGATCGCACTCTGTCGATTCTGAGACAGGAAGGATTCTACCGTCGCCCCAACCGGAACCGCAAAAAGCGATAGGCAAATTAAGAACGAGCCAGTTTTCTTAAAACCCATTCGTGTTTCTCTCTCACTGGTAACGGCCATTGGCTCGTACTTTGTCATTGAGCGATCCGCGGAATAGTGACGCTGCGAACCTTACCTATAGGTAGCGGTACGGAGTAGTAAAGGCAAGAAAGGCCCGGGAAATCTGAGGCATGTTTTCGGTTTCCTATCTAAGCAGTCTATGGTCCAGTCGTGCAGGAGGTCAGTCTGTTCATTGGTCATTATGCAGTAGGTTTTGCTTCTAAGAAACTTTCTCCCAGCACTTCATTGGGGCTTCTTATTCTTGCGTCGCTATGGCTCGATATTGTCTGGCCTTTTTTCGTTTTATCAGGGATTGAAAGGGCAAAAATCGTGCCTGGGATCACCAGAGTCATGCCGGTGGATCTGGAATATTACCCTTTCAGTCATAGTTTGCTGGCTGCTGGGTTATGGGCGATGGCTTTCTCGGGGATTTATTGGTTTTTCTATCGGCGTCTCTGGGCTAGTTTGCTTCTCGGGATAGGGGTGGTGAGCCATTGGGTCTTAGATTTAATTTCGCATCGGCCCGATCTGCCTTTAACCTTTTTCGGTAGTCAAAGATTGGGTTTATCGCTCTGGAATTATCCCGTTCCCGCGTTTGTTTTGGAATTTATCATTTTTGCAGGTAGCTTCTCTCTATACATCGCGGATACCCGGCCGCTAAATGCGGTTGGCAAATTTGGAATCTGGTTTTATGCGGCGATTCTTTTAGGACTTTTTACCGTGCCATTCTTGGGAATCATTCCGCGGAACCTGCACGTAGTGGTGATTTCTGGACTTTTTCTCTTTGCTCTGATTCCTATTGCTCACTGGCTGGATAGGAATAGAGTTCCGCTTGAAGGAGTCGAAACGCCTCACCCTGCGATTCATGGACTGCACCAATGATGAAAATTGAAAGAACCAGTAAGGCCGATTTTGATGAAATTCTTGGCCACTTGGAGGAGTTTTGGGGAGAGCGGGGGAAGGAACTAGGTCCGGTTCATCACCCGGTCTACTTTTATGAATTCGGCGATACGGCCTATGCGATTCACCACGCCGGAAGAGTGGTTGCTTATCTTTTTGGTTTCGTCTCACAGACGTCTCCTACTGCCTATGTGCATTTAATTGGAGTGCATAGAGATTATCGAAGACAAGGAATGGGCAGACGCCTTTATGACCATTTTCTGCTTGAAGTCATGAAACGGGGATGCACCAAAGTAAAGGCGATGACGCAATCCGTGAATTCCGGTTCCATTGCCTTCCACCAATCCTTGGGGATGAAACTTTTAGGCTCACCGAATGAGCAGGGAATTCTCGTGATTCCCAATTATCGCGGCCCCGGACAAGATCGAGTCGTCTTTGAAATGGAGCTCAAAGCTAAGCGACCGGGGTGGTTGAATCAACCCACTCTTGAGTCCGGGAGGATTTTGCTTCGACCGCTGGGCGAAATAGATCCGTCTCTGATGCTGGATTATTTTTCCAGAAACCAAAAACATTTTGGGCCCTACTTCACTTTGACCCAGGATGAATTGACCAGCGAGGTTTATTGGCAGGGACGAAGGGTAAAGGCATTGGCAGAGTTTCAGTGCGGGATGAGTGTCAACTATACCGTGGTGAGGAAGGAAGCTTCTTCTCGAATCATCGGCAATATCAACTTTTCCCAAATCTTCAGGGGAAAATTCCACGCTTGCTATCTGGGCTATGGAATCGATGCCGAAGAGGAGGGGCAAGGTATCATGAGAGAAGGCCTTGAACTCGCCATTCGCTATATTTTTGAGGTACAGAATCTCCATCGCATCATGGCGAATCATCTCCCAGATAACTTGCGGAGTGCTTCTTTGCTAAAGCGTTTGGGCTTTGTCACTGAGGGAGAGGCTAAGGAATACTTGCTCATCAATCGGAAGTGGCGAGACCATGTTCTGACCAGTCTGACGAATCGGAACTGGCACGAGGCGGAGGGGAAAAATTAAATGGCTCTTCTGAAGTTGCCCTAAAGGTAAATTAGCTGGCTACCCTCCTTCAATTTCTCCATCCGGAAAACGATACGCGTGAGCGACTTGCTCGTTGTCTTAAACCCAGAACTCTCGATGGTTCAATTCCCGTAGAATTCGCTGGGTCCCTACTGCGTTTCTTGGCGAAGGTTTTGAAGCATGATTTCGCTAACCGGGCTGCGGTGTGCCGCACTTCGTGCTCGAATTAGCGGCCAGAGGTTACGAGTCCTTGCCTTTCTCGACGTGGACTAAACCTTGCAGTAGGCGACTAAGAAGTGTTTGCCGCAATGACGCCTCCGGTTTGGTAGAAGGGGGAAAACGTGCGCTCACCGGCGAAGCGAAAATTAGCTTGGGTTCTTGGTTTGGGCGGGGGGCTCACGTTTGGAGTCCTTTCGCTGGGATTCGGCCGGGGTGCCCCTGACTTCTATCGTCGAATGAATCAATCCCAACCGTCCTCGCCTTCGAACAGTGCAATGATCTGGATTGCCGGTGGGAAGTTCTGGATGGGATCGGGAAATCCGATGATGACAGATGCTCATCCTTTCCATCTGGTTCAAGTCGATGGGTTTTGGATCGATCCAACTCCCGTTACCAATGAAGAGTACGACAAATTCGTGTTAGCTACCGGATACGTTACCGTTGCCGAGAAGATTCCCGATGCTAAGCTTTACCCGAACGCTCCCAAAGAGAAACTCATCGCTGGCTCCGCTGTTTTCATCCCTCCGGATCATTCCGTACCGCTCGACAATCATTATCAGTGGTGGGGTTATGTGCCGGGCGCGAATTGGCGGCATCCCGAGGGGCCTCTCTCGTCGCTTAAGGGACGAGAAATACATCCCGTGGTGCAGGTGTCATGGGAAGACTCGTCAGCGTACTGTCACTGGAAGGGGGGACGACTTCCCTCTGAGGCCGAATTCGAGTTTGCCGCCCGGGGTGGGCTTGAGCGCAAGCGGTACGCTTGGGGTGATGAGCTCAAGCCCGATGGCCGGTGGATGGCGAACCTCTTTCAAGGCGACTTTCCCAGTCATAATTCTATCGAGGATGGTTATGCGGGAACGTCTCCGGTAAAAGCGTTTCCTCCCAATGGTTACGGGCTATACGACATGGCGGGAAATGTTTGGGAATGGTGCAACGATTGGTATCGCGCCGATTATTACCTAGAACTGGCCAAGCAAAAAGGGCCAGTACGTAATCCCCAGGGGCCACCCAGCAGTCTGCAACCAGGGGAATCGGGAATGCCTCGTCGGGTTCAGCGCGGTGGGTCCTTTCTCTGTACGCCCCAATATTGCAGTCGCTACGAAGTGGGCGCACGCGGGCGGGGAGATGTGGATAGCGGTGCCAACCATCTTGGTTTTCGATGCGTACAATCTAAAAAAATGACGGGAGGGGACAAATGAAAAAAATAATGCTTAGTCTTTTCTGTCTCGGAGGTTTGGGATTATTCGCTGCGGATACTTTGATTGCTTCTCCAGATAGAACCGGCTTGTATCTATGCCATTGCAACACCAGCCTATGCCCGTACGGCGATTTTTCGATTCACTACGAAAGGAAAACCCAGTTCTTTAAAGCAGAGGGGCCAAAGTGGCTTTTCTCTGGTTATTTCGCCCGGCAGGAATCCAAGTCCACGGGTGAAGTCTATCTGATCACCCCAGAGAATTACACCATGGGGAAGTTCACCTTCGTGGTTGCTCCGTCGGGCGAAGTTCGATCGAACGAGGCCGACGTTATCTGTAAACAGTGAAGGATATGGTTATGAAAACAAAATCGCTTTTTAAAATAGTTTTGGTATTCGGGCTAATCATGCCGTGGATCGTGACCCCTGCTCTGGGTGCGACCACTAAGCCTAACATTATTGTCATCATGGGCGACGATATCGGTTGGTTTAATATCGGGGCCTACCATCAAGGGATAATGATCGGAAAAACTCCGAACATCGATAAGCTCGCCCGGGAGGGAATGCGCTTTACCGATTACTATGCTGAAGCCAGTTGTACTGCAGGGCGGGCAGCGTTTATTACCGGTGAGCTTCCGATCCGAACCGGCTTAACTACGGTCGGACAGGCGGGGGCAAAGGTCGGTATTCCCAAACCGGCGGTGACTCTCGCGCAGGTCTTAAAGCCCTTGGGCTATGCCACCGGACAGTTTGGGAAAAATCACTTAGGTGACCTGAATGAATATCTGCCTTGCGTGCATGGTTTCGATGAATTCTATGGCTACCTCTATCACTTAGACGCAATGGAAGATCCGTTCTACCCCGGCTATCCCAAGAATGTGCTCGATAAAGTGGGGCCTCGTAACGTGGTCCATTGCTGGGAGTCGAATACGGATGACCGCACGGTTGAGCCACGTTGGGGCATCATCGGAAAACAGCGGTTAGAGGACGGCGGAGCACTTTCTCCCGAACGGATGAAAACGTTTGACGATGAAATCGTGGATCGCACGCTCAAGTTTATCGATGGGGCCCAGCGCGATGGAAAGCCGTTCTTCATCTGGATGAACCCGACGCGAATGCATGTCTACACTCACCTGGCCCAAAAATACGTCGATCTTCAGAAGACTGAAGGCTATGGCATGGAGGAAGCCGGTATGGCCCAGCTCGATGATATGGTCGGCTCGGTGATGAAGAAACTTCGGAAGTCTAGAATCGACGATAATACGATCGTTGTTTTCACTACGGACAACGGTGCTGAAGTGTTCACCTGGCCCGACGGGGGAATGACGCCATTTCGTGGGGCGAAAGGGACTCTTTATGAAGGAGGTTTCCGCGCTCCTGCGATCGTTCGCTGGCCCGGGAAAATCAAACCGGGCAAAGTATCGAACGGGATCTTTTCCGGCCAGGATTGGTTTCCGACCCTCGCCACCGCAGCTGGTGCGCCGAAGATCACGGAAGAGCTCTTACTGGGAAAGACCCTCAGAGATGAGAAATTCAAAGTGCATTTAGATGGCTATGATCAAACCGATCTCTTAACTGGGGCGGGGCCCTCGAAGCGCCATGAAGTCTTCTACTTCGTGGAAGCGAACCTCGGCGCAGTGCGGGTCGACGACTATAAATATGTGTTTCTCAGCCAGCCTACCGGTTGGTTCGGGCCTAAATTGGTTTTAGACTGGCCGGAACTTTACAATCTCAGATGGGATCCGTTCGAGCGAGCTTGGTTTGATCAAGCGCCTCCCTCCATGTACCATTTCTTTGGACATGAGTTCTGGCGTTTCGTCTTTGTTCAAAACGTCGTGGCATCTTTGGGACAGACTATCATTGACTATCCGCCCATGCAGAAGTCGGCTAGTTTCAATATCGAGCAAATAAAGGAAAAGATCGTACAGGCGATACATGGTCCCAGTAGTTGGGGGCCATCCATCCGACCCCGTTACCGTATCCCGGATTAGCGTTTAGGCGGCTCGCCTTCTCGGGGGCAAGGACTCCCGACGCAAGCGATCTTGGAGAAAGCAAAGCACGATCTTTTCCTGCGGACTCAGGCCAGACTTAGCGGAGAACGTTTTGGAAACCGAGGTCATGCTTAGACCGCGCACTAAGATTCCTTGGAGATAGGCCTCGACTACCGTGGGGTGGATATAGGATTTTCGGCATACCGCTCGAGTATTGCCCAATCGTTGAGCCACCTGTTCAACCGCCTTGACGACATTCTTTTTAAGCTGAGTCACGAGAGTCGTTTCCTCAAAAGCGATCAGCGCCTGGGCGGCAAGAACGGTCCCAGCCCAGGTGCGAAAATCTTTAGCGGTAAACTCCTCTCCGAGTGTTTCGCGTAAGTAGGAATTGACATCAGCTGAGTCGAGACAATGCCGCTTTCCCTCGTCGTCAATGAATTGGAAAAGTTCATGTCCAGGGAGATCCTGACAGCGTTTTACAATCCGGGCGAGCTTGGGATCGTTGATTTGAACGGAACGAAGAACGCCGCTTTTTCCGCGAAATTGGAATCTGATTGAGGAACGCCCAACCGTCACGTGTCGATTACGCAGTGTAGTTAGGCCAAAATGATGGTTCTCCTGAGCATATTCTTCATTTCCGATGCGAATCAAGGTCACTTCCAGCAACCGGATCACCGTCGCAATGACTTTGTTTCGCGATAGACCGGGATGTTTTAAATCCCGAGCCACTCTTTTTCGCAGTTTCGGGAGTGATTTTCCGAAGGCAATCATTTTGTGGTACTTAGTTTCATCTCGAATTTTTCGCCACTTAGCGTGGTATCGGTATTGTTTTCGTCCCCGAGAGTCTCTGCCTACCGCCTGTAAATGTCCATGTTCATGACTGCAAATCCAAACTCCTTGCCAAGCCGGGGGAATAGCGAGTGCTCTAATTCGGGAGAGGATTTCCTTCTCTCTCACCAGCCTGCCTTTTCCATCACGATAAAGAAAACCTTTGCCCGCACGTAGCCGCTGAATCCCTGGCGATTGATCCGATACATATCGCAGGCCGGCAAACGAAGCGGCGTTCAGTGGATTGAGAGTATGATGGTACGAAAGGGTTGGTATCGTTTTAAGGGTTTCCATGATCCTTGTTTCCTCAGCTCTCAGTTCCCAGAGTTTCCATCACCGGTCCCGGGACGTGGCAAAAATCCGGAGCGAGCAGGGAGTTCTGCCCCGTCGGGAGATTTTTCCTCCCCAGCTTGATGTCCAGCATCGGGGCCTGAGAACGCTGCGATTTCGCCATCTCTTTCATTCCATCCTCAGCCGTGGGGGAAAAATTAGCTCCCATCACCGAGCTTAAGCAATGCACATGCCAGCAAGAGTCGTTGATCTGGATTTGCAAAAACCGAGAGTCTCAAAAAGGCGCGACGGAGCACGCGCTGAAGCGCGTGTTTCGTCGGTATTTCTCTCGGTAATGTCGATGTCTTTTTCGTTGATCGGGTTGGAAATGAATTTTCCCGGGTGAGAGTTCTTCCCCTTTTTCCTCAGGGGAATGGCAATCCACAAGCCATAGAGACTTCTGCCCCGAGGTGATTAGATCGGGGGAAAAGTTCCTCCCCCGATCGATCCTCGGTTAAGAAGCCTGCTTTAGTTCAGGGAGTTTTTCTGATTCCTGAGCTTTAAATTTCTGCTTAAGTTCTTGGAATTGAGTGGCCAATTCCAATGCTTCGTCTTTACTCAGGAGCTTTTTTGCCAAGGGGTGAATTTCCCCTTCTTCTTCCTCAATATGATGATCGACCAGGTCTTTTAACACTTTCGCCTTTGCGGCCCATTCTTCGGTTGCGCAATCGAGCTGTTCAAGTTCCTGCAGCGTCGCAGCGCCCAGCGTATGTTCATCCTTGGCTTCGAAAATGAGCACGCGCTCTTCTCGATCGGAATTCAACTTCGGATAAAACACCATTTCTTCTGCGTGGTTATGGGAAACTAACTCTTGAGCAATCTCCCTGAGTAACGTGGTTCGTTTCTTCACGGCGCGTTCCGTAGTTTCGGTAAGATCTTTAAGCAAGGCTTGGACTGCCCGATGCTCTTTTTTAATTACAGTAAAAATGTCCATTCCAATCTCCTTTTGAATTCTAAAGCTTGAAACACCAAATCGCTGCGGACTCAGGCCTCTGCAGCGACGGTCAAGCGTTGGTTTGACAGATAACATTGCAACTCTAGTGCCATGAGTGGACGAGCGGTTTGACAATTTGGATAAAATCGAAATTCTGTATATGGGTAAATAGTTCTGTATATGGGTAAATAGTATCGAGGAAAATAATGGGATCTTTGCCTTGCTCTCAAAAGCGGATCCAGCGTCGAATGGGTTGCTACATAGGCTGTGCGGGCTGGTCCATTCGAAGTGAGCATCGGAGTTTTTTCCCCCCGGAGGGAACTCATTTGGAAAAGTATGCCCAAGTTTTCAACGCAGTGGAGATTAACACTAGCTTTTATCGCCCTCATCAAAAGACAACCTACCTGCGGTGGAAGCAGAGTGTTCCGGCGGAGTTTCGATTTTCCGTAAAACTCCCCCGCGAGGCGACTCATCTAAGGCGACTAAGAGCAGCGCAGCCAGTATTGGAACGGTTCCTCATCGAGACGTCGGGCCTGGGAGAAAAACTCGGGGTTATCTTGATCCAATTGCCACCAAGTTTGGGGTATGAAGCGGCAATCGCTGAACCCTTTTTCTCCTTTCTTCGAAGAAACAGTGATTGTCGGTTAGCCCTCGAGGCGCGCCATGCAAGTTGGTTTGCGCCTGAGGTTCTGCAATGGCGAGATCAAATGGGCCTTAGTGGCGTAGCGGCCGATCCCGCCCCGGTCCCTCTTTCGGCGATCGCCACTGGTCCCCAGCTTCGCTATTACCGATGGCACGGAGCTCCGCGAATTTACTATTCTCCCTATTCCCGAGACTCTCTATCCGCGCTCGCAGCCAAAATGGATCAGGAAGTGACTGCCGGATTTGAAGTCTGGGCAATACTGGACAACACGGCGTTGGGGCATGCCACAGCAGACGCAATGTACTTAAACTCATGCCCCGTTGCTTCGGTCTCAGCTGAGTTGCCTGAGGCTGCTAGGAAAGAATGCTTTGCTGATTTGACTCTGCCGGATCCCGAAGTTAACCATCACTCATGAAAGTAGCGGAAGCAACCAGGGGCCTTATCTTAGATGTCGACGGCACTCTAGTGGATAGCAACAACCAACACGCCCGTTCATGGTATGACACTTTTCTTGAGTTCGGATATCAGATTAATTTTGATGTGATTCGTCAACTCATCGGCATGGGAGGCGACAAGTTGATTGCTCGACTCATCGGACAACGGAATGATTCGAAGATCGGCAAGAAAGTTTCCAAAAGGCGAGACGAGATATTTGAGACCCGATATTTGTCTGAGATAAAACCATTTCCCAAGACGCGGGAATTAATTCAGTGGCTGAAGCAAGAAGACATTCAATTGGCGGTAGCCACTTCCGCCCCAAAACACCAGCTTTCGAAATTATTGGAGGTGGCCGAGGTCGCTGACCTTTTACCTCAAAGAGTTTCTGCGGAGGAAGCCGGAGATTCAAAGCCCGATCCCGATGTCATCAAGTTGGCTTTGCAAGGACTCAAAATCCCTCCAGAAAACGTCCGAATGTTAGGAGATACTCCCTATGACATTGAAGCGGCTGCCCTAGTAGAAGTCCGCACCATCGCCCTCCGCTGCGGCGGGTGGGAAAGTAACCTGCTCACCGGAGCTCTCGCGATTTTTGCCGATCCCGCAGATTTACTGAAGGGTGCCCATCTACTTTTCAGCTGAAAAGGTATCGGGTGCAAATTTGTCGGAAAAAGTTACCCGCTACTTATCCAGCTGAAAAGTAGATGGGCACCTGTTAGGCTTGATAAGTAGGGAAAATAATAGCATAACGCAACGAGTGGTAACCTTTAATCCGGCTCAAATCAGAAACCGATGGGAGCTGTCCATTGCTTCGGCTTAGGCGAAAGCAGAAAGATGATGGCTTAATTGGGTCAGCGACTTAGCATTTTGCTGGTAGAAGACAACGAGGGAGATGCTTGTCTTATGTGCTCGCTGCTCCATGAATTTAAAACTTCGGAATATGATCTCGACATCAAGGTATGTACCGATGGTCAATCCGCGTTAGATTATCTGCGCAGCGAGCTGAACCAAAGTTCGCAGACACCGGATGTCGTGATCCTCGACGTCAATTTACCCTTGAAAAATGGTTTTGAAGTGCTGAAGGAAATGAAAGAGGATCCCCAGCTCAAGACGATACCCGTGTTTTTTCTGACCACCTCTCAAACCCACCAAGATATTCTTCGCGGCAAAGCCCTAGGGGTGAACTCATTTCTTACCAAGCCCGACCAAATAGAGGTGTTGGAAGAACTTATTCGGAAATTTTATAAGGTTGAGCTACCCGCTGCGCTAGCCTCTAAGGCGGCCCCAGAGAATGGTTGATGGCCTTGAATCCTAAATCAATGGCTTCGGGTAAACCGGTTGTTGTCGGGGTAGGCGCTTCTGCCGGGGGATTATCGGCATTAACGGCATTGTTTTCTGAACTTTCTGAATCGACCGGAATGTCCTTTATTGTGGTTCAGCATGTCCACCCGAATTATCAGAGCAACCTTCCCAGTATTCTCCAGCGAGTGACCGCCCTGCCGGTAAAGCAAGCTCAAGAGGGAGATAAACTGCAGAGCAACCATATCTATGTTGCCCCGTCCGATAAGGACGTCCTGGTTGAGGCTCATGGCTTAAGGCTCATTCCAAGAGAATTGACTCTCAATTTGCACATGCCGATTGACACCCTATTTTGCTCACTGGCCCAGGCCCATGGACAGAATTCAATCGCAATCGTTTTGTCGGGAACCGGGAAAGACGGAACGATTGGACTTAAAGGCATTAAGGAAGTTGGCGGGATAACTTTTGCCCAGGATGAATCCGCGGAGTATTCGGCGATGCCGACTAGCGCCATACTCGCAGGTTATGCCGATCACGTTTTACCCCCCAAAGAAATTGCCCGAGAATTGCTACGTTTTTCTAAGCTCGGCGGAACGGGAGACGAGAGTCCTAGGGGCGATTTGGAAGAGCACTGTTTTCGCGGGATTACCAGTCTAGTGCGCGATTTTATTGGGGTGGATTTCAGCGAGTACAAGCAGTCGACGATAATGCGACGAATTCACCGCAGAATGGCCAACACTAGGGTAGAAACGCTGGAGAAGTATTTTGATTATTTGAAGCGAGAGCCCAGTGAAGTTGAAAACCTTTTTCGCGATCTTCTTATCAACGTTACTAGTTTTTTTAGAGATGCGGAGATGTTTAGTGAACTGAGTAAACTCGTTTTCCCCAGTCTAACGGAAGGCAGGGCAACGGAGGATACCATCCGAGTTTGGGTGCCCGGATGTTCCTCGGGTGAAGAGGTTTACTCTTTGGCCATTAGTATTTTGGAATATCATTCTAACCAAGGGACCGCATACCCTCTGCAGATCTTCGGAACCGATATTAGTGAACCCGCGCTGGCCAAAGCGCGAGCTGGAATCTATCCCGGAAGTATTTCAGCCGTCCTGTCAGCCGAACGCTTGCATTCGTTCTTTGAGCCTATTGAGGGAGGATTCCAAGTTAAGAAGTCTTTACGGGACTTATGCGTCTTTGCCCGACACGATGTTATCGCTGATCCACCGCTCTCCCGAATGGACTTAATCAGTTGTCGAAATCTGCTTATTTACTTAGGACCGGTGCTGCAACAGAGAGTAATCCCACTATTTCACTATGCTCTCAAACCTTCCGCCTCTTTCCTAGTGTTGGGGAAGTCTGAGTTTGTAGATGTTTTTTCGGATTTTTTCATTCCGTTGGATAAGACGCACAAGTTTTTTATGAAAAAGTCGATTCCATCTAGGAATCTCTCTTACCCCCTTGCCCAGAGCTCTACTTCCAAACTGAATTCAAAAAAGCTGGATTCCGCGATGGTTCCGCTAAGGGATTCGGGAATGGATATCCAAAAAGAAACCGATCGATTGCTGCTTGCGGCTTTTTGCCCTCCCGCGGTGGTCATTACCGAGAGTTTAGATATTGTCCAGTTTCGAGGAGATACCGCTCCGTACTTAAAACCGTCAGGCAGGGCTAGTCTCAATCTATTTAAAATGTTCCATCCGGATCTGATTCAACCGATCCGAACTGCGATCAGCCAGGCCAAAGAGCAAAACTGTCGAATTACTCTCAAACAAATTAAATTTAGAGTGGGTGATGAGTTTAATAATGCCGATCTAAAAATTATCCCGTTCCGAAGCCAGAGTCTTAAGGAAAAGTATTTTCTTTTGGTGTTCATGCCACTTCCCCCGCTGGGCCAACCGGCAGATCCACATTCCGATTCGGTTCACGATCAATCGATGGTGGCATTTGAGACTACCGAATTACACCGACTTTCTGAGGAACTAGAGGAAACCAGGAAACATTTGCAATTGGTGGTCGATGATCGCGAAACGAGCCTGGAAGAGCTTCAATCAGCGAATGAAGAAATTACTTCCAGCAACGAAGAGTTGAGTACCCTGAATCAAGAACTAGAAACCGCCAAAGAAGAGTTGCAATCCTCTAACGAGGAGTTAATCACCCTGAACGAGCAACTCGGCCAGAATTTGGATCAGTTAAAAAAGAGCGAGGAACAATTTCGTCTTTTGGTTTCTGGAGTGAAGGATTACGCGATCTTCATGTTGGATAAAGCGGGGAATATTCTGAGCTGGAATAGTGGGGCGGAGAAAATAAATGGTTACGCCGCAGACGAAATCATCGGAAAACATTTTTCTATTTTTTACCCCAGCGAGGATCAAAAGGCGGGTAAACCACAGATAGAACTTAACATCGCGGTTGCCGAAGGCCGCTTCGAGGAAGAGGGCATAAGGTTGCGTAAAGATGGATCGGCTTATTGGGCGAATGTCATTTTAACTCCCTTGTTTAGCGAAGGAAAACTAACCGGATACGCAAAAGTAACCAGAGATGTGACGGAAAAAAAGCGCACTCAAGAGCAGCAGCTTGAAAGCGAGGTTCGCTTTCGGCATTTGGTTTCTAGCGTTAAAGACTATGCCATCTTTTTGCTTTCCCCTGAAGGAAATATCGTCTCCTGGAATGAAGGGGCAGAGAGATTGAAAGGATATAAAGCTAGCGAAATAATCGGACAACATTTTTCAAATTTTTATCTCAAAGAGGATGCGGGTAAGCCAGCGCGAGAACTGCAAATTGCGCGAAGTAGTGGGAGTTGCGAGGACGAAGGTTGGCGAGTTCGAAAAGATGGTACGGTTTTTTGGGCGAATGTGGTCATTACGGCCATTAAAGATGACGCGGGCCGGTTTGTTGGTTTTTCAAAAGTGACTCGCGATTTGAGTGAGCGAAAGAAAATGGAGGAAAACCTAAAGCGAGCCAATGAAGAGTTGGAATTGAAAGTTGCCGATCGGACCAAAAAGCTAAGGGAATTGAATCGACAGCTGGAAGAGTCAAACTCTGAGCTTCAGCAATTTGCTTTTGTAGCCTCGCATGATCTGCAGGAGCCGTTGAGGATGGTATCCACATACCTGCAGTTTGTTTCCAGACGAGCTCAAGAAAAATTAGATGAGGAAGATAGGAAATATATCGGATTTGCGGTGCAAGGTGCCTTGCGCATGAAGTTGTTAATTGAGGATCTTCTTACCTTCGCGCAAATCGGGCGGGTGGACGCCAAAGTCAAACCCATCGCGGTCGAGCTTTTAGTGCAAGAAGCGGTTAAGAACCTAGAGGCGCTGATCATGGAAAGCTCTACCCAGATTCAGATCAACGATTTACCCACGTTAAGGGCCGAGCCCACCCAGATAGTTCAACTTTTCCAAAACCTCATTGGAAATGCCATTAAGTATCGGAGTGAAAACACTCCCTGCATCGTGATTTCTGCCGAGGATCAGGGAGGGGAATGGTGTTTCTCGGTGAAAGATAATGGCATGGGCATTAGTCCTGAGCATAAAGAAAGAATTTTTGTGGTTTTTCAAAGGCTACATAGTGATCGAGAAAAATTTCCCGGTACGGGGATTGGGTTAGCTATTTGCAGAAAAATTGTGGAGAGGCATGGAGGTCGCGTGTGGGTGGACTCTCAGCTCGGAGCAGGCGCGACATTCTATTTTACCCTTCCTAAGGACTAAGCCAGGCTTTCCTTAGTATCGCCGGTTGTGTCTTGGTTTTTGACTGTGAAAAGGTTGAACAGCAGAAATTCCGTCCTTAATTAATTTCTGTCGCGTTTCAAAGTTCTAATCCGCGATATTCCTTCCTAATTCATAATCTTCCTCTTCTGCTGACTTCTTAGACAGCACTTTCTCCTTCTTGGCAGTTTGGTTAGTTAATTTTGAGCTTACCCCTCCGTATACTCGAAGAATGCAAACCCTGCTTGAATCGAATGGAGGACAGATGAAAAGTCTCACCCCCGAACTCTCGAAGATAATTCCGGTCGCTATTTTTTCCATCATGACGCTCTCCGTGCTGATTGGTTGCGCGAAAGTGGAAGTCTCGGGCTCACTGCCAGAAACGGCAAAAAGCCCGATCGTCATCACGAGCGCAGAAGTCGCCCAGAAAAAATTGAATGCCGTTTTTCAGGCAACGTTGGGAAGACAGCCTACTCAGAATGAAGTCGGTCAGTTTTCCAGTCTGACCTATTCTACCAGTGCGCTTCAGATCTTGGCGACTTCGCTGCTCAACTCGAGTGCGGCGGTGGATCAGATGGTCACCAGCGTGGTTCGGGTTATCCTTGGAAGACAACCCACCCAAGACGAGCTCAAGGGGGTGGAAACCTTGGAAACCAAACTTGGCGTCGATCTCAACGAGCTGAAGCAGCAATATATGGCGAGCTTGTTTGCTAGCTCCGAATTTCAAACCTTGGCAAATAAATCATATAGCGGAGCAGCCGAGCAAAACTTCATCCAGGCGCTGTATTCGAGGTTGGGAACGGCCACGGTGACTCCAAATATTCTCCAACTGGCGCACATCAATATCGCCAAATATGGCAAGCGAGCCTTTGCTCTAGCCCTGATTAAGGTCACCCCCTCAGCTCTGAGCTCTCAGCCTCTGAGCACCACAGCGGCGGCCATTGCTCAAAACGTCAGTTCCCTTCACTAACCCTTTTTGTTTGAGGAGATTACGATGAAACGATTATTAGCGTTGATGATATTCTTGATGGCGACGGTGAGTATGGCGGATGGGACTCATTTACCCAACAACTTCGGTCAAGTAATCACTTATTATTATCAGTTCATCCTGAACCGTAATCCGTCTCCGAAGGAATACAATTTATGGGTCGCGCGTTTCTGGGCGTGCGAGGGAGGTGGGCTCTACGCTTGGGTCCAGCAAGACCTTTCTTCCGGCCCGGAATCTAAAGCTCTGATTAACAACTTATTAACCAAGCAGATTAACCGCAATCTCAGCAATATCGGTTATGGCTCCGAGTTATATGCGGACAATATCGAATATTACCTTAGTCAGAATGGACCTGCTTCGTTGCCTCGTTACATTGCGTACAGTCCAGAAGCCATCGCCATTTATCGGGCGATATCGCAAAATGTAATCGGTAGTCCCAACTTGAGCCAGCAGCAGGTGGACTATTACGCTGGAATTGATATCACTAGCGGCCTTGCCCCACTACCTTTCGCTGTCGGCAACGGGTTTGAAAGTCGCGCGGCACTCACCAACTACTACAGTGCGGTTACCGGAGGCAAAACCCCTTCCGCGGCGGACTTGAATAACTACGTCAATATTGCAGTGGGCATCGGTTACCAGGCGGCGCAACAGGCCATGTATAATAGCGCGGCAGCGGCTCTCTATCGAGCGACGTATTACTGCTCGGCGGACGTCCCTATTGTCGCTGGCATTATCTGGGGCCGAACTCCCTATCCTAATGAGATGACGATTTTCATCCAAAAGTGTATCTCCGATTTCCTGGGTGGAACCGATGGGGTCGCAAACTCCAATAATACTCTGGCCTATAGCTTCCAGTCGGTAAGTAATATTCGGGCTTTGTTTGAGTTGGCGTTTGACCGAGATCCGACTGCGGTGGAGTTGACCTCGTCGGCTAATTCAGTCGCGGCCAATGGAATCGCCGGTTTCACCATCCTGCTTAGCCAGAGTGATTTGGCCAGAGCGGTGTTAAATGAAGCATTCTTTAGCGTCACGGGTCGTCTGCCAGTGGTGCAAGAAGCCAATTACTACACCGGATTGATGGTAGCCCCTGGAGTTGGGATCAACGGAGTGACGTCATATGTGGCACAAAGCCTCGGCGGCATTGTTTCTCAACTGGTTGCCCAGTCGAAGCTCAATCGGCCCTTTCGACGATAATGACGTCGGTGGGAAATTGCAGCGTCTTTGATGCGGCCTGTTTCAACAGGGCCCTCGGTCTTTAGTCTCCGGCGGGGGAGCCCTCTCTAGTGTCTTTGAATAGAGACTAGAGAGGGCTCTGCATTCTTTAGAGCCTTTCACTTTCTCCCTTCTAATTTTCAAAATAAAAACGAACTGCGGATCTAAATTTGCATTCCCAAGGGTCTGGCGTTGCACTCGGTACGGCGCAAACGGGTAGGGCGGGATGTTTTAGTCGTTGAGCGCGGCCGTGGACTGATGGCAGGGCTGCAAATGCGACAGTTAATCACTTAGATTTGCAATGCTAGGTCGCTCGGCTGAGATCGGCTGAGATCGGCTGCGATCGAATCTTTTCGTTTCCCTCTGAGGAGTCTGCTTATGAAAGTCTTGATGGTTCTCACTTCCCACGATCAACTTGGCAACACCGGGCGCAAAACGGGTTTTTGGCTGGAAGAATTTGCTGCCCCCTATTTTGTTTTCAAAGATGCAGGGGCCCAGTTGACTCTGGCTTCGCCCCAGGGGGGAAAGCCACCTGTCGATCCTAAGAGTGACCTGCCGGAAAATCAGACTCCGGCCATGGCCCGGTTCAAGAAGGATGAAGGGGCACAAAAGGCCTTGGCGAATACCGGCAAACTTTCTGAAATGAAAGCCGACGATTTCGATACGATCTTTTATGTAGGTGGGCATGGGCCGTTATGGGACCTTGCCGAAAGTACGGTTTCTATCGCTCTCATCGAATCTTTCTACCAGGCGGGCAAACCAGTAGCTTTAGTCTGCCAATCACCCGGTGTGCTCCATCGAGTGACTGCGAACGGCCAACCATTGGTAAAAGGGAAACGGGTTACCGGGTTTACTAACCAGGAAGAAGAAGCTGTGCAGCTCACCCAGGTGGTGCCGTTCCTGGTGGAGAATGAGTTGAAGCGTTTGGGGGCGATTTTTGAAAAAGTTCCTAATTGGCAGCCGTTCTGCATCGTCGATGGAAACCTGATTACGGGGCAGAATCCTGCCCCGTCGACTACGACCGCTCAAGCCTTGGTGAAGCGATTGGGCGCGGAAAAAGCGGCGGCGTGAATTTTTCATCTGACTACTAGAAATTGGTCCTGAGCATCTATCGTTCTCCACGATGAATAGAATTATATTTAAATTCTTTAAAGATGCTTAGCGTCGCGTGGAGATCCGCTCGTAGTAGCCTTCTGCGATGCCTGGTTTTTTCTCTGCGACCGGCACTCTTGCGCAGTATAATTAAGGCTTCATCTTTTCAGCATAACTTACGAGAGGAATCACTTAATGAAGAATCTTTGGGCCATCGTAGCTCCGATTTCGTTCCTTGTTTTGGTGAATGGCTGTAGTAATTCGGCGGTAACCATTCCCACCACCCCTGCCGCGCCGGGAGATCAGATCACGTTGACCGCCAAACTAACGACCACGCGGGGGAAATCGGCGAACCCAGGTCGGAACCAAAACCGTTCTGCTCAAGCCCGAAGTTCTGTCGTCGGCGCAACCCTGCTTTGTGCGACACTGACCAACCCTCCGGTTTCCGGTTCGGGGGTAGTCGACAGCGATGGTAACGTCACTGTGAACTTCAAGGGAGCTCAGGAACCCTTCGGTTGTTTTCTTACCCCAGCAGATTCAGCAGTATCTATTCCTCTCGTCTTTGGCGATGGATCTTCCACCGGTACGATGGCGGTTGCTTCTGCGAATTTGAGTTTGGGAAATGTTTCCGTCACGACCGACGGCACAGGAGCGGTTGTGGCTTCGGCGACGTTACCGACGGCAGCAGCCCTTCAAACCACGACCCCTCCCGGACTATCCTGTCTCTCCGGAACTTGGAGTGCCACGACGAGCGATAGCTGTAATGGCGATGCCACGAGCTATAATCTTTTTTTTACCCCTCTTCCCGATGGCTCTTACGCGAACTCTTTTGTTGAGAACAATGGGGTAACGAATACGATTCATCTGACCGGAACGACCACCCCTGGGTCTCGTTGCGTTACGGTGAGCTCGACCGACGGCTTAGAGGTCGGCCAGAATTTCAGCGACATCAGTGCCTGGATGATTAATCCCGGTGGGGCAGGGATCATTCCTGAGCCAGGAACCACCATTTCTTCGCTCACCGCCTGCGGGGCAGGTCAGATTCAATTGTCGCAGCCGGCTGCCGGAAACGGAGCACCGGTAAGCGACAATTATTTGGTTACGGTTTGTGGTACCACCGCCCATAACACCAAGGATGTGGTTTACAACGCTACCGATAGCACGGTTTCTCTGACCTATCCGAAACTTTGCACGGATGTAGCGGTCGATCATCTTACCGGTGGGGCATGGTCTGCGGTTGGCGCTGGCTTCATTGCAGATCTCACTTCGGGCTCGAAGTGTCTCGGTGGCTTGCAGTTTCCCTCCGTGCTGGCGGTAAACAATCAAGTCACGGATGCCGACAATTCGAATACTTACTTTACGGCCGGGGTCGGAACAAAAATTTCGGCCATTCCGGGAACCTGTGCGGGTGGTTTTCAGATGTCGGTGAATGCTAATGCTTCTGGCACTGCGCTGCTCAAAGGCTATAATCTCTCCGGCCCATACAGCAGTTTTAATTTTTACGGGACGGTGACTTCGGGATCTCCTTGTGTCACGCCGACGCTTCCCACGGGTCTAACGGGGTATTTTGTCGGCGATAGCGCAGCTGCGATTTCCGCGGCGGCTGGAACCGGGGTGACTTTGGTGGCGGCAACAAGTCCCTGCAGCGGTCCTTATATGTTAAGTGAAGCGGCAAGCTCTAAGGCGACGACGGGAGAATCGATTATCATCATTCCCGCCAACACCGGGCTGACTTGTACGATGGGAATTTGTTTTGATGCCACGGGAAACGCTTATTCCGGTGCTGCGACCTGTCCCTCTGGCACGGCAGCGCTGACCGCGCAGACTGAAATAGACACCATGCCGATCAACGCCGATTGTTCCCGGCTTTGGGCTAGTGAATCGTACTCCTGTGTGGTCGCCTTCGATAGTGATGCAAGCCTCGCGGCTCATTGTGGTAGCGGTCAAAATACTTCAAATACACCGCTCACCGCCGTGCGAAGTCGCTATGCGCAGACCAATACAGGATGTGCAGGTTGTTATCCCAATATCAACGGTGCTACCGCCGATTACCCCATCAATGGTTGCGTTGGTTATGGAAATGTCACCTGTACGGCAAATCGGAACGGGTTGATGGATTCCAATATTGTGATGATAAAGCAGTAAGCGAAACGCTGAAGGGTTAAAGCCTTTCCGGGAGACCGGGAGGGCTTTTTTTTGGCCGTTTAAGTCGTCTTGGGAAGGGTGAAGTAAAAGGTCGAGCCGTGCCCGACTTCGGATCTCACCCAAATTTTTCCTCCATGATGGTGAATGATTTTGCGGCAAAGCGCTAAGCCGATTCCGTTTCCGCTATATTCGGTATGAGAGTGCAACCGATGAAACCATTGAAAAATTCGATCATAGCTTTCCTCGGCCATGCCGATCCCATTATCTCTGACCGAGAACGTCCAATCCGTAAGATTGGCCGAAGCGCCAATTTCAACGCGGGGAGCTGCCTCCGAACGAAACTTCAGCGCATTGCCAATCAGATTGGTGAAGACTTGGCTGAGTTGAACGGCATCGGCTCTAATCTGGGGAAGGGGATTCCATTTGATTTCGGCTTTAGTTTCTTGTGTTTCGCTTCTCAGGGTGGCATCGACCTCACTACTTAGCAAATTCCAATCGATTTCCCTAAGGACGTTCTTACATTGAATCATCCTTGAAACCGCTAAAAGGTTTTCTACCAAAGATCGGAGCCTGGTTGCTCCGTCTTGGGCGAATGCCATATATTCTGCCGCGTTGTCGTCCAAACTTTCGCTGTACTGCTTTGACAGCAGGCTTAGATAAGATGAGATGATCCTTAGCGGCCCCTGAATTTCGTGGGAAGCGATAAAGGCAAAAGCCTCCAGCTCAGCATTTGATTTCTTCAGATCGAGGATCTGTTTTTCTAGCAATTTCAATTCACTCGTCGGAGAATAGGTTTCAAAATGAGCGAGGTTAGGCTCCAAAAAATTAGATGAATATCTGGTCATTTTCGTTGCCCTCGATTTAACAGAGATCGCGACTCACTGCTCGCTTGCCTGAAAATTCCAATCGGTTTCTATAGAGCTAGATGTGGGATCGCGGAATTTTATTCCCGAACAGTTGAAAATATTTTGTGGGAGAATGACTTCTTGCGACAGGGGTTGGATGCTCTGAGTCAAAATAAATTCTCGGTTCTCAGGAATAAAAGAGTTGAACGCACAGTCCTGGTGATAGAGAACTTTTTCATGGAAGAGAGTAAGCTAACGCGTTTTAATTCTGCGATTTTGCCGTTACTTCCGGCAGCCTATCAATTTGCGCGCTGGCTAACTCACAATTCGAGTGAAGCCGAGGATTTGGTGCAGGAAGCCTTCTTGCGTGCTTTTCAATTCTTCGATGGTTTTCGAGGAGAGAATGCGCGGGCATGGCTATTGAGTATCGTGCGAAACGTCTTTTATACATCTCTTAGGCAGGGTCGCGGGCATCTTCCGGAGGCGGAGTTCGACGAAAAAATCCATCTCGGTGACGAGTGCCCGTTTCTGCCACCCGATGAAAGTTTATTGTTGAAGACAGATAAGCAGGCATTAGGGTTAGCCTTGGCCGCGTTGCCCGTTGCTTTCCGAGAGATAATAGTTTTGCGCGAGATTGAGGAAATGTCTTATCAGGAAATTTCAGCCTTGACTCAAGTGCCGCTGGGCACCGTGATGTCGCGGCTGGCTAGGGCTCGCAGGCTTTTGCAAAATTTCATGGCCCCTCAGTATGAAAAGGAGGAAGCCCATGAATTGCGAAATTAAGCAAGAGTCACTCTCTGCCTATTTCGATGATGCGTTATCGGCTAGGGAAAAAGCGGCCCTCACGGCCCATCTTCCTCAATGCTCAAATTGTGTGCGAAATCTTCAAAGGCTTGAGGCTTTGCGCAAAGAGATCCGCGAGACTTACGTTCCTTCGCTGCCGCCCCTGTATTTAGAGTCGCGAATTCAAGCAACACTTCTTGAGGGGCAAAGACCTCCTTCTCTTTCCCGAGCGGTCGTTCTCCCGTCCTCGTGGTTAAAGGGATGGCATTCCGCGGGAATTGCGGCGGCAGCTGCCGCAGGGTTAATGATTGCCATCTTGGTCCCTAAATTTTCTGAGCGTCTAGCCGGAGATTCACGTGATTCTCAAGAAGTGGTTTCTAGTCATATTCGGGCTCTGATGGAGTCCCATTTGACTGACGTTCCTTCCAGTGACCAGCATACGGTTAAACCCTGGTTCAACGGGAAATTGGATTTTACCTTTCCCGTGCCGGATTTGAAAACCGATGGCTTCGACCTCATCGGTGGTCGCGTGGATTATATTGAGAATCAAAAGGTCGCGGCAATTGTCTATCGTCGGCGACAACATCCGATCAACCTATTTATTTGGCCATTATCCAGAGTCTCGATTCCTCCTGCGATAACGGCCCAGCGTGGTTACAACCTCATTCATTGGACGGATTTCGGAATGAGTTTCTGGGCTGTTTCGGATCTAAATCGCAAGGAGCTGGATCTCTTCGTTCACCACTTTGAGATCGCTGCGAAAAAATAACGAGCTTTGCTCATAAGCAGGGACGATGTCAGGCCTAGCAGAGGGCTCTGCTCCATTTTACTTGCGCCGACCGGGGACGAAAAGAATCGTGGCCATCATTTGGCTTTCGGCTTTTTCACTTTGGACTGATTCAACGTCGCAGCAGCGCGCAGGAGAGTTTTAAGTGCTTTCTGATTGATTTTTTCACCCTCGAAGAAGTCGATGGCACGTCTGGTATTGCCTTCGAGGCTTGAATTGAAAAGGCGGGAGGGGTCTTGGAGTGCGGCCCCTTTAGCAAAGGTCATCTTTACTACGCTTTTATAGGTCTCACCGGTGCAGAGGATTCCGTCACGGGACCACACCGGAACTCCCCTCCACTTTAACTCCTCGACAACTTCGGGCACCGCCTCTTTGACGATGCCACGCAGTCGACTCAGCATGTCGCCTCGCCAGTCGCCCAGTTCCTTGATTTTTTCGTCGATAAGCTGGGAGGGGGATTTACTTTTTTTCCCTGCTGGTTTTGTTTTCATAGGCGTCTTTCTCGGTAGTTTGCGGTTTTTGCAGGAGGAGAGTTCCAGCCTTTTGATTTTAAGTGGGGTGGGCCGAAATCGCAAGCGGGCCTCACGGCTCGGCCGGCTGCGTCCCCAGTCTTGCGCACGGCAAATCAACCGAGGATGAAGCGGTTCGATTGATTCAAGGCCTCGCCAATGGTTCCGAGGTCGACGAAACGGTGTCGGGACTGGTTTCCGCGATGCGGAAAAATCTCAAGTATTCGGTGCGAAGTCTCGACGCTTTGCTTACCGTTATCTGGCGGTAAAATAAGCGGGCAGGGGATACGAAGGGCGGGGAGAGAACGTTTTTTATTGAAAGCTCGTTATAAGCTTACCCACTCCGAATTTCTCAACGTCCGGAATTTCACCCGATGGGTCGATTGAAATCCCAACTTTACGTAAAGGGAAGCCGAGGTGTTTTGGTCGGTTAGAGCCACCTGATGTCTCACCCCGAGCGAGTCTAAGTGTTTGTTTCGGGCGGCGATCAAACAGCGATGAATTCCCTGACGTCGGTGGGAGGGAATGACAAAATCGCCTTTTAAGTAGGCCCAATCGTCCTTATGGAGGGCGGCTGCCGCTCCCAAGATTTCTCCTGCAGAATTTTGGCAAATCAGAATGGTTTGCTGCTTATCGACTAAACGAAGCTTTGCGATTCCGAGTAAAAGGGGAGCCACGGCGGCAGAATTTCCCCAGGCTTTTCTCTGCGCCCCGACATAACCCACCACAGTGCTTTCATCCAGCAGAGTGATGCGATGCTTGACGGGAACCGATTTTACGATCGCTTCCGATTTCGCATAAACACATTCCCAGGTTTCCCCCGAGGGCATTTTACCTTCCAGAACTTCAATGATTTCGGGCGCGGTGTCGGGCCAGAGCTGCCAGCCCAAGTTAATTTTTTTGGCTTTCATCTCCTGCAAAAAAACTTCTACCTTCGCTGTCTCATCCCCACTAAGCGGACAATTCGCGACGGCATTTGCCCAAATTTCTGGCTGCAAAATGCTTTGCACTCGTTCCCCGATGCCATCGGAAATCACTTGAGAATCAGCGAAGACTGCTGCGTTGCGCAGGTAAGCCTGCTGGGTGAAGGTCTCGATTTGCTTTTGGGTTACCATTCAAGAATTCTACCATGTAATTCGCCACGGCATTAAGTCGCTCATTCGTCGGCGCAGTTAGAGCGGTGAGATTGCTTCGGCCCTACGGGCCTCGCAACGACGGCAGGTCCTACAGGCCTCGCAACGACGGCAGGTCCTACGGGCCTCGCAACGACGGCAGGTCCTACGGGCCTCGCAACGACGGCAGGTCCTACAGGTCTCGCAACGACGGCAGGTCTTTGGGTCTCGCAACGACGGCAGGTCTTTGGGTCTCGCAACGACGGCAGGTCTTTGGGTCTCGCAACGACGGCAGGTCTTTGGGTCTCGCAGCGACGGCAGGTCTTTGGGACTCGCAGCGACGGCAGGTCTTTGGGTCTCGCAGCGACGGCAGGTCTTTGGGTCTCGGAGCGACGGTCGTATCTTTGGTTGTCTTTGCGAGGTCCGAAGGACCGAAGCAATCTCGTCGTAACTAGCCACGGCATTGAGTCGCTCATTCGTCGGCGCAGGTAGAGCGGTGAGATTGCTTCGGCCCTACGGGCCTCGCAAAGACGGCAGGTCCTACAGGTCTTGCAACGACGGTCGGCCTCTCGCTCCTTGCAACGACGGCAGGTCCTACAGGTCTTGCAACGACGGTCGGCCTCCCGCTCCTTGCAACGACGGCTGGCCCTACGGGTCTTGCAACGACGGTCGGCCTTCCGCTCCTCGCAACGACGGCTGGCCCTCCGGGCCTCACGCAGACGGCCGGCGAGTCGAACTCAGGGCTTCACTTTACCTGGACCGGCGCTGGCGAATTTGTTAAGGGACACCGCTTCCTTGAGGCAGGTAAATTTATTAGAGGAAAATGATGTTTAGAGTGATGCTTTTTGGTCTCGGGCTTCTGGGGTTTGGCTTCGACCGAATGGCGGTAGGGCTTGCGCCGCCTACCCACCCGAACCTCGTCCTCCTCTTGCTCGACGATCTCCAGGATGAACAGTACCTTCCGTTTTGGGATGCGATGCCCGACCTCGCTCCGCTAGCAAGAAAGGGAACCTGGTTCAAAAACGCCTTTGGCCCCAGTCCTATCTGCTGCCCCGGGCGGGTGACCACACTTTCCGGCCTCTACGGTCATAATTCGGGGGTAATGACCATTGCGAAGGAATTTGGAGCCGAGCGCTTTCGGGAAGGGGATAAACTCAAGCGCACGTTTCCGGTATTTCTCCAGCGGCAAGGCTATCAAAATGCTCTCGTCGGTAAATCCTGGAAAATGGCAGAGAAAAAACTCTCCTCCACTACGGTCGACCCGGGTTGGTGCTTTTGGAGCGAAATGGGTGGGGCTCGAATGTACCGAGGCGAGGAGTATTTCTTATTGACCTGGCAGCGGTCATCCTCACTCCAACTGGAATCTCATTCGGGTCCGGGCCACTATTCTACCTTCGTCCTCGGCGAAAAGGCGGAAAGCTTTATCCGCAAGGGATGGAATCCTAAACAAGGCCCGTTCTTTCTCTGGCTTAGTCCCACGGCGCCTCATCTTCCGCTGCAAGCACCAGATTTTGATCGTTATGGGCAACCCAGCTTGCTTCGCGCCGAGGCCCTACGACGGTGGCCTCCGGAAACGTTTCCTGATTCTCTGATTCCCAATTTTGGTATCAAGGATCCCCTGGAACAAAAGCCTAGCTGGCTTAGGCGAGAGGCCCCTCTGCGCGAGCGATTTCTCAATTATCCCAAGGAAGAGTATCCGCGCAGAATGGGTTCTTTGCTGGCGTTTAATCAAGCCTTCAAAGATTTTCGTCGGGTGCTTGAGTCGGTAAAATACGACGACAAAACCTCGGCCTTTGATCATACGGTTTTCATCCTGACTTCGGACAATGGCTATAATAACGGCGCTCATCGCCTGATCCACAAGATGGCGCCCTACGAGGAAAGTCTCAGAGTGCCCCTGTATGTTTTTGGCCAGGGAATTGCTGAACGCGAGGTGGAGCAAATGGTGGGTCTGATGGATCTTGCTCCAACTTTCATTGAGCTGGGGGGAGGAGCTCCTCCTCAGTTTATGGATGGTCGCTCCTTCGCCCCTTTACTCGATCCCAGTCGTAATCCTAATTCTGTCGCCTGGCGGAATCGGATTGTCGGCGAGTATCGCACCGGAGGGGTAGCGGCTGGAGAACATCCTGAATGGGCGCTTAGGGACAAATCTCTCCGCCGAGGCTGGCAGCTCGACGTGGCTTCGTATGACCTGCTCAGAACCGAGCGCTATAGTTATATTGAATGGCTCGCCACCGGAGAGCGCGAGCTCTATGATGTTCAAAATGACAAATGGCAGATGCATAATCTGCTCCTTCATCCCAGCGAAGAAAATAAGCAATTGCTGCGCGAGCTAGATGGGGATCTCCAAATTCTGAAAAATTGTTCCGGCCGTTTGGGAGTGAAACGTGCGGATGGTTCCTTTGCCAAGGTGCCTTGCCCTTAATCGGGGAAAGATTTATTGGACGGTCACCGAACCTGGATAATAGGTATTGGCGCGAGCCGCGAATTCTGCAAGGGCCCTGGGGTCATCCCGGTTTACCGCAATCCCGTGTTGAATATATGGCGCGGCTTCACTGGCGCTAATGCCATAGTTTTTCATCAGAATAAACGCATTGGTGATATTCGTCGACATGGCGCTGATGCCAGTTTTCTCGTCGGTTTGAAAGTGAATATCTAAAGCCCCTCCCAAAAGCTGAGCTTTCAAATCTCCCGGGAGTTCGAGGTGTGCGGCTAGATTTAGCGTCATCTGGTAAATAAAGGGATCTTGCTTTAGCTCAGATTCCTGCGCCTGGATGAGATGATAGAGATCCAGAGAATTATCCTTGAGGCCCTCATGGAGATCTTGCATGAACGCAGCAAACTCCGGAGAACTATTGCGAGCAATCGCTTCAGAAATATAAACGGCGAGTAGCTCACTAGCCCTACCCGAAGGAAGGCGATCCGTAACCGATCGGTAAAGCCGCCCCACGGTGGGTAGACTCTCTAAACGGTCATGGAAATATTGAATGGCGAGTTGAGCGGCCGGGGAATTCGGATTCGCCGGCAGAACACCAGTCCGCCCAGGCGCTGCGGGGAGAGAACTAGGTAGCCGCGGTGATCCCTTTTGGGTCGCTGTCGTGTTTGAGGAGGAAAGCAATGCATCAGCGCGAAGAGGATTTTCCTGAGTCTTAAAGCGCAAGAACCCTCCCACGCAAATCACTGCGATTACGAAAATCGCGATGGCCTGGTAGCGTCTTGGTATTTTCATAACTGCGTATTCTCCACACATTGGGTAGACGGAGGAGGTCCATTATTTGTATAGACGTAACCCGAAATCCAATCGGTGGTTAAAATAGTCGCAGTGTTATTAGACTCAAGGCTGGTGAAGTTTTGCGTGTTTCCACTCACATAGGAAAGAGTGGCGGGAACGCCGTTATTTCCCTGAGGCGCAGGAAAAGTGACTCCGATGGTTGCTGAAAAGACAGTTCCCCAGGGATCATAAATCGTGAAATACCCGCCATCGACTCCGTTAACCGCCACGGCGTGGCAGTTTCCAATTCCTTGGGATTGGGTACAAATCGCTAGCCATCCTAAAGGCATTCCCTGTCGATAACTAGCGACACTATTGTAGGGAACGACGTTGTAAGGGAAAGAGTAAGAGGGCGAATCAAATAAATCCGTTTGGGTGCACTGCCCGACCATATTGATCATACCGTTATTAGGGGAGGGAGTTCCTCCATTAGAGATATCGGTACCCAGCAATTTCATCGATTGGAAGATGAAGGGATACTCCGAGAGAAACGGGCTGGTGGAGTCGCCGGAGGCGAAGGCGGTTGGAATTGCCGTCGATTGTAAACCGGTATAATTCTGAACTTCCTGGAAGTAGGAACTTAAGATCATCGCGCCCGAAACCCCGCCACACCAACCCATATCGCCGGGGACATTATACTTAGTCGTGTTGCTCCCGAATACATATTGGGTGTTGATGTATTGAGTGAGCTTGGGATCCGATTGATCCCACAAAGGCATCATGGCGTGAGTGCAAAGCGTATCGCTTTGGCAAGCCATTGCGTTCACCGCATTAGGGGCAATGGAGAGATTCAAAGACAGCGCATTTCCGGTCGCGGAATTGTTGGATGGAGTTAACGTATATTGCGTTCCCGGAAGCGCAGTCGTCGGTGTGCCGGAGACCGAGCAGTCGTCTTGCGATAGCACAAGCCCTGCAGGCAAAGGGGGAGACGAGGCACAGGCCGCGATAATGCCACCAGCGTTGGTAGGAACTATGGGTTCCATCGCCGAGCCTACGGTGAGGCTGGCTTGGGCGAAATACAGATTTTCGCCGTACGACACATTCGGTGCCAGCGATGAAATGAGATCAAAGCCGACGAAAGTCTCGGTATAATTCCCGGTGGTCGGAATCGGCAACCATTCTCCGCCTTCGGCGCGATTGGGACTGAGCGAGACCTGGAAATTCGACATTACTGGCACGGAATGCAAAGATAAAAAGACTAAACCGCCGCTATACGTCGTACTTGGCGTTCCGGTGATGGTGCAAGAGGAACCGGAAAGTCCGGCCGGGGGAGAGTTATTGGCACAATTCGATACTGTCGTTCCACCACCTGCCTCCAGGGTCAGCGAGGGAAGAGGTTGCCCCTCGATAAAGACATAGTCGCTCTGACTGGTAGTCAACATGGCCGTTCCCGAAGGGCTCACCCCGAGAGCGAAAGTCGCCGTTGCGGTTGTTGAACTGGTCTCGACCGTGACCAAATACAGCGTTTGAGTGCTAGCCACTGTCGCGGTTCCGGAAATGGAACAATCGCTGGAAGAAAAACTCAAGCCCGTGGGAAGAGCCGGAGTTACGCTGCAATCGGTGATAGTGCCTCCTTGAAACGTCGGAGTAATGGAGGTCGGCATTCCCACTACGGTGGCAAACATGGCGTAGGGGAAAGGCGCTTTACTATAAGACAGCGGGGCTGGAGGCAGCACAAAGGTAAACGCGCTGGATAAATTCGCCGTCGTGGCATCAGGATTTTTCACACTGACCGGGTAGGGTCCGCCCGCGGCAGCGGCTGCGGTTAAACAACGGATCGAGGTCGCGCTGACATAAGTCGTCGAGTTGCAGGCCACTCCGTTGACCAAGGCCTTGGTACCGGCCACGAATCCAGTTCCCAGCAAAGTGATGGAGGTTCCGCCTGAAGCGTATCCCGAAGACGGTGAGATTGCGCTGATTTGCAGTTTGGTGGCAGCTGGCGCTACCGCCTTTGAGCTGTGTTTACAGGAGACCAGAAAGGCAAAAATGAAAAGGAAACTAAGCCCAGCATAGCGCATACGGACCTCAATAAAACGTCATTGGGAAAGAAGAGTGGAGCGAACTTCCAGCGGGGTAATCGTCCCTGATTCTACAAGCCAATTATGAAGCAATTTGTTTGGGTAGACGCTTCACTCTCCAAAGTTGGCTGAGAAATTGAGGGGTTAGGTGCGCTTAAAAGGATCTTTTTAATTCTTTGATGGAATCCGAGTGAGCGAGGAGAGGGCCTTACCCGTCTGACCTATTCGCTTGGCTCTGTCCTGCCCTTCATGTTTAATTGCGCGTGGCGACAAGTCAGTGAGGGAGAGTCAGAGTGAACGTAGAGAATAGCCAGACCGCTTTGGCTAGAGAAAAGAACGATCTTGCGTCGTTTGGTTATCGCGAAGAACTGGCGCGAAGTCTCGGGAGCTTTTCTTCGTTTGCGGCGGGATTTTCTTACATCTCAATCCTCACCGGGATGTTTCAATTGTTTTACCTCGGTTTCCATGCCGGCGGCCCCGGGTTTTTCTGGTCATGGCCCTTAGTCTTCGCGGGGCAAATGACCGTAGCGCTTTGTTTCGCTGAATTGGCCGCGCATTACCCCGTTGCTGGAGGTGTCTACCAATGGGCTAAGCTCACGGTCTCACCCTTCATGGGTCGGCTGACCGGGCTGGTTTATCTGGCTTGTCTCATTGTCACTTTGGCCGCCGTCTCCTTGGCGTTGCAAAATACATTGCCCCAGATCTGGGAGGGGTTTCAGGTTTTTGGAAAATTGAATAATCCTTTGGACAGCGCTCAGAACGCGGTTTTTTTCGCCTGTCTGGTGATTCTGCTAAGCACTTTGATCAATACGGTAGGCGTCGGTTTTCTCTCCAAAATAAATAATGTCGGCGTGACTTGTGAGCTTTTGGGAATCGCAGCGCTTATCGTCTTATTGGCGCTTCACCTGAAACGCGGGGCACTGGGCACTATCGTCCCGCAAGCCCCGATGGGAAATGCAGAGCTTCGATCTTACCTCCCGTCTTTTTTTGCGGCCACCGCGCTAACCGCGTCCTACGTGCTTTTTGGATTTGATACGGCGGGATCCTTGGCGGAGGAGACACTGCGGCCGCGAGAGCGAGCTCCCCGCGCCATTTTACAAGCGTTGCTGGCAGCCGGGATTTCAGGGGGAGGGTTGCTCTTACTCGCACTGATGGCCACGGGATCGCTTCACTCACCTGAGCTCAGCACTTCAGGCGGAGGGCTGGGCTTTATTGTCCGAGAGAGTGTGGGGGAGACGTGGGGAAAGATCTTGTTGTGCGATGTGGTCATTGCCATTATCGCCTGCGTTCTCGCCGTGCACTCCGGCATCGTTCGATTGATTTTTTCCATGGCTCGAGACGAAAGCCTTCCGTTCTCATCGCAGCTTTCGCAGGTGGATCCTCGCTCAAAATTGCCTCTGGTCCCTGTTTTAGTCTCGGCTGGGATGGCCATCGCTCTGCTCTTGGTCAATCTCCGCTTTCCCAAGATCGTCGAGTTGGTGACTTCCCTTGCCGCTCTTTGGGCCAATCTAGCGTATTTGCTGGTTGGCACCGGACTCTTATATCGACGATTTCACGGCTGGCCGGCCCTGATTTCCGATGTGTCTTCCGACCGCTTTTTCACTTTGGGCCGTTGGGGGATGCCAATTAATCTTTTGGCCGTCTGCTTTTCGGTTTTCATGGTGATCAATATCGGTTGGCCTCGAACCGCGGTTTACGGAACCCAGTGGTACACTCTCTACAGTCCGCTTTGGCTTTCCGCTTTCTTACTGGTTAGCGGAACGATTTATTTTCGCGTTACCCGACGTATAGCCTTCGTCGGCTCTGCCCTGCTTGCCGGCCGTTAGGCGTAGTAACCTGACCTCCCGTTTCACTTGCCCTACTGCTTGGCGAAGTTCAGGGTTGACACGGCACGTTGCTCACCGCTATTTGGGTAGTTGATTTTACTCATCATTTTGTTTTGTCACGAGCGAGGGAGTTTTTCATGGATAGCCCAAATTCTGACTACACCTCGCCTGAGGCCTATCGTAGTATCCGTCTTCCCGTAGAGCTAGCGACGACCTTGAACCCCGAGACCTATCGTTCTGAGGCGTTTTTCAAGTTAGAGCAGGAACAGGTCTTCGCTCATTCTTGGGTCTGCGTCGGTTACACCTCGCAGGTGAAGGACCCCGGACAGATCATGCCGGTAACCGTGGGTGGGCAACCGGTCATCATCTGCCGCGACAAGCAGAACAAGCTACAAGCCTATTATAACGTCTGTCGCCATCGTGGCTCACTTCTGGTCACTGCGCCCACCAAGGCAGAAAAGATTCGCTGCCCTTACCATAGCTGGACTTACGGATTAGACGGGGGAGAACTTCACCATTGCCCGCTCTTTCTCGGCGAGAAAACGGCAGCGGCGGGAGAAGCGGAAGGCTCGACTCAAAAAGCTCAGGCTACGTCTGAGGCCAAGGTTTTCGATAAGGCCGATTACAAACTTTTTCCCGTCCGGGTCGAAAGCTGGGGCTGTTTTATTTTCGTGAACCTCGATCCCAAAGCCATGCCGCTTACCGAATTTCTCGGAGACTTCACCGCCCGCTATGGAAATTTTCCCTTGGATGAGTTGGTACTCGTTCGACGGAAAAAATACGACATTGCGGCAAACTGGAAGCTTATTGCAGAAAATTTTCTGGAGTACTATCACCTGCCCTGGGTTCATCCTGAGCTTTGCACCGTGACTGCTATCGACATGCACCAGCGCAATCAGGGCCCCGGAATGTACATGAGTTTCTACGCCCATCCTTTGCTTCGCGGTGGCACTCCGCTAGATGCCGATTTTCTTCCTCCCATGCCGAGATTAACTGCCGAAGAGGCGGATGCCGGGTATTTCCCTTTAGTGTTTCCGAATGTGGCGATGTTTCTGATGCCACACCATTTGTTCAGCCTTTTGATGACCCCGACCAGCCCGGGCCATACCGAAGAGTATGGAGATATTCTCGTTCACCCCAGCCTTTTTGACGAACCAGATTTCGAAAAGAAGCTAGATGAGATTTTTGCGTTCTACGACATGGTGAATATTCAAGACATTGTAGCGGTAGAACGGGTTCAAAAAGGAGTTCAGGTGAAGGCCTATCAGGGAGGCAGGATGAGCTTTCGTTTCGAAGAACCCCTGCACCGTTTCCAAAACATTTTGGCCAACTACATGATTGGCAATCCTCGTATTCTTCCCGGAGATGAGTAAAATTCCACCATGCCCCGAAGGCGCCCCAGTCGTCCTCTTTGATCTCGACGGCACGTTGGTGGATACCGAGACCGTAGCGATTGAAGTGACGGCGAAATACTTTGCCGACTTTGGGCAGACCGTTCCTCATGCGGCACTCGCTTATTTAGTCGGGCGCCCCTGGTTAACCGGGCTGGATTATCTCAACCGCCATTACCCGATTGGAAAAATTTCTGCCGAGGTTGAAACCGAGGTTTTGGCGGGATATCGCAAGGCCTTAGCTACTTATTTGCCTCAGATTCGAGGCAGTCGCGAGGCAGTGCTTTCGCTCTCTTCCCATTTTCGATTAGGCCTTGTTTCCAACTCTCGGAGAGAAGACATCCACAATATTCTGGGATTGATGGGCCTGGGCGATCATTTCAGCCTCGTCGTAGGTTACGAAGATGTTGCGCGAGGAAAGCCCGCGCCCGATCCTTATCTTAAAGCGATCACTCAGTTTGCCATGGAACCTTCCTGCATGCTGGTGTTCGAGGATTCAGTTTCCGGAATCAACGCAGCACAAAGCGCTGGTCTTTCCGTCGTGACTGTAGGAAACCATCCCGACGCGATCGCTGGCCGACCGAAAACTCGCTGGGATATCGTCGATTTTTTAGCCGTGGATGCCGAGTGGGTTCGAGAGCGCCTATCTGAAAATGGGTGTCGCGCTTAGTTCCCACCACCGGCATTTGCTTAGGGGTCGGATAGTTTCAACGCCCAATCGGGGTGAAGACATAAGAGTAGCCGCTGCGTTCGAGCGTAAGTTGACCACTCAAACTAAAGTCGAATTGAATACTCATCCCGGTTTGACCCGCTACTTTTTCAACGCTTAGGTTGAGGTGCCCACTACTTCCGTCACCAGATGTCAGAGAATAGTTAAACGCTTCCAGAGGGACAGTATTCATAGCATCGTTAGTTACCCGGTAGATGAAACCAGTGCCATCCGTATTGAAGCGGTAGATAAACGTATTATGGGGAAGGCCAGAATAAGTGGCATCGGTGGATTGGACCAATTTCCAATCAACGCTGGTTAAATTTCCAGATTCGGTTCCTGCGCTGCTACCCGATCCAGTCGCTGGAGGAGGTGTTTGTGGAGGGACGGGGGAGGAACCACTTCCGTTCGTTGTGCCGACTGTGCTGGGGTTAAGTGTGCAAGTGGTCGCTAGCGTGCTGCTCTGTACTTGAATCACCACGCTGAATTGGGAACCGTCGGTGGGTGAGCCGACGAACTTTGCGACGACATCGATCTCGGAGGTAAATCCATTCGAGGATTCGCCTTGGATGGTGAAAGCGGCTTGCCCATTTTGATAAACTTGAGTGATCAGGTAAGGACCTGTTCCTCCTTCTGCCTTAATGGACAGATTGAGCACCGTGATTTCTGCGTTGGTACCATTGTCCCATGTCCCCATGCCGGTAATGGTAGCGACACAGGAAAGCGGCGAACCATCTCCGCCCAACCCGACGGTGCTTCCCGTCGTGGTGCCCGTAGTTCCTGTAGAACCTGTCGAGCCTCCTTGAGGCTGCTCAGCAAAAGTAACCGGGCCGGTGAAATCAAAACATCCGGTTAAACTGAATAATAGAGCCAAGCAAATGGAAAAATGGGAAGTCTGAGCGAGTTTGGAAATCATGTTGTGGTCCCCGTTGAACTTACCAGTCGTCGTTGTTTTTAATAAGCTTGATTAAAGCAAGGGTTGTGCCCGTTTCGCACTCTTACCCAGGAAGGGGGTATTCGCGAGTAATTCCCCATAGTATGGCCCACGACTGAATAATTGAGTGGGAGCGAATCGACGGGTAAAAACCGAAGAGATTTTAGGCAGAGTCAAAAGCTTATCCAATACGGAGTGGGGTCGGAGGCTCTCTTGGCGAAGGAAACGAATTTGATAAGCGAGGGCGGCCCGATTAAACCAGCGGGCCTTGGATCACGGCCTTAAGATGCATTTCGAATTCGGGGGAAGCCATCAAAGCGTTGCACCGGAAAAGGCGCCGCTGGGCATAGGCCAAAAAATCGTCCGCCGGGTTTTGATTGGCATGCTGAAGCATTCCCCAAAGAGTCCAGAGCAAATCACACATGGCTTTATAGAGAACGACCCGGCCGCGATCGAACGCCGGTACCGAAGTCCCCTGGAAATAACTTTCGAGTAAAATTTGCTCTTGCTCCGGGCTGAATCCCGCTTCCACCGAGAGATCAGCGAGATCCCACATGGGATCGTTATTTCCAGCATACTCCCAATCGACGATAAACATTTGATTGCCGGTGTCTAGAAAGTTCTCTGCTAGGGGATCGCAGTGGCAGGGCACCAGGGGAAGGGGATGGCGGAGCAACGCCTCTCGCACCCGTTCTGCCGTTTGCTGAGTCGTGACAAAACCTTCGGGCAGGGTAGCTTTCTTGGTCTTCAAAACTTCGAGATAGTTTTCCATCATCTCAAAGAGCTCGAAGCGTCCGGCAAAGGCTTGTCCCGAGTCGTGTACCCTTCGAAAACTCCGGGCTGCTCTTTCGATTGCCCCCTTTGTTTTGAAGCTTTCCGCATCCATGGTTTTGGCACCTTCGAGAAAGGTTGAAAGCTGAACCCCGGTAGTGGGATCGAAGTAGAGCAGGGGGGCATTCACTCCGAGTTGAGAGGTGATGCTCGCCGCCTGTTTTTCCGATGCTCGGTTGATATATTCCTCAGTTCCCCGTCCGGGGACGCGCAATACAAATTTTCCCGACGGCGATTCCACTAGCCAGTTGGTGTTGGTGAGCCCGCCCAAACGCCGTGAAGCGAGAGGTTTTGCTAGGAAAGCATTAAGCCCAGGGTGGTTCACTAAAACGGCATCGATTTTCTCCACCGCTTACCCCTTGAGTCGTTCGTTCTTGGGATCGTAGACTGCGCCATCCAAAAGCGCCGCTTTGACTCGCTCGCCAAAGACTTCGACTTCGAAGAGATCGGAAGAAAGGGCCAACGCTACCGGTAGATAAGCAAACGCGATCGATTTCCCGACGGTATAACCATAACCACCACTGGTAGTCACGCTAACGACCTGATCATTGAGAATCACCGCTTCGCCTCCATACAGGGAGAGCGCTCCTTCCATGACCAGGGTAAAGAGCTTGCGTTCGACTCCGGTTTCCTTTTGTTTGGCCAGAGCCTCGCGGCCTAAAAACTCTGGTTTTGCGAGATGGACGCGGAAACCCAATCCGGCCTCGTAGGGAGTTTCATCCGGAGTGATATCGGTTGACCAATAGAGGTAGCGTTTTTCGAGGCGCAAGGACTCGATCGCCCGATACCCCACATCCCGGATACCAAATTCTTGACCTGCTTCCCAAAGCAGCTCGTAAACATGGCGCGTGTATTCGGTGGGAACGTGTAATTCCCAACCCAGTTCCCCGACAAAGCCGATGCGCACGGCGATTACCGGCGCGGCTCCCAGGGTTAAGCGGCGACAAGTGGAAAACGGAAAGGCGGCGTGAGAGACGTCTTCCTCGACAACTTTTTCGAGAACTTTCCTCGAAAACGGGCCGCAAAGATTCACCACCGATCTGGCCGAGGTCATATCGAAAAGATGGAAATCCTTTCCGAGACTCTGCTTAGCTCTTAAGGTGCTCTCGATCCAATGCCGGTCGTGAGTCCCGAAGGCGCTGCCCGTGACTACATAGAAGTGATTCTCCGCAAGGCGTGAAATGGTGAGATCGCATTCAATGCCGCCCTTGGCGTTACACATCTGGGTGTACATGGTGGCACCCACCGGCTTATTCAGATCGCACGCGGCCAAGTATTGCAGATTCTCCAGTGCATTCGCGCCCACGATCTCGAATTTGGAGAACGAGCTTTGGTCGATAAGCACCACTCCCTCGCGGACCGCTTTATGTTCTTCGCCTACGGCCTTGAAGTAATTGGTCTTGGTTCGATCAAACGCCCCATG